>Ga0172380_10008378_pt1 | contig 11330 bp, 5 predicted proteins | sample Leawe162metaG_FD_119747 | JGI IMG/M metagenome (GOLD analysis project Ga0172380, IMG submission 119747) | Leachate microbial communities from a municipal landfill in Southern Ontario, Canada - Leachate well 162 metaG | ecosystem: Engineered > Solid waste > Landfill > Unclassified | place... | reverse complement strand
CACTGACGGTTACGCTCAGCGATACCAACGCTATCGGCCGGATGGTGCTGCTCGGCGGTAAAACTGAAAACGGCCGCTTTGCCATGATCCAGGGCCAGAATATCGTCTTTGTGGTTTCAGAGAAAACCGCGCAAACCCTCACCCGTGAACTGACGGTGCCCATTGAAAAACAAACTGAAGAAATCAACCGGCCCTGACGTGCGCGCAGTCCGTCCGAAAAAATTCTGGCGGCATCTGTTCCGCCTGACGGGATTTGCGCTGGGACTTTCTGTTCTGCTGGCGCTCTTTGCGCTGCTGACCGTCGGTCTGCCGCCGGGCCTGACGCGCCGAATCACCGCGCAGGCACAGGCTGAAGGTATTCCTCTGCAGGTTGAATCCATCCGGCTTTCCACCCATCGCGGCTGGGTGTTTAACAACGCCCGGCTCTACAGCACGTCGCCCGACGACCTGCAACCGCTCCTGAGCGCAAAAAAACTCTATGTCATGTTCTGGCCGGTCAACTGGAAAAATCTTGCCGGAGGCGGCTGGCATATAAAAATATTTGTCCGCGATCTCGGCGTCTCGCTGGGCCGGCCCTGGGAAACTGTTCTTCCGGAAAATCATCCGTTCCGTACCATCAGCAAACTTAATGCCTCGCTGGCCGCCGAACCCGGACGTATCATAATCGAAAACGCCGACTTGCGCTGGGGCGGCATCACCATTACCGCACGCGGCGCGGCCGCTTTTCCTGTCGCCGGTCAATTCCGGCAGGATACCACCGACTTCCGCCGCAGCGCGGCCAAAGCGGCGGATGCATTGAGTCAACTGTCGTGCGATAAACCGCCGCAACTCAGCCTCACCTTTAATTTTGACGACGCACACCCCGAAGAAACCTCTCTGGACGCCGTCTTAACCGCCGGCGGTCTCACCTTGAGCAACCGCGTTTACAAGCAGCTCTCCGGCGCGCTCGGCTACCGCAACCAGACCTGGACACTCTCCGCGCTGCAGCTGGTCCGGGTGAACAGTGAACAGCTGACCTTGCGCGGCGCGTTCAATGTCGGAAACAGCAACGCACAGGTATCTGTCGAAAACACCCTGTCCGCCGCCGATCTGTTCAGTCTGCTGCCGGAAGATGCACAGTCCGCTGTGGCACAGACCGGAATCAAACCTTACGGGCGGTTCGACTTTTCCGCCTCAGTCGGCCCTGCGCCATACGATTTGCTGACTGAAAAAGTCGAAGTGCAGGTACAGCAGGCGCATCTTAAACGGCAGGACATCACGCTCGACCCGCTCGCTTTCCACCTCGTCCGGGACGGAAAACGGATTGAAGTGAACGATATCCAGGCGCACGTCAACGGCGGGCCGCTCACCGGCAGTTTCAAGTTCGATATGGATTCCAAAGCCTGGACGGCTAAAGCGAAAGTTCAATGCGATCCGGCACCGGTCTGCGCCCTTGCCGACGATGCGGAGCTGACGGATTTTGTCAGCCGGTTCCGGTTCCCCGCCGAGCAGCTGAAAGCCGATCTGACCGTTTCGCAGTCCGTTCCCGGCGAATTTCCGGTCATTGCCGGCACACTTTCCGGCAGAAACTTCATTTGCGGCGGCGTACCCATCGAACAGCTCGAAACCTTCATGGTCTATTCCAACCGGGCACTCAACCTGTTCCCTCTGCATATCGCCCGCGGCAAAGAGCAGTTCGACGGCAGTGTGCAGGTGAACTTCGCCAGCGGCCTTGCTTTCTTCAATGCCACCAACAGTTTTCCGCCGGTCGATATCGCACACATACTCGCGCCGGAAGAACACACCATCCTCGAACAATTCCGCTTCAACGGATCTGTCTATGCCGCCGGTACCGGGCAGATTGACTACGGCAGCTGGACCAACCACAACTTCAAAGGAACCTTCCGCGCCGAAAATATCAGTATGGGCAAAGTGCATGCCTCCGGCTTCAAAGCCGCCCTCGAAGGGCGCGGCAAACAGCTCGTCTTCACCAACGCCGCCATCCAGTTCTATAGCGGCCTCGCAGAAGGCTCCGCCGAATTCACCGTCTTCTTTAGCGACAGCACGGCCCCTTACAGTTTCAACGCCCGCATCAGCCAGCTCGATCTGGCGCAGATGCTCGGGCAGCTTGCCACCAACGACTACAGCCGCACACGCGGAACGCTTTCCGGTACGCTCAATCTCACCGCCGATGCCAATGCGGGCTTCTGGCAGTCCGTCCGGGGCGGAGGCCAGGTTAAGATTGAAAGCGGCCGCCTGGCCGACGTACCGCTCTTCGGCGGTTTTTCGCGGCTGACCCAGTCTGTTTTCCCCGGCTTCAACCTTTTCTCCCTCACCGCTTTCAGCGCCGACTGCGAACTGCACGACGGAGCCGTCTGGAGCGACAACGCCCAGCTTGGCGGAACCCTTGTCAGCGCCCGCGGACGGGGCAGTTATTCGCCGGAAAAAGGACTTAACTTCACCGTCGCGGCCGAGCCGCTGCGCCAGACAAACGGCGGAGATAAAGAGCCCCGTCCGCTTCAGCGTCTGGCTGCCAGCGCGCTGCGCGAAGGCACGGCCCCGCTTTTCCGTCTGCTGGAATTTAAACTTGAAGGGCCGCTTGAAAAGCCGGAATGGCGCTTCGTCAATCTGCCCAAAGAGATTCCCGACCTGCTCGGCCGGTCCAAAGAGAAATAATTTCCGGTGATTGGAAACTATTTCTTCCAGTGGCCGTGCGGTTTCTTGTTTTTCGGGCTGTAAGGATGCGCCGCGCGTTTTTCGTCGCGCTTCGCGGGATTGCCCGCGCCGGCCGGAGCTACGCTGACCGGACGTCCTTCAAAATCAACATGACCCTTGGCAAAGCTTTCGATAACGCCCTGCGCAACATCGCGCGGCACTTCAAAAAATGATTGCAGGTGCGTGATATTAATCCGGCCGATTTCGACACTGCTGCTGCGGTCGGCGACATTCACCAGATTCATCAGCTGCTTGGGACTCAACCGGTTGGCCTTGCCGGCATTCATAACCAGCTCGACCATGTTGGCGGCGGCGGTCTGTTTTTTGCGGGCCGCGTGCCCGACGGCTTCGTGAACGGATTCCGAATTGATGTCGGGCTCTTTGCTGTAGTAGTCGAGCATACGCTGCAGTTCGAGTGAAGCGAAACGGCGCAGCAGTTCTTCGCGGGACATGTTTTCAAGGCTCTTGCTGAGTGCCGGCAGAATTTCATCAATCAGCCCGGGCCCGGAAGACACCTGCCCCAGGCGGTCGATCAGACCGAGCAGACGCGCTTCGCAGATGTTCGCGCCGGTCGGTACGGTGCGCTGCACAAATTTGCGGCCGATTTCTTTTTCAATGCACTTCACTTTGTAATGTTCGCGCATGTTGACCAGCGCAATCGAAACGCCGTTCTTGCCGGCGCGGCCGGTACGTCCGCTGCGGTGCGTGTAGCTGCCGAGGTCGTCGGGCAGACTGTAATTGATAACATGCGTCAGGTCGTTCACATCGAGGCCGCGCGCGGCGACGTCGGTGGCGACGAGCATCTGAAGTTCGCGGGCGCGGAATTTTTTCATCACGCGGTCGCGCTGCTGCTGTGTCAGGTCGCCGTGCAGCGGCTCGGCGTTATAGCCGTCTTTGCTGAGATGGTCGGCGATATCCTGCGTCTCCTGGCGCGTGCGGCAGAAAACGATCCCGTACATTTCCGGATAAAAGTCGGCCAGCCGTTTGAGCGCGCGATAGCGGTCTTTGGCGTGGACAACCAGATATTCATGGCTGACATTTTCGGCTCCGGCGTTGCGGGTGCCGACGGTGATTTCTTCCGGATTGACCATGTACTTCCTGGCAATGGCGGCAACCTGCCGCGGCATGGTGGCCGAAAACAGCAGCGTCTGCGCCCCTTCGGGCACTTCGGAAAGAATCGTTTCGAGGTCTTCTTCGAAGCCCATGTTCAGCATTTCGTCCGCTTCATCGAGCACGACGCGTTTGATCTTCGAAAAGTCGGCGCGCTTGCGGCGCAGCAGGTCAACCATACGGCCCGGTGTGGCGACGACGATATCCACGCCGCGCACCATCGCTGAAAGCTGCGGTTTGATATCGGCTCCGCCGTAAACGGCCAGAATCCGGACGCCGCGCGCGCAGACGGCGAAATTCTGGAGGTCGCGGGCGATCTGCATACAGAGTTCGCGCGTCGGACAGAGAATCAGCGCCTGCGGCGTTTTGATTCCCGTATCAAGCATCTGGAGCACCGGCAGACCGAACGCGGCAGTTTTGCCGGTACCGGTCTGCGCCAGCGCAACGAGGTCGCGGCCGTTGTTGAGAATCGCCGGAATAACCGCCGCCTGAACAGGCGTCGGGGTTTCGAAACCAAGGCGGGAAATGCCTTCGAGTAATTCGGAGCTAAGCCCCAATTCAGTAAACTTCATTGATACACCCATGTTTGTTGCAGGAACCCAAATACCGATCTTCATTCCTGCAAGTAAACACCGGGGCCTAAAAATTTTAGGCGCGCGGAGGATGGATGCCGCCCGCCCAAAGATCAACCTAAATTAATGCATAAAAAAAACGGCGCGCTTGCTCTATTGAACAGGAACGGCGACCCGGTACTCGGGAACAAAGGTGAAGTTTTCAAGCCGCGCGTCCTTCTGGCTCGCATTGGCGGGCGGTGCTTTCGCGGCAACTCCGGTGACAACTTCCGGATTATCCGGCAGGACGACGTCGGCCCGGTCCGGTTCCGCCCGGATCCACAATCCTTCGCCGGCCAGTTGCGTGCGGAACCGTTTCAGCCCCACGCGCCAGGGCGCGGCCAGCTTAAAGTTATCTGCCACCATCTGTCCGGTGCGGATGTCGAAAATGCGGCAGGCCTGTCCGGCGTAGCCGATATCCAGATAGATGTCGTTGAGCCCGTCGAAGGCTTTCTCCGGAACTTTCAGTACCCATTTATTCGGCGCAAATTTTTCAATCTGCGGCTCGAAACTGCGCGCCGGGGCGGACAGTTCCAATCTTTGGAACAGACCGTCGGCCTGAGACGCCACCGCTTTTTTCAGCGGCGGGAAAATGCTGACTTCCATATTCGGCGAGTCTAACGACGCTGCCTGTAACTGACGGCCATCGAACGTCACAGCCTGTGAACTCAGCGCCAGCAGCGTGCCTTCCGGACGACTAAAGACGGCGAGATCGCGCGCATCTTCCTGCGAGAGAACCAGCAGGTTGATTGCGGCTCCGTCCGGCGCGTGTAACGTCAAAGCTTTGCCGCGTCCGGGGTTCACGTTAAATACCCGCGCACCGTCGGCCTGCGCCGTGTCTGCTTCCGACGCACCGGAACCGGTGGACTCGACTTTCACCTCTTTATCCAGAACCAGCTCACAGGGCATTCCGCTGAGCTGTGAGAAAATATGATACATCTGTCCGTCCTGCTTAAACCGGAAGACCGGCTGAACGGTGGCAGAAAGAAGTCGCGCGCCGCCGCCCAGATCCAGACCGACAGGCAGAATACCCATCGCATTCGGCGGAATATTCAGCCCGGCCAACCGCGGCACCGTGATTGTTCCCCGGCTGGTCTGCACCTTGAAGTGAGCATCGGGCCGCGCAGAGAAGTCGGTCACACAGCCATAGTTGTTGAAAAAGATAAATCCGGATTCGCCGTTCATTCGTGCGACAGCACGCAAGCGGTTGTCGTCGCCTTTCGTTACCGGATCGGCAGGCTGACGCACTTCGGTCCCCGCCAGATCCGCACCGTAAGAAACCAGAAAGTTGTTGAAGGGACGCAAATGAAACAGGGACGGACGCCAATCACCGAACTCTCCGATCGGCGCCTGAAAATCGTAAGAAATCTGCGGGTACTTGTCCTGCTTAACGGACCAGCCGAAGCTGGTATCGCGGGGATTGCTTCCGCCGTGAAACATATAGTAGCCGGCGAAAACGGTCGGCATGGCGCCGACGCGTGTCAGCGCAGCGCAGGAATAGATTTCCGGAGGCAACGGTTCTCTGCCCAGGGCGGCAGTCTCTACAGGCAGTCCGGTTCCGATTTCTGAAAGACCGACCGGACATTTACCCCAATACGGCTTCAGTACATTGCCGGTGTTATCAAAAGCGGTCACCCAGTTTCTGTCGGTTAGTTTGTGATAGTAATATCCGCCCATGTAGCCGAGTTCAGTCGGCATAATCTCGTCGCACGGCACCGGCTTGCTGTCGCCCAGCCCCCAGCCGGTGCAACTGAAAAACGGCGCGTTGAGTCCGCTGCTGACAGCGAGTTTTTTCAAATTGCGGTAATGCTCGGTATAAGCCGCACCTTTCAGTCCGGTAAACCCGCTTTTATTGACGTGCTGCGGGAAAACTTTATCCCAGCTCACGCCGGCCACGCCCAGTTCGTTTTCCAGCTGAAAACCTACTATCGGTCCGCCCTGCTCCCACATCAGCCCTTTCAGCTGTTCGCCGAGTTTTCCATAATAGCGCCCGACCAGCTGGAGATAGCGCGGCTGGTTGCTGCGTTCCGTCAGCGGCATTCCGTACAGCCAGGAAGGAAGTCCGCCGAGCAGCATTTCCGCGTTACAGAAAGGACCTACGCGCGGCCAGACATACATCCCGTGCTTCGCGCATAGTTCCACAAAGCGCCGGATATTCTTATTTCCGCTGAAATCAAACTCGCCCGGACGCGGTTCAAGCTGACTCCAGAAAACATAAACCGAAATTCCGTTAAGTCCGGCTGCCTTCATCTCCAGGATCGCTTCCTCCCAGTATTCGGCCGGATAGCGCTGCGGATGAATCTCGCCCATGACCAGCGGCAAAGGTTTGCCGTCCAGTTCCAGAAAATAATTGTTGGCGCGCAGCACATGGCCGTCCGGCGAGCTCCCGCCCCAGCTTTTGAGCGTCTTATATTCCGGCTTCAGCCCCGCCCCGCGCGCGTCAAACTTAACCGTCAGCGCCTGATTTTCCGGCGACGTTCCATCTGCGCTGGCCGGACTTTTCTGATCCGTCTGTGCAATCGTTGCCAGACGAAAATCATCCACGGTGCCGGTGCTGCTTCCGACATACACGCCGCCCAGCCCGTCCTTAAGTTTAATATTGCGGTCGCCGACCGTAATATTACCGGCCGAATAAACGACCAGATTGCTGGCCGTATCCGTAATGCTGAAATTATAAACATACGGCGCGGCGGAGGTGACCTTGAACGTATACGCCCGACCCTTGACGTAACTAAAAGCATTCACCTTAAAAAGCGGCGCGGCGGTCTGCTGCACAAAGTTCGAATAGCACAGCATCTGTGCAATGCCGGCGGCGGTGAGACGGAATACATAATAATTACCGCTGTTCTGATAATTACAAACCAGCCCCAGAATGGCGCCCCCCTTGGCGGAATCCTTCATTGTGGCGGACAGTGCAAAATCCGTTCCCGCGCCGCCGTTCGAGGTGAATGCACCGGAATGAATCAGCGTAGCCTTCGCGGGATTTGGTGTCATCTTCCCGACGGCCAGCTCGTTGTTATAAATGCGGTACTGGGTCATATAGTCAACGTCCGCCGGATTTTTCACCGGCACCCAGCCGGGCCCGATCAGCGCGGCCACCTCTGTAACGTTGGATGCGCTCGCTGTATCTGCGCGGTTAAAGTCATCGGTCACAGCCCAGCCGGCCCGGCCCGTGCAGCACAGCATCCCCAGCATAAATATAAACAGTTCATTTTTCATTATTTTACCCCCAAGATAGCCAGCAACGTCTGAGCATACACCCGCACCATGAAGTCATTCGGATGGTTGACATGATTCCCTGTCATATCCCAATAGGTTTTGTGCTCCAGCAGACAGCCGTGCATCGACCAGAGATCCGCCACCGCAACGCCCGGCCCTTCCATTTTCTTCAGCGCCTCAAGATAGCCCGGCATCGGCTCCAGACTGCGCCACTTACTGTTCGGTTGAAAAGACATCAGCAGAATGAATTCAGCATCCGGATTCTGCTTCCGGACAGAGTCCATCATCGCCCGGGTATTCGCAACAAACTGTTCCACTGTAAAAGGAACACCGCCGTCATTCATTTCGAAGCCCAGAACAATCAGATCCGGCTTTTCAAAGGCGACGAGTCCGTCGATCACGTTTTTTCCCCAGTCCGAACGCATCCCGCCCAGCGACGGATTGATATAATTAATTTCTGAACCGTAAGCCCGGTTCAGTTCATCCGCCACCAGATCGCCCCAGCGCGGCATAAACGGGGCGCGACTGCTCTTTCCGCTTGCACTGGCTCCGACCGAAATGCTGTCGCCGAAAACGACCAGCTTGAGCGGCTTTTTATTTTCCAGAGTCTGGAACGTTTTCGGCAGCAGATTTTTGGCGGGTTGAGGAACCGGCCCGATCCACGGGTCGGCATGTTCGTAGGTTATCGCCAGCTGCTTGTCGTTGAAAAAGGCGGATTCACTGAAGGTCATATAACCGCCGTCGACTGTTTTCATGACGCCCGGTTTGGCGGCCGGATTGTTGTGATAAAGCTCTTCATATCTGAAAAACGGAATGGAGCTGCCGGCGGTCAGCCGGATCGTGCGTCCGTCGATGACGTAGTCCTTTCCCGCTTCATAGGTTTTATCCAGTGCATAGTTTTTCACGCTGATGATTTTGGACGGAACAAAGGCCAGATTCGCTTCCGCCGGTCTGCCGTTATAGGAGGTCGGCACCGCGGTTTCATTCACCATACGTGAACCCTTCCAGACCGGACGCAAAAGGTCGGCCAGCTGATAGCCGGGCGTCTGCTCTTTAGCGATGGCCAGCGCGGGCGTTTCAGAAAACTCAACCGTCTGGGAAAAACCGGGGGCGCTGCGCATTTCGATCAAAAATGAAATCTTACCGTCCTTCAGATGCTGCTGCACATAACGGCTGACCGGAAACGGAACGGGGCCGCTGACGTCCGGCTTCACCGTAACTTCTTCGATCCGCTTGATCTTCGCCGGCAGCGTATTCATGCTGACCGTTTTTTCGTCCCAGTCGTTTTGCACACCGTATATCGCAAAGCAGGGATTCGAACCGGGGCCGGAAGCTTTACCTTTATACCAAATGAGACTGTTCAGCGATGTTTCCAGCGGGACCTGAGAAACATCGTAGCGGATCAGAATCGCGCTGCATTCATCCGCGCTGTTTCCGCGCTGCACCGCCGCCGGCGAGCCTTTTAAATTTTTATCCGCCGAGGCACCGCCGCGCACGACGGCACGCGCTTCAGGCTGAACAATGTAACGCCCGCCGTCCTCGCGGATCTGTCCCTGCACCATCCCTGCCGCCGCCAAGCAAACGCCCAATAACAGTTGTTTCATGCGCCATCCTTTCTATTCAAAATAATTGTGGAACAGCTTCTTCTCTAAATCCAGCTCCGCCGGACGGACGGGTTTTCTCGCACCGAACTGCGACTGCCACTTGGCGACTTCTGCTTTCAGCTCCGCCGCAATTTCAGGGTATTCCTGCAATCTATTCTTCTTCTCGGGCAGATCATCGGCCAGATTGAAAAGAAACTCCCCGCTGGTCTGCGTCGTAATCAGCTTCCATTGTCCTTTGCGAACCGCACTTTGCCCGCCGAACGCCCAGAACAGCGCCTCACGGGAAAGTTCATTTGTTTTACCGGTCAGCAGCGGCATCAGGTCGGCACCATCCAGATGGTTTGTATCCGATCCGGTCAGTGCCGTGATGGTGGCGGCGATATCCAGCGTGATGACCGGCGTTTCAATCACCTGCCCTGACGGAATCACCCCCGGCCAGCAGGCGAGAAACGGGATATGAATTCCGCCCTCACTCAGCATATCTTTCTCCCCGGTCATCGGGCTGTTGAGCGAGCCGTTCCATTCCGACAGTTTCAGCTGACTGACCGGCGCATTCCGGTCGGAACACTTGAGCGGCGCACCGTTATCGCTGGCAAAAAAGATGAGCGTGTTCTGATCCAGCCCAAGCGCTTTGAGCTTTTCCTGAATCAACCCAACGCCATCGTCGATGGCCGACATCATCGCCAGCGCGTAACGGCGGGCTTCCGGAGAAGCGCCTGGAAACCGATCCAGATATTTCTGCGGGGCTTCCAGCGGCGTGTGCGGCGCAAAATAGGCAAGATAAAGGAAGAACGGAGCTTTGTGGTTGCGATCAATAAACTGAAGCGCCGCCTCCGTGTGAATTTCTGTACGATAGCCTTCGACCTCCATCCACTTCGCATCGGAAAAAACCTTGCCATCCAGCGAATGGGTTACCAGATATTTATTCGGAGCGGTTTGAAACATTCCGTTCTTCATGAAAAATTCGTCAAAACCCCACTGCCGGGGATCTTCAGCGCCCGCGCCCGCAAGCGGGAGATGAAGCTTGCCGACCATGCCGGTGCGGTAGCCGGACGCACGCAGCCGCAAAGGCATCGGCGTGCCATGATACTCAAACGGCAGGTCGGCATTGTCGTAGACTCCGAAACGCTCCTGATACTGTCCGGAAATCAGCCCGGCCCGTGAGGGGCCGCAAACCGGCGCGGTGGAATAGCCGTTGGTAAAACGAGCGCCCTGCTTTGTCAACCTGTCGATATTCGGCGTGCGAATATCCTTAACCGAACCCTGCACACCTAGGTCGGCATAACCCTGATCATCCGTCAGAATCACAATGATGTTCGGCTTACAGGCTGGCGTGTCTTCGCCGAACGATGCCGAAGCGACCATCACAGCCGGAATGACGAATCCGGCAAACCTCAATGCGCGTGTGTAGCAACTCATCTTTTCATTCCTATCGACTTACCGGGTTCGTAATGAAATCAGCCTGATCTTGCGGACTTCAATATAATCCGGCTGGGTTGCCGGATCATAATGACCGGTTTCCTTCAGGTGCGTCGGTGCGGCCAGCCGAAGCTCCTGAAGCGGTGCATCGCTTTGGAAGACCGCCGTGTAAGTGTGCCATTCGCCGTCACGCTGCGGGAAGAACTCAACCGTTCCGTTCTTCCCGCTCTGGTCTTTCCATGCAAACCGGATGCGCCCGCTGGTCGCCACGCGGAATTCAGCCTGCACAAAATAGACTCCTGCGGGCAGGCCGGACACATCGGTCGTTAATATTTCAGGATACGTTCCGTCGGAGTGCATTTGCAGCGATCCGTTTTTAACTTCGGCTTTTATCATCCGGATCGTTTTCCATTTTCCGAAGCCGGAGCTGAAATTCCACGAACGGATTTCCTTCGCATTCTCAGGTAATTCAGTGTTTTCAATCTGCCGAGGAATCACATAATCCGGATTGTAGGCGGGATTGGGTTGCGGCTGTGCGATTCCGGTGCCGGCCAGCCATTCGTCGGCCAGCGCTTCGAGCATTTTGACGCGCTCGGGTTCCAGAGCCGCCAGATTTTTTGCTTCAGCCGGATCTGTTTCCAAATTGTAGAGTTCAAGCGGGTGTCCGAAAAAT
>Ga0172380_10008377_pt1 | contig 11330 bp, 2 predicted proteins | sample Leawe162metaG_FD_119747 | JGI IMG/M metagenome (GOLD analysis project Ga0172380, IMG submission 119747) | Leachate microbial communities from a municipal landfill in Southern Ontario, Canada - Leachate well 162 metaG | ecosystem: Engineered > Solid waste > Landfill > Unclassified | place... | reverse complement strand
TGTACGGGCCTACCGAAGCCTCGGTCGATGTCAGCTACTGGGCCTGCTCAATCGATCCCGGCGATGCCGTGCCTATCGGCAAGCCGATCGCCAATATCGCGTTATACATCCTCGACCGCCGGCTTAATCCGGTGCCGGTAGGCATCCCCGGCGAATTGCATATCGGCGGCGTGGGCCTCGCGCGCGGCTACCTGAACCGGGCCGGGCTGAGCGCCGAAAAATTCATCCCGAACCCGTTCGGTGCGCCGGGCAGCCGCTTGTACAAAACCGGCGACCTGAGCCGTTACCGCACCGATGGCAACATCGAATACCTGGGCCGCATCGACCATCAAGTCAAGATTCGCGGCTTCAGGATTGAGCTGGGTGAAATCGAAGCGCGCTTACAGGAACATCCCGGCATTAAAGAGGCTGCCGTATTGGCGAGGGAAGACCAAGCCGGCGACAAACGCCTGGTCGCCTATATCGTCGCTGCTCAAGATGGCGTTAATGCCGAACTGTTGCGCGGCTATTTAAGCGAAAAACTTCCCGACTATATGGCACCGTCGGCGTTTGTCTATCTCGATGCGATGCCGTTGTCGGCTAACGGCAAACTGGATCGCAAGGCGCTGCCCGCGCCCGATAGGCAGGCGCAACGGGAAACGCTTTATGTTGTGCCTAGCACCGCTACCGAAGAGGTGCTTGCGGCAATCTGGGCGGATGTCCTCGGCATCGAGCCTGTCGGCATCGACGACAATTTCTTTGCGCTAGGCGGCGATTCGATACGCAGTCTACAGGTCATTAACCTGGCGAAAGAGCGCGGTATCGAAATCAGCCTGGAACAGTTATACCGACAGGCTACGATACGCAGCCTGGCTGCACAACCGGCTACGCTTGAGGCGTCGGCTACAGCGCCGCAGTTGCCGTTCAGCCTTATTTCCGAACCAGATCGCGCCTTATTGCCGCATATGGTGGAAGACGCCTATCCGCTGTCGACGCTACAGGCGGGCATGATTTTTCACAGCGAATACGATAACGCCGCCTACCATCTCGTGGACAGCATCGACCTTCGCTGCAAACTAGATACCCAGGCGCTGCAAACCGCGATACGGCAGACGGTCGACCGCCATCCGGCATTACGGACGGCTTTTGCGATGGGCCATTACAGCGAGCCGCTGCAACTGGTCTACCGCGCCGACGCCGTATCGGCCGATGTCAGCATCGAAGACTGGCGGGGCTTATCAAGCGAACAGCAACAGGCGCAATTTAAGGCCTGGCTGGAGCTGGAAAAAACCAGGCCGTTTACGATCACGCAAGCGCCGTTAATCCGTTTTCATATCCACCAATTCGAAGGCGACCGCTTTCGCTTCACGGTCACCGAGCATCACGCGATACTCGACGGCTGGAGCTTGGTGTCGATGCTGAACGAGATGTTTATGCGCTATAGAGCCTTACTGAACGGCGATGAGGGCATTATCGAGCCGGCTCCTGCCAACGCGTTGCGGGATTTGGTCGTCTGGGAGCGAGCGGCCATGCAATCCGAAGCGCACCGCAACTATTGGCGGCAAAGGCTGGCCGACGCCCAGCATCCGGCCTTGCCGTCCGCGGCCGGCATTGACGGAAAAACCGGCGAGCCGGCCAAGACCAAACAACTGACGACGCTATCGCCGGAACTGACGCAGGGCCTCAAGGCCGTAGCGAAAGCGCTGGCCGTACCGTTGAAAACCGTGCTGCTTACGGCCCATCTTAAAGTGCTGGGCATGTTATACGGGGAGCGCAATATCACGACCGGCCTGGTTTGCAGTATCAGGCCGGAGACAGCCGATGCGGACAAGGCCTTGGGCGTTTTCCTGAACACCTTGCCGTTCCCTATGCATCTGGGCGGCGGTGTGTGGCGGGACTTGATCCTTCAAGTATTTACCGCCGAACAGGAATTGCTGAAATTCCGCTTTTATCCGCTGGCGCAAATCCAGCAGGAACACGAACGGGCGGCGCTGTTCGACGCGATGTTCTACTACCTGCATTACCACATTGCCGGCGACCTGCTGCAATCCGATGACGTGGACATCCTGGGCTGGGACGACCATATCCAGGCAATTTTCACCTTGGGCGTCGCCTTCCACCTGGATATTCAAAGCTCGCAATTGCAAATCCTGGTTGCGGGCGACGACAGGATATTATCCGGCGCACAAGTCGGCAGCATTTCCGCTTATTTTATCAACGTGCTGGGCGATATTGCCGCTAATCCGCTGCATCGCCATGACCGCCGCTGTTTCCTGCCTGCCGGCGAGCAACAGCAATTGACCGCAGGCTGGAACGATCCCGCCGCCGACTACCCGCAAAACCACAGCCTGCACCAATGCTTTGAACAACAGGCGGCCGGCACGCCGGATGCGGTCGCCGTCGTGTTTGAAGGCCGTTCGCTGACTTATGCCGAACTGAACGCCAAAGCCAACCAACTGGCGCATGAGCTGATCGCGCGCGGCGTAGGGCCGGATATGCCGGTGGCCGTCTGCACTGACCGCTCACTGGACATGATGGTCGCCCTGCTGGGCATACTGAAGGCCGGTGGGGCTTATATCCCGCTGGACCCCGGTTATCCTGAAGAACGCATTGCCTACCAGTTGCAAGACGCCGGCGCAACGCTTCTGGTCACGCAGGCGCACTTGCTGCCGCTGCTGCCGGAAATCCGGGTCTGCTGTTTGTGCATAGATAGCGACTGGCCTGCGATTGCATTGCAAGCGGCCGTCAATCCGGCCGTAACAACTTACCCGCTGCAACTGGCCTATATCATCTACACCTCCGGCTCTACCGGTCATCCCAAGGGCGTGATGGTGTCGCATTATGAAGTCCTGCGGCTGTTCGCCGCCACCCGGTCGCAATTTAAGATAGACAGCCGGGATGTCTGGACCTTATTCCATTCCTACGCCTTCGATTTTTCTGTCTGGGAGATTTGGGGCGCATTGCTGCATGGCGGCCGCCTGCTTATCGTGCCGTACTGGCTCAGTCGCTCGCCCGAGGAATTTTACCGCTTGCTGCAAACAGAGCGAGTCACCGTGCTGAACCAAACGCCTTCGGCATTTTTGCAACTAATAAGGGTGGACGAACAGCAGGAACCGGTAACGGAAAATGCGCTACGGCTGGTTATTTTTGGCGGCGAAGCGCTGGAGCCGTTGAGTCTGAAACCGTGGTTCGACCGCCACGGCGACCAATGCCCGCAACTGGTCAATATGTACGGCATTACCGAAACCACCGTGCATGTCACGTATCGCCCGTTAAGCCGGCAAGACCTGGACGGCGCGGCTATCAGCCCTATCGGCAGGCCGATTTCAGACTTGCAGGCCTACCTGCTCGATGCCGACCTCAATCTATGCCCGGTCAACAGCCGCGGCGAACTTTATGTCGGCGGCGCGGGCCTGGCTAGAGGCTATCTGAACCGCCCCGATTTGACGGCGGAACGCTTCATTCCCAACCCATTAGGCAAGCCGGGCAGCCGCTTGTACAAATCCGGCGACGTGGCCTGTTACCGGTCCAACGGCGATATGGAATACGCGGGCCGTATCGACCACCAGGTCAAGATCCGCGGCTTCAGGATAGAACTGGGCGAGATAGAAAACCGGCTGTTGCAGCATCCCGCCGTCAACGAATGCGCGCTGCTGGTGCGCGAAGACAATCCTGGAGACCAGCGCTTGACCGCCTATATCGTCAGCCAAGGCGACCATCCGGCTGTCGATAACCTGAGCGCTTTCCTGAAAACCACGCTGCCGGATTATATGCTGCCGAATGCCTATATTTTTCTCGATGCCATGCCGCTGACGGCAAACGGCAAACTGGACCGCAAAGCCTTGCCCGCGCCCGATGTTTGCGAGCAACTCAAGAAGCAGTACAGCGCACCGCGCACCGCGACCGAAACCCTGCTGGCCGGCATCTGGGCCGAGGTGCTGGCCGTCGAACGGGTCGGCGTCGACGATCATTTCTTCGAACTGGGCGGCCACTCGCTGATCGCGACGCAACTGGTCTCGCGGCTGCGCCAGGCCTTTAACATCGAACTGCCGCTGAAAATGCTGTTTGACGCCGGCACGATAGAAAAACTGGCGGAAAAAATAGACCTGGCCGTCTGGACCCGCAAACAGGCCGACCACGCATCGCAACAACATGCTGAAACCGATTACGAGGAAATAGAATTATGATGCTGACAGAATTGCTGGCTACTTTGGATGAGCTGGATATTAACCTGTACCTGGACGGCGGGGCGTTAAAATGCAGGGCGCCCAAGGATGTCCTGACCGACGACCTTAAAACCCAGCTCAAAGTCAGGAAGCATGAGCTCATCGAAGTCCTGTCGCAGACTGAAAAATTCAACGTAGCACGCATAACGCCCGTCCCGCGCACGGGAGCGTCGCCGCTGTCCTACGCCCAACAGCGCCTGTGGTTTTTGAACCGGCTGGAGCCTGACAGCGCGCTGTACAATATCCCGATCGCATTGCGCCTCTCCGGCTGCCTGAACGAGCAGGCGCTGGCGCAAAGCATCAACGAGATTATCCGCAGGCACGAGAGCCTGCGCAGTTTTTTTGTCGAGGTCAACGGCCAGCCGATGCAGCAACACCGGCCCGCTCAAGCTTTGCCTATTGTCCATGCCGATTTGACGAGGCTGGCCGAACCGAAGCGGGAAGCCGCGCTGGCGGCCTTGTGCCGCGAGGAATATGCAAAACCGTTCGAGCTTTCGTCCGGGCCGCTGATGCGCGTGAGCTTGATTTCCTTACAAAACAGTGCGGACAAGCAGGAAAACATATTGTTGGCGGTTATGCACCATATCGTCTCCGATGGCTGGTCTTCAGAAATTCTGACGCGCGAATTTGCCGCGCTTTACGAGGCCTTCAGCGACGGTAAACCGTCTCCGCTGGCCGAGCCGCTGATTCAATACGCCGATTTTGCCTGCTGGCAACGCCAGTGGTTGGACGGCCCGGTATTGCAGCAACAAATCGACTATTGGCGACAACGGCTCAGCGGCGCGCCGCATCTGCTGGAGCTGCCCACCGACTATCCGCGGCCCGCGGTCATGAGTTATCGCGGCGCACTGTCCCCTTTCAATATGCCTTCACTTTTATCGGAACAGTTGCATGCCTTCAGCCGCTTTCACGATGTCACGCTGTTCATGAGCCTGCTGGCGGCGTTCAAGGTCTTGCTATGCCGCTACAGCCACCAGCTAGATGTCTGCATCGGCACGCCGGTCGCCAACCGCAATCAGCTCGAAACCGAGGGCCTGATCGGTTTCTTTGTCAATACGCTGGTATTGCGTAGCGACTTGTCCGGCGACCCTGCTTTTAGCGCATTACTGGCCCAGCTCAGGAACACCGTGCTCGATGCGCAGCAACACCAGGACCTGCCGTTTGAGCAAGTCGTCGAACTGTTACAGCCCGAGCGCAGCCGCAGCTATAACCCCTTATTCCAGGTCTGGTTCACGTTGCAAAACACCGCGAAGCAATCGCTGGACCTGCCGGGGCTGGCCGTCAGCCTGGCCGGTGATAACAGCGAGGTCTCCAAATTTGATTTAGCCCTGCATTTACAGCAAGACGAACACGGGCGCTTGACCGGCGGCTTCGAATACAGCACCGATTTGTTCGAAGCCGCGACGATAGCCCGCCTCGCCGAACACTACCTGAGTTTATTGCAGGGCATAGTCAAACAGCCGGACACCAGGCTTTCCCGATTGCCGTTGCTGATGGCGGCGGAAACGCAGCGCATCGTTTACGACTGGAATGACACGGTGGCCGAATATCCGAAGAATTGGTACATCCAGCAATTGTTTGAAGAGCAGGTCGAAAAAACACCGGCTGCGGTCGCCGTCGTGTTCGAAAGCCAAACTATCACGTATGCCGAACTGAACGCCAAAGCCAATCAATTGGCGCATTATTTGAGAGCCAAGGGCGTTGGTTCGCAAGTGCTGGTCGGACTTTGCGTAGAGCGGTCTTTGGACATGCTGTCCGGCTTGCTGGGCATACTGAAAGCAGGCGGCGCTTACGTGCCTATCGACCCGCATTATCCCGAAGAACGCATCGCGTACCTGCTGGAAGACACGCAAGCGCCGATTTTATTGACGCAGCAAGGCCTGGCTACACACCTGCCGCCCTGCACGGCCGACGTGGTTTGCCTGGACGGCGACTGGCCTGAAATAGCCCGGTACTCCACGGACAATCCCGAACCCGGCAATCACCCGCTGGATACGGCTTATATCATTTACACCTCCGGCTCCACCGGCAAACCCAAAGGCGTCATCGTAAGCCACCGCAATGCCGTGCATTCGACGACAGCCCGGTTTAGCACCTATCAAGAACCCGTGCAGGCTTATCTGCTGCTGTCCTCGTTCGCTTTCGACAGCTCGGTGGCCGGGATATTCTGGACCTTGGCGCAAGGCGGGCGTTTGTGCCTGACTTCAGAGGACGGCGTCAAAGACCCGGCCGCCCTCGCCAGATTGATAGCGCAACAGCACATATCCCATTTGCTGGCGCTGCCGTCGCTGTACGGCTTGTTATTAAGCCAAAATCCTGAGCAACTGCGTTCGCTGAAGACCGCCATCGTCGCCGGCGAAGCCTGCGCCAGCGAAGTGGTCAAACAGCATTACGCCGTATTGCCGGAGGCCAGATTATTTAACGAATACGGGCCTACCGAAGGCACGGTCTGGAGCAGCGTTTACGAGGCCGGCAGCGCCGACATCAATACGCCGTTGCCGATAGGCCGCCCGATAGCGAACGTCAGGCTTTACCTGTTGGACAAATGGCTGAATCCGGTACCTGTCGGCGTCTACGGCGAAATTTATATCGCCGGCGAAGGCATTACGTCCGGCTATTTAAAGCAGCCTGAGCTGAGCGCAGAAAAATTCATCCCGGACCCGTTCGGTGCGGCGGGCGGGCGGATATATAAAACCGGCGACCTCGCCCGTTACCGGGCCGACGGCGCTATGCAGTTTGCAGGCCGCATCGATCACCAAGTCAAAATCCGCGGCTTCAGGATCGAACTGGGCGAGATCGAAGAGCAACTGCTTGCCTGTCCGGGCATACGCGAAGCGGTCGTCATCGTGCGTGAAGACAGCCCCGGCGATAAACGCCTGGCCGCTTATCTGCTAGCCCAGGGCAGCATGGAACCCGCAGCGGCCGAATTACGCAAGCGTTTGTCCGCCGTGTTGCCCGAGTACATGGTGCCGGGCGCTTTCGTCATATTGCCCGTTTTTCCGCTGACGCCTAACGGCAAGCTCGACCGCAAGGCCTTGCCGGTGCCGGATATGGCGGCGGTCGTGTCCGGCGGCTATGAAGCGCCGCAAGGCGACGTCGAAACCGTGCTGGCCAAGCTTTGGCAGGAACTGCTGGGGCTTGAGCAAGTAGGCCGTCATGACCATTTCTTCGAGCTGGGCGGACATTCACTGCTGGCCGTACAACTGGTCTCGCGCCTGCGCGACGAGCTGGGCGTTGAGGTCGACCTGATGGCGTTTTTCGAGGAGCCTACCTTGTCAGGCTTTGCGCACATCGTCAGCAACGCCGTGCAGACCGAACTGGCCGCGATCCCGGTCGCCGACCGCAGCCGGCCGCTGCCGTTATCGTGGGCGCAGCAACGCCTGTGGTTCCTCGACCAACTGGACCCTGCCGCAGGAAAAGCCTACCACATCCCGGTCGGCCTGCGTTTGCGCGGCAGGCTGGACAGCGCGGCGTTGCAAGCGGCGCTGGACCGCATCGTGGCCCGTCATGAAGATTTGCGCACGCATTTTGCTGGCGTCGACGGACTGCCTGTTCAGGTGATAGCGCCTGCCGATGCCGGTTTCTGTTTGCAGGTTCAGGATCTGGCCGACCTGCCGGATGGCGAACAGGCCGCCGAGGTCGAAAAGATTGCCGCCGATGAAATAAGCCGTCCCTTCGACCTGGCCGCCGGGCCGCTGATACGCGGCCGCCTGTTGCAATTGGCCGAAGACGAACACGTATTACTCGTCACCCAACACCATATCATTTCCGACGGCTGGTCTATCGGCCTGTTAATTCGTGAATTCAGCGCGCTGTACTCAGCCTTCTGCCAAAACCGGCCCGACCCGTTGCCGCCGCTTGCTATCCAGTATGCCGATTATGCCGCCTGGCAACGGCAATGGCTGCAAGGCGAGCTGTTGCAAACACATATCGGCTATTGGCAAGAACACTTGGCAGGCGCGACGGCCTTGCTGGAATTGCCTACCGACAGGCCACGGCCGGCGCTGCAAAGCTATCGCGGCGGCAGTGTCGCAGTTGCTTTGCCCGCAACGCTCAGCGCCGCGTTGCAGCATACGGCCCAGCGCCACGGCGTCACGTTGTTCATGGTCTTGCTCAGCGGCTGGTCGGCATTGCTGGCGCGGTTGAGCGGCCAAAACGATGTCGTGATCGGTACGCCGGTCGCCAACCGGCAACGCGCCGAGATCGAAAATCTCATCGGTTTCTTCGTCAACACGCTGGCCTTGCGCGTGGATGTTCAGGATGACCCCAGCGTGGCGCAACTGCTGGCCCAGGTCAAGGCGACGACCTTGAACGCTTACGCGCACCAGGACATTCCGTTCGAGCAGGTCGTCGAAGCCGTCAACCCGCCGCGCAGCATGGGCCACAGCCCGATTTTCCAGGTCATGCTGTCATTGAACAATACGCCTGACGGCGGCGAATTGGCGCTGCCGGGCCTGAGCCTGGCGCCGATAGAACTGCCGTACACGACAACATAATTCGACTTGTCCCTATCGCTGACTGATGTCGGCGGCGAAATCATCGGCTGCCTGGAATATGCCGGCGATTTATTCGATGCGGCTACCGCAGAACGCATCGCCGCTTATTACCAGACCTTGCTGGCGGGTATCGTCGCCGATGACCGGCAAGCCATCAGCCGCTTGCCGCTGCTTGACGCCGGCCAGCGCAGGCAAATCCTGGACAACTGGAGCAGTGCGAAGGCCGAGTATCCGCAGTCGTTGTGCCTGCATCAGCTGTTTGAGGCGCAAGTCGAAAAAACGCCGGATGCCGTCGCGGTAACATTTGAAGACAAAAACTTGAGCTACCGCGAACTCAACCGTAGGGCTAACCAGGTGGCGCATTATCTGCTAGCGCTGGGCATACGACCTGACGACCGGGTCGCGGTTTGCGTGGAACGCGGCCTGGAAATGGTCGTAGGCTTGCTGGGCATACTCAAAGCCGGCGGCGCATACATCCGCTGGACCCTGGCTATCCCGCCGACCGCCTGGGCTATATGCTGGCCGACAGCAGCCCGGTGGCGTTGCTGACGCAATCGACCGTGCAGGGCGAGCTGCCGGATCTGGACGCGTTGATGCTACCGACGCTGCTATTGGATACGGCCGCATTACTTGCGCATTATCCCGAACATAATCCCGACCCGGCTGCGCTTGGACTCAGGCCGCAGCATCTGGCCTATGTCATTTACACGTCGGGTTCAACCGGATTGCCCAAGGGCGTCATGGTTGAACATGCGCAGGTTGCGCGGCTTTTTGCTGCAACGCAGGACCAATTCCGCTTTGATAATACCGATGTCTGGACCTTGTTCCATTCGTTTGCGTTTGATTTCTCGGTCTGGGAACTCTGGGGCGCGTTGCTATACGGCGGCCGCCTCGTGCTCGTGCCTTACCTGACGTCCCGCTCGCCGGACGCGTTTTATGCGCTGTTGTGCAAGGAGCGCGTCACCGTGCTGAACCAAACCCCCGGCGCGTTCCGGCAATTGATTAGCGCCCAGGCGCAAAACCCTGAGCCGCATGCCTTGCGCTGCATTATCTTCGGCGGCGAAGCGCTGGAGTTCCACACGCTGGCACCGTGGATCGAACGTAACGATCCCGAACAGGTGCAACTCATCAATATGTACGGCATTACCGAAATTACCGTACATGCGACGTATCGGCGCATCTTGCGCGCGGATATTCACGCGCAACGCGGCAGCGTCATCGGCAGGCCGCTTGCCGATTTACGCTGCTACATCCTCGACGCCCGATTGCAGCCGGTGCCGCCCGGCGTGACCGGCGAAATTTACATCGGCGGCGCGGGTGTAGCCAGGGCTTACCTGAATCGTCCCGAGCTCACCGCGGAACGCTTTATCGTCGATCCTTTCAATACGGGCACAGCCGATAGGCTCTACAAAACCGGCGACCTGGGCCGCTGGCTGACCGACGGACAAATTGAATATATCGGGCGCAACGATTTCCAGGTCAAGATACGCGGTTTCCGTATTGAACTGGGCGAGATTGAGGCGCAGCTCGTTGCCTGCGACGGCGTCCGTGACGCCGTTGTCGTCGCGCGCGAGGACAGCCCCGGCGATAAGCGGCTGGTCGCCTATCTGATTGCCGAAGACGGCGTCGAACTGTCGACGGCCGGGCTGCGCGCCCGGCTTGCCGTGACGCTGACGGATTATATGATGCCCAGCGCCTTCGTCAGCCTGACGGCGTTGCCATTGAACCAGAACGGCAAACTGGACCGTAGCGCATTACCGGCACCGGACGGCAGCGCCGTGCTGAGCCGCCGCTACGAAGCGCCGCAAGGCGCTACCGAAACCGCGTTGGCGGAAATCTGGCAGGACTTGCTGGGGCTGGCGCAGGTGGGTCGCCATGATAATTTCTTTGAACTGGGCGGACATTCGCTGATGGTCGTCACGCTGATTGAACGACTGCGCCGGCAAGGCTGGTCGGCCAGCGTACAGGCGGTGTTTATCACGCCTGCTTTGTCGGCGATGGCTGCGGCGATAGACGCTAACGGCAATAATCCTGTTTTCAACGCGCCACCCAATTTAATACCGGAAGCCTGCACGCGCATTACGCCCGACATGCTGACGCTGGTTAATCTTAGCCAACAGGAAATCGACGGCATCAGTACAAACATTCCTGACGGCGCCGCCAATATCCAGGACATTTACCCGTTGGCGCCGTTGCAGGAAGGCATTTTGTTCCACCATCTGCTGCAAACCCAGGGCGATACCTATTTGTCGCGCACCCTTATTATCTTTGACGACCGCAAGCGGCTCGACACCTTCCTGGATGCCATGCAGACGGTGATTAACCGTCATGATATTTTGCGCACGGCAATACATTGGCAAGACTTGCCGCAAGCGGTGCAAGTCGTGCAGCGGGCAGCGCCGCTGCCGGTCAGACAAATTATTTTAAACCCGGAACACGATGCGCTGGAACAATTGCTCGCGGCCACCGATCCGCTCTATACCCGTATGGATTTGCGGCGTGCGCCGTTGTTTGCGGCAACGACGGCCGGCGATCCGCATACGCAAAAATGGCTGTTGGCGTTGCTCAGGCATCATCTGGCGATTGACCACGTCACGCTGGAACTGATTATTACCGAAATCAGGATGCT
>Ga0172380_10008376_pt1 | contig 11331 bp, 12 predicted proteins | sample Leawe162metaG_FD_119747 | JGI IMG/M metagenome (GOLD analysis project Ga0172380, IMG submission 119747) | Leachate microbial communities from a municipal landfill in Southern Ontario, Canada - Leachate well 162 metaG | ecosystem: Engineered > Solid waste > Landfill > Unclassified | place... | reverse complement strand
TTCCACCGGCGCTTCGATGTTCTTTGTAGTGGTCTATTTGCATATGTTCCGCGGCATGATGTATGGCTCTTACCGTCAGCCGCGTGAATTGCTGTGGATCATCGGCATGATCATTTATCTGGCACTGATGGCAGAGGCATTCATGGGCTATCTGTTGCCTTGGGGGCAAATGTCGTTCTGGGGTGCGCAGGTGATCGTTAACCTATTCTCTTCAGTGCCGTTCATCGGCCATGATTTGGCGATCCTGATTCGGGGCGACTTTGTCGTGTCCGATACCACGCTGAACCGATTCTTTGCCTTGCATGTGGTGGCCATCCCGCTGGTTTTGGTGCTGATCATCATGGCACACCTGGTCGCCTTGCACGAAGTTGGTTCCAACAATCCTGACGGTGTCGAAATCAAGAAGTACAAGGATGCCAATGGCCATCCGCTGGACGGCATTCCTTTCCATCCCTACTACACGGTGAAGGACGGCGTGGGTGCAGTGGTATTCCTGATGATTTTCTGCGCCATCGTGTTCTTCGCTCCCGAAATGGGGGGGTATTTCATCGAGGATAACAATTTTGTTCCGGCTAATCCGATGAAGACGCCGGAACACATCGCGCCGGTGTGGTATTTCACACCGTACTACGCGATCCTGCGTGCGGTTCCACCCCTGTTTGGCTCTCAGTTTCCGGGTGTGGTGGCGATGGGTGTTGCGACCGTGGCATTCTTCTTCCTGCCTTGGCTGGATCGAGGCAAAGTGAAATCGATTCGCTATCGCGGTCCGATCTACAAAATATTCCTTGCTGCATTCGTGGTTAGCTTTGTCGGTCTTGGCTGGCTCGGCCTGTTGCCGGCTACACCCACCTACACGGTGATTTCGCGCGTTTTGGCGATTGTGTACTTTGCCTTCTTTATCTTGATGCCGTGGTACACGACTATCGATAAGTGCAAGCCAGAGCCGGATCGTGTGACATCGAAATAATTGAGAGAGGTTCGTTGACATGAATGCAATCAAAAAAATATGCATGCTGGTACTGCTGGCGGTATTGCCTGCATTGGCAATCGCCAGCAGCACGGGTGTTCAGTTGGACAAGGCGCCGCTCAATCTGCAGGATCAGGCTTCGTTGCAGCGCGGAGCGAAGTTGTTTACCACCCGCTGTCTGGCCTGTCACGCTGCCGCCTATATGCGCTACAACCGACTTCACGACATCGGTATGAGCGATGAGCAGATTAAGGCAGAACTGGAACTGCCGGAAGACGTGAAGGTGGGCTCGACCATGCAGGCGGCGATGGATGTCAACTCAGCCAAGCTGGCTTACGGTGTTGCGCCTCCCGATTTGAGTGTGATTGCCCGTTCGCGCAGTGCCGATTGGTTGTACAGTTACATGCGCGGTTTCTACGTGGATGAGAGCCGTTCAACAGGCTGGAATAACACGGTATTCCCCAGTGTTGGTATGCCGTTCGTGTTGGCAGATATGCAAGGGGAGCAACACCTTGAGATGGAGCAACATGAAGGTCATGACATCAAGAAATTGGTGTTAAAGACTCCGGGTTCGATATCGGCGGCAGAATATGACGGCGCCATGGTTGATCTGACCAATTATCTGGTGTTCATGGGTGAGCCGGCCAAGCTGGTGCGCCACAAGATTGGCTGGATTGTGCTCGGTTTCCTGTTGGTTCTATTCTTGCTGCTCTATTCCCTGAAAAAGGAAATCTGGAGAGATCTGCATTGATTGGATTGAATTCAATAGCGGGTTTGTGGTAATTTGCGCGGCGTATTCTTGAGTGCCTTGACGGCGGAGCTCATGGCTCCGCCGTTTGGTTTTTAACGCAACACTATGTTTTAGGTGGTTATTCTATGATGACGCTTTATTCGGGGACGACTGATCCCTACAGCCATCGTTGTCGCTTTGTCCTGTTTGAAAAAGGCATGGACTTCGAAGTGATCGACGTTGACGTATTCAATATGCCTGAAGACCTGGCGGTGATGAATCCGTACAACAAAGTGCCGGTATTGGTCGAACGTGACCTTATTCTGTACGAAGCAAATATCATCAACGAGTACATCGATGAGCGTTTTCCTCATCCGCAACTGATGCCGCCCGATCCGGTGATGCGTGCCCGCGCGCGCCTGTTTCTGCACCGCTTTGAGCAGGAGCTGTTCTGCCATATCGATGGATTGGGAAGCAATAATGCAAAATTGAGCGAAAAAGCACGTGATGCAGTCCGTTCCAATCTGACTCAGATTGCCCCAATCTTCGGCAGACAGAAGTTTATGCTGGGTGACGAATTTTCTATGCTCGATGTTGCCATCGCCCCATTGCTGTGGCGTCTGGAACATTACGGGATTCAGCTCGACAAGGAAGCTAACCCGTTGATGAAATATGCCGAACGCCTGTTTTCACGCCAGGGTTTCATTGAAGCATTGACCCCGGCTGAAAAAGCAATGCGCAAGTAAGTGACATGACATCAGAGCCTTCCACCAAACCCTATCTGATTCGCGCCATCTTCGAGTGGTGCACGGATGCGGGTTACACTCCTTATCTGGCGGTGCAAGTTGACGATTACACCCAAGTACCAAGGGCTTACGTCAAGGATGGCAGGATTGTTCTGAATATCGGAGTGGATGCGGTGAAGAATCTGCATCTTGGCAATGAAGACATTACCTGTGGCGGGCGCTTTGGCGGTGTGTCACACCAGATTATCGTGCCGGTCAATGCTGTCATTGGCATCTTTGCCAAAGAGAACGGACAGGGGTTGGTATTCCAGGGGGAAGAGACTTCGCCGCTTATGAACGAGGGCCAGAGTGTGTCACACGATCCATCTTTGCCGCCGCAGGGAAAACCAAAACTGACTATAGTTAAATGAGTCGGAAACAAGAAAGCCGCAGAGCAATCTGCGGCTTTTTCATTTCTCGGGCACAGATTCAACCAGTGATGGCTGGTGCCAGCAAACCTTGCATTCTGCCCAGAGCCTTTTGTTCAATCTGGCGGATGCGCTCGGCGGATACCTTGAATTCTGCTGCCAGTTCATGCAGGGTCGCGGTCCGATCCTCTTGTAACCAGCGCGCTTCCACAATCCGTCGACTACGCTCATCCAGACTGTCCAGCGCTTTAGCCAGTCCGGCGGTTTGCAGGTGTTCTTGCTCCGAACTCTCCAATATCGCCAACGGTTCATGTTCCTCACCGTCTGCCAGATACTGGATAGGTGCGTAGCTGTCATCTTCATTCGTGGTGGCGGGATCGAGTGCCAGTTCATGCCCGGCAAAACGTGCCTCCATCTCAACCACGTCGTGCTCACTCACATTCAACTTCTGTGCGATCTCACTCACTTGCTGCGGGCGCAACGGCTCCAGCCCTGTTTTCATACTGCGCAGGTTGAAGAACAGTTTACGCTGTGCCTTGGTGGTGGCGATCTTCACCATGCGCCAGTTGCGCACGACGTACTCGTGAATCTCGGCACGAATCCAGTGTAAGGCGAATGAAACCAGCCGTACACCGCGTTCCGGATCGAAGCGCTTCACAGCCTTCATCAGTCCGATATTGCCTTCCTGAATCAGGTCTGCTTGCGGCAAGCCATAGCCTGAAAATCCGCGCGCCACACTCACCACCACACGCAGGTGAGAGAGCACCAACTGACGGGCGGCATCGAGATCGCTCTCTTGTTTAAAACGTGTCGCCAAGGCAACTTCCTCATCGTGGGTCAAGATGGGGAAGCGATTTACGGCCTGAACATACCCCTCTAGGCTGCCAACGGCAGACGGCATCGGTAGATTCATGATTGTGTTCATTCTGATCTCCCTCCTTTGGCTGGATTCTAGCACTCTGCCGGTTCGAGTGCCAAGAGGGAGGAGAAGTTCAATCGATAGCCGGAGGAATACTGGAATGAGGCGGCACGTGTGAGGCCTTCGTTACAAGCCGAAAAACGGTAATGCGTGATTTTCTCACGCCCAGCAACCGCTTCACCCGGGGCGCAGGATGAAGCCTGCGCGGGTGAGGTGGTCAGTACAAGAAGAAGTGCAACCGCGAGCAGAGCGGACCGACGCATGTTGGTTGCAGCGATTATTCTATTTTGGCTTTGCTGCGCAATTCCGAGACCGCCTTCTGGATAGCTTCCTGTTGGTGGCGTTTTTCCAGATTGGGTTTGACTTCCTCGAAAGACGGGACCTTCAATTCACGTGTATCTTCCAATTTGATGATGTGCCAGCCGAATTGAGTTTGTACCGGTGCGCTGATCTGGCCTTTCTGCATGGTATCGATGGCTACACCGAAAGGCTGCACAAAGTTGGAGGGGACGGCCCAGCCCATATCGCCACCCTTATCCTTTGAGCCTGGGTCCTGTGACTTCTGCTTGGCTACCTTGGAAAAACTCTCTTTTTTTACACGTTTGGCGATCTCTTTGGCTTCGTCCTCAGTGGGTACCAGAATGTGTGAAACCTTGTACTCCTTGTCGCCGACTCTGGATTTCATGGCCTCGTAATCCTGCTTGAGCAAGGCTTCATCGATCGGATGGTTTTTGACATAGTTCTGTACGAATGCGCCGGCCAGCACCGATTGCCGGGCGAGTTCCAATTGCTGTGTGGTTTCCGGCTGTTTTTCCAGCCCCAGTTTGACAGCTTCCTGCGAAATAATTTCAAGGCTGATCAGGTCCTCGCGCAGTGCATTGCGCAGCTCCGGGCTGTCCGGTTGCCCCTGTTGGGCGGCAGCCTTGAGGCGCAAATCGATACGAGACTGGGGGATGGCGGCACCGTTTACCAGTGCGGCTGCCTTGTCAGCATCGGCAGCCTGAGTTGCGGCGCTAACGATGAGTAAAGTGGAAAACAGGGCGAATCTCGAAAATCTCAGCATATTCTTTCCTTCAGATGATGGGTGTGATTGAGAAAAAGCACGCGCAATATAGCACAAGGTGCTGCTTGTGTTTCAGCGTGGGAATACCTGTTTGAAGGGGCGCACGGCGACTTGTGCGTACACGCCAGCGGCGACATAAGGGTCTGCGTCAGCCCATGCTTCGGCAGCTGCCAGCGAATCGAACTCGGCAACGATCAGACTTCCGCTAAATCCAGCCGACCCGGGGTCATGAGCATCCACGGCGGGAAAGGGGCCGGCCAGTAACAAATGCCCCGCAGACTGCAAGGCATCAAGGCGTGCCAGATGGGCAGGGCGGACGGATTGGCGTTTCGCCAAACTGTCTGTAACGTCTTGGCCAAATATGGCATATAGCATGTCAGGACTCCTTCTCTTCTTCCACGTATTTCGACAGTAATGCCGCCTGGGCGAGGATAAACACCAGCATGATGCCGGTGGCACCGAACAGTTTGAAGTTGACCCAGGCATCGGTGCTGAAGTTGTACGCAACGTACAGGTTGAGAATGCCGAGCAAGGCGAAGAAAGCACTCCATGAGAGATTGAGCCAATGCCACACAAAATCAGGCAGGGTCATTTTTTCCTGCAACATGGAGCGCATCAGATTCTTCTTGAGCAGGATGGCAGAAAACAGCAGGGTTGCGGTAAAGAACCAGTAGAGAATGGTTGGCTTCCATTTGATGAAAGTCTCGTCGTGCAGGAGCAGGGTGGCACCACCAAACACCGTGATGATACCCAGACTCACCCATAGCATAGTGTCCACCTTGCCATGCCGGTACTTCACCCAGCCGACCTGAATAAAGGTGGCGACGATGGCAGAAGCAGTGGCGGCGAACACGCCGGCAATCTTGAAGACGATGAAAAAGAGGATGACCGGGAAGAGGTCGAACAGTAGTTTCATTATTATTTTCTATCCAGAGCGAGCGAAGTGGAGTTGATGCAAAAGCGCATGCCGGTGGGGTCGGGCCCATCTTCGAACATGTGACCCAAGTGCGCGTCGCAGTTGGCGCAATTGACTGCGATGCGACCCATACCGAGCGGATCCTCATCGTCGTAGCTCACCGCTTCTGCATCCAGCGGTTGCCAGAAGCTGGGCCATCCGGTGCCGGATTCGTATTTGCTCTCCGAATCGAACAGCGGCGTACCGCAGCAGATGCAGCGATAGATGCCAGCATCATGGCAATCCCAGTATTCGCCGGTGAAGGCTGGCTCGGTACCGCGCTCGCGGCAAATCTCATACTGCTCCGGTGTTAGTTCCTCGCGCCACTCGGCATCCGTTTTGTCCCGTGGATCGTTCATAACACCTCACCCGCATGGTCGGCCAGACGCGAACGCTCGCCGCGTTGCAGTGTGACGTGACCGCTGTGTGCCCAGCCCTTGAAGCGATCCACCACATAAGTTAGACCTGAACTGCCCTCGGTCAGGTAGGGTGTGTCGATCTGTGCGATGTTGCCCATGCACACCACCTTGGTGCCGGGACCAGCGCGCGTGATCAGCGTCTTCATCTGCTTCGGAGTCAGGTTTTGTGCCTCGTCGATGATGAGGAACTTGTTGAGAAAGGTGCGGCCGCGCATGAAGTTGAGTGACTTGATCTTGATGCGTGAACGGATCAGGTCGCGCGTGGCGGCACGTCCCCATTCGCCGCCTTCATCCGCCGACTGGTTGAGTACATCCAGATTATCGTCCAGTGCACCCATCCACGGCGACATCTTCTCTTCCTCGGTGCCGGGCAGAAAACCGATATCTTCGCCCACCGAAACCGTGACGCGGGTCATGATAATTTCGGAATAAATCTTCTGTTCCAGCACCTGCATCAATCCGGCTGCCAGCGTCAGCAGCGTCTTGCCGGTGCCCGCCTGTCCCAGTAGCGTGACGAAATCGATCTCCGGGTTCATCAGCAGATTGAGAACGAAATTCTGCTCGCGGTTGCGTGCGGTGATGCCCCAGATCGCATTCTTGCTGTGGGCGTAGTCGGTGACGGTGAGTAGAGTGGCGGAATCATCCTTTTGTGCGGCGACCACCGCATAGAAAGGCTTGTCTCCCCCCTCCTGGAATACGAATTCGTTTACCAGCAGGTCGCGGCACAATGGGCCATTGATGCTATAGAAAGTCTGGTTACCCTGTGCACCGGACTTCATATCCTTGCTGTGTGTCTCCCAGAAATCAGCGGGCAGTTCGCGCACACCGGCATACAGCAGGTCAGTATCTTCCAGTACCTTGTCGTTAAAATAATCCTGTGCCGACAAGCCCAACGCACGCGCTTTGATGCGCATGTTGATGTCTTTGCTGACCAGGGTGACCTGGCGTTTGGCGTGTTGCCGGTGCAGATAAGCGACTACGCCGAGGATGGCGTTGTCCGCCTTACCGTGCGCCAGATTTTCCGGTAATTCATGCGTGATGAATTCGGTCTGCAGGAACAGGCGGCCGTTCGCATTCTTGTTGCCCAGAGCATCCAATGGTGCACCAACGTTGATACTGTCTTCGCTTGCGCTGACCAGATTGTCGAGGAAGCGACTGGCCTGGCGGGCGTTGCGGGCGACTTCGGACATCCCCTTTTTGTTGTTGTCCAGTTCTTCCAGGACGAACATCGGCAGATAGATGTCGTGCTCCTCGAAACGAAACAGGCTGGTCGGGTCATGCATCAGCACGTTGGTGTCCAGCACAAATAACTTGGGAGCCAGGGTTGATGCGGCTTTGCGAGCGTTCATGTTTTTCCTTAAAGAGATTGAACCAGATCGAGGACTTCCTGCGCGTGCCCATCCGCCTTCAAGCCGCGCCATTCCCTGCGGATGATGCCACGGCTGTCGAGCACAAAAGTGCTGCGCTCGATACCGCGTACCTGCTTGCCATACATCATCTTCTGCTTTATCACCCCAAACTGGGTACAGACCTTTTCCTCTGCGTCCGACAACAGCGCGTACGGCAGGGTGAATCTGGCTTTGAAATTCTCGTGCGATTTGATGCCGTCGCGCGAGATGCCGACGATCTCACATTCAGCCAATAAGAATCCGGCATACAAATCACGGAACTGCTGCGCCTCTGTGGTACAACCGGGCGTACTGTCCTTGGGGTAAAAGTAGATCACCAATGATTTGCTGCGGATGGGGTAGAGTGTAAAGTCGATGCCGCCAGTTGCGGGCAGGGTGAAATCGGCAACAGCTTGTTTTGACATTAAATGGCTCCGGTGACTGGTGTGCATTGTTGTCAAAAAACCAGGCAAAGGCAAGCAAGCTGTCGGTGCAAGCGATTTTCATGACAGACGGGGTTGAAAATGTGCCAGATTCCCCCACCTGTGCCGCATTCGAACAATTTTGTCTTAAGGAGCAATCATGCGTTTCGACAAATTCACCACCAAGCTGCAACAAGCCCTGTCCGATGCCCAGAGTCTGGCCGTCGGCGGTGACAATCAATTCATCGAGCCGCAGCACCTGCTGCTCGCTTTGCTCAACGATGCCGATAGTGGCGCAGGTTCGCTGCTGGCCCGCGCGGGCGGCAACGTCAATGCACTCAAGAGCGCACTCAACGACGCCGTGACCCGCCTGCCCAAAGTGGAAGGCCACAGCGGCGAAGTGCAGGTGGGGCGTGACCTCGGCAACCTGTTCAACCTCACCGACAAAGAAGCGCAGAAGCGCGGCGACCAATTCATCGCCAGCGAGATGTTCCTGCTTGCGCTCACCAACGATAAAGGCGAAACCGGACGTCTGCTCAAACAGCATGGCGTCACCCGTGCGCCATTGGAAACCGCTATCGCCGCTGTGCGCGGCGGCGAGTCGGTCGGCTCGCAAGAGGCCGAAGGCCAGCGCGAATCGTTGAAGAAGTTCTGTCTGGATCTGACCGAGCGCGCACGACAAGGCAAGCTCGATCCCGTCATCGGTCGTGACGACGAGATCCGCCGTGCCATCCAGGTGCTGCAACGCCGCACCAAAAACAACCCGGTGCTGATCGGCGAACCCGGTGTGGGCAAGACTGCCATCGTCGAAGGCTTGGCACAGCGCATCATCAACGGTGAAGTGCCGGATTCGCTCAAGGGCAAAAAAGTATTGAGTCTGGATATGGCCGCACTGGTGGCAGGTGCCAAGTATCGCGGCGAGTTCGAAGAGCGCTTGAAAGCGGTGCTCAAAGAGCTGGCACAGGATGAAGGCAACAACATCGTGTTCATCGACGAACTGCACACCATGGTTGGCGCCGGCAAGGCAGATGGTGCGATGGACGCAGGCAATATGCTCAAGCCAGCTTTGGCGCGTGGCGAACTGCATTGTGTCGGTGCGACCACACTGGATGAGTATCGCAAATACATCGAGAAAGACGCCGCACTGGAACGCCGTTTCCAAAAGGTGTTGGTGGACGAGCCCAGTGTGGAATCCACCATCGCCATCCTGCGCGGTTTGAAAGAGAAATATGAGGTACACCACGGCGTGGAGATCACTGATCCGGCCATCGTCGCGGCGGCTGAACTCTCGCATCGCTACATCACCGACCGCTTCCTGCCGGACAAGGCCATCGATCTGATCGACGAGGCCGCCTCGCGCATGAAGATGGAGATCGACTCCAAGCCGGAAGTCATGGACAAACTCGAGCGCCGTTTGATCCAGCTCAAGATCGAGCGTGAAGCAGTGAAGAAAGAGAAGGACGAAGCTTCGCGCAAACGCATGGGGCTGATCGAGGACGAGATCAAGAAGCTGGAGCGTGAATACGCCGATCTGGAAGAGATATGGAAATCGGAAAAGGGGGCTGCACAAGATTCGGCCACCTCGAAAGAAGAGATCGATCATGTGCGCGCCGAGATCGTGCGTCTGCAACGCGAAGGCAAGCTGGAGAAAGTGGCCGAGCTGCAATACGGCAAGCTGCCACAACTTGAAGCCAAGCTGAAAGAAGCCGCACAACGCGAAGCCGAAGGCACAGGCACGAAGAACATCCTACTGCGCACGCAAGTCGGTGCGGAAGAGATCGCCGAAGTGGTGAGCCGCGCCACGGGAATTCCCGTGAACAAGATGATGACTGGCGAGCGCGACAAGCTGCTCAAGATGGAAGAGAAACTGCACGAGCGTGTGGTGGGGCAGGACGAAGCCGTGCGCCTCGTGTCCGACGCCATCCGCCGTTCGCGTTCCGGTCTGTCCGATCCGAACCGTCCCTATGGTTCTTTCCTGTTCCTCGGTCCCACAGGCGTGGGCAAGACCGAGCTGTGCAAGGCGCTGGCCGGATTCATGTTCGACTCGGAGGATCATCTGATACGCATCGACATGAGCGAGTACATGGAGAAACATTCCGTGGCACGCCTGATCGGTGCCCCACCCGGCTATGTCGGCTACGAAGAGGGCGGCGGCTTGACCGAGGCGGTGCGCCGCAAACCGTATAGTGTCATCTTGCTGGACGAGGTAGAGAAGGCGCACCCCGACGTGTTCAACGTGCTGCTACAGGCGCTGGACGACGGGCGCATGACCGACGGACAGGGCCGCACCGTGGACTTCAAAAACACCGTGATCGTGATGACCTCAAACCTCGGCAGCCAGATGATCCAGCAGATGTCGGGTGACGATTATCAGGTGGTAAAACTGGCTGTGATGGCAGAGGTGAAGAGTTATTTCCGTCCCGAATTCATCAACCGCATCGACGAGGTCGTGGTGTTCCACGCCCTGGATGAGAAGAACATCAAATCCATCGCGCGTATCCAGTTGCAGTATCTGGAGAAACGTCTTGCCGCGATGGAGATGAAGTTGGATATCAGCGAGTCCGCACTGGCCGAGATTGCCAACGCGGGCTTTGATCCGGTGTACGGTGCACGCCCGCTGAAGCGCGCCATCCAGGCGCAACTGGAGAATCCGCTGGCCAAGCATATCCTCGAGGGTCACTTTGCCGCGAAAGACACCATCAGTGTGGATTGCAAGGGCGGTGTGATGAAGTTCGATAAAGGGTAAACCTGCTGCACGACTCGATTGCGGCGTTGCGCAGCGTTCGAAATCATTGTGTAATTTGAGGGCATTCCGGTTTGGTTGCGACTAACCTGAAGGAATGTCTTCACCGGAACCTTGTTGCCCGTGCTCCGTGCGCCTTGGATTCAAGCCGCTCGCTACGGTTTTAAGATCATGTAGTGCAAAATGATGGAAGGATGATTTAGCTAAATGCAAATGAAATTCGTATTGAACTCTCCAGCCAAGCAGAGTAGCCCGCTACGCAAGCTGGCAGCCCTGGTTGTCACCGTGGCGGTGTTTGTCTTGGTGTTGATGTTCTCGGCAGTGTTGCTTGTGGTTGTTCTGGTTGTCGGTGCCATCACCGGAGCCTATCTGTGGTGGAAGACGCGCGAGATGCGCAAGATGATGCGCGACTTTCCGCCACGCGAAGCACGGCATGAACAAATGGCAAGTAACGATGCTGTATTTGAGGGGGAAGTGGTTCGGGTGGTCGATCCGGTTGAGGTGAAATAAGCGTTGGCGGGGATAGCAAAACGGCCCAAGCAGAAGGCGGTGGCGAGCCAGTCTCGAGCTCG
>Ga0172380_10008375_pt1 | contig 11332 bp, 13 predicted proteins | sample Leawe162metaG_FD_119747 | JGI IMG/M metagenome (GOLD analysis project Ga0172380, IMG submission 119747) | Leachate microbial communities from a municipal landfill in Southern Ontario, Canada - Leachate well 162 metaG | ecosystem: Engineered > Solid waste > Landfill > Unclassified | place... | reverse complement strand
CGACTCATCTGTGGAGATCGGCAAGGTCATCAAGGTCATCACGTCCATCGCCCAGCAGACGAATCTCCTAGCCCTCAACGCAACCATCGAGGCGGCTCGAGCAGGCGAGGCAGGCAAGGGCTTCGCGGTGGTGGCCAATGAAGTCAAGGAACTGGCGAAGGAGACTGCTCGCGCAACTGAGGACATCAGTCACAAGATCGAGGCAATCCAGACCGACACCACCAGCGCGGTCGAGGCCATCGGCGAGATCTCGACCGTGATCAACCAGATCTCGGACATCCAGAACACCATTGCCAGTGCTGTTGAAGAGCAGACAGCGACCACCAATGAGATCGCACGCAATGTCTCGTCTGCGGCCTCGGGAAGCCAGGACATCTCGGCGAGCATCTCGACCGTCGCCGATGCTGCTCAGAGCACCCGACAGGGTGCTGAGGACAGCCAGCGTGCTGCAGTCGAGTTGGCGACGATGGCTGCCGAGCTGCAGCGGCTGCTGGGTCAGTTCCAGTACTAGTCAGATCAACGCCGGATGGTGTGGCGCATCGCCCACTAGCGCGAGGGGAGCCTGTTGTGGAGCCGATCAGAGTGCTGATTGTCGATGACACCGTCATCGTGCGACGACTGGTCACGCAGGTCCTCCAGGAGTCACCGGACGTCGAAGTGGTCGGTACCGCATCGCATGGCCGCATCGCCCTCGCGCAGATCCCGCTGCTGAAACCTGATGTCGTGACCTTGGACATCGAAATGCCCGTCATGGATGGGCTGCAGACGCTTGAGGAACTGCGCAAGCAGTGGCCGGATCTTCCGGTGATCATGTTCAGCACCCTGACCGAGCGCGGCGCGGAGGCAACGCTGGACGCATTGGCGCTCGGTGCAAATGACTATGTGACCAAGCCGTCACAGCTCAATGACAGAGCCGCAGCCGTTGATGCGGTCAGAAGCGCATTGCTTCCTCTGGTCAGGCACTGGGGAAGGTTTCGGCAGGCCTCCCGAACCGGTGCGCCAGGCGTTCCTGCGCGACCGGCACCCTCCGCATCCATCACGATGCCTGCACCCGCGAGGGACGCTCAGTCACGAACTGTCTCTGCAGTGGTCATCGGAATCTCGACCGGTGGTCCCAACGCATTGGCCAGCATGATTCCGCAACTGCCCGCCGGGCTACCAGTGCCCATCTTCATCGTGCAGCACATGCCACCGGTCTTCACCAGGTTTCTGGCAGAACGACTCGACAAGACGTCAGCGATCACAGTCGCCGAGGCGCAGGACGGCATGATTGCCGAACCCGGCTCGGCATACGTGGCAACAGGCGGACACCATCTCGTCCTGAGAAGGCAGGGGACATCGGTGGCTCTCGGGCTCGATGACGGGCCAATGGAGAATTCCTGCCGCCCAGCGGTCGACGTGACCTTGCGCTCTGCCGCGGAGGTCTATGGCTCAGGTGTCCTGGCGGTCGTCATGACGGGCATGGGCAATGACGGTTCCGTGGGTGCTGGAGCCGTGCGGGCCCTGGGCGGCCGAGTCTTCGCCCAGGACGAAGCGACCTCGGTGGTGTGGGGCATGCCCGGGCATGTCGTACGGGGCGGGTATGCCGATGCTGTTCTGCCGCTCGGCGACATCGCTGCGGCGATCGCCACTGCCGCGACGAGCAATCGCAGGCCTGTCGGAATGCGGGTGTCATGAGCGCGGCAATCGACGTGCGAGCAGACGTGCATCGCGAGATGATCGGCCGATTCGTCGAGTCACGTTCAGCCATCGTCCTGCCGGCGGAGAAGCACTATCTCTTCGATGCGCGGCTGCAGCCGGTCATGCGTGAGTACGGAGTGAGTGATCTGGTCGAGCTTGCGAACCAGATCAGCCGCGACGGCTCGTCGCCGCTTGCGCAGGCGGTCATCGAGGCGATGACCACCAATGAGACGTCCTTCTTTCGCGATATCCATCCCTTCGATGCGCTCAATGAGACCCTCCTGCCCGAACTGATCCGTTCGCGACAGCAGTCCAAGAGACTGGCGATCTGGAGCGCCGCTTGCTCAACGGGCCAGGAGCTGTACAGCATCGCGATGCTCCTGGATTCGGCCGTCACGAACCTCAGTGATTGGGACATCACCTTGCATGGCACGGATCTTTCGACAGAGGTCCTTGCGCGTGCTCGCAGCGCACGATATTCGGCCCTTGAAGTGAATCGCGGATTGCGTGCCCAATACCTGGCCAAGTACTTCACGCGCGACGGTACGCACTACCTCCTGGCCGAGCACTTGCGTGCTTGGGCGACATTCGATCGTCTGAATTTCATCGAGCCCTGGCCAGGGTTGCCGCGCTTCGACATCGTGCTGTGTCGCAACGTCCTGATCTACTTCGAGCTCGAAGTTCGTCAGCAGATCATCAGGAGAATTCGCGACGTGCTCGCTCCTGACGGCTATCTCATCCTGGGCAGTGCCGAAACCTCAGTCGGAGACGTGCAGGGCTTCACCCGCTTGTCCGTTGGTCGATCGACGATCTATCGAAAGGAAGCACACTGATGCTGGCCATGGTGATTGACGACTCGCGGGCAATGCGTTCGATCCTGCGCCGAATCGTAGGAGAACTGGGCTTTGAGGTCGTTGAGGCAGCCGATGGGCAGCAGGCCCTTGACCTCATGGACGACGGGCAGGTGCCGCAGATCGCGCTCATCGACTGGAACATGCCTGTGCTCGACGGTCTGGGCTTTGTCACGTCAGTGCGCTCACGCCAGGAGTGGCGTGACATCACGCTGATGATGGTGACAACCGAGAGTGAGCATGGGCAGATCGTGCGAGCGCTGGCAGCGGGAGCCCATGAATACGTGATCAAGCCATTCACGGCGGATGCCATTGCAGAGAAGCTGCAGTTGCTCGGATTCGCAGGAGTCGCATCATGAACGAGACGATCATGCTGGAGCACCGCGACCTTGAGGACATCGTGTCCCAGGTCTGGACATCCCTGATGGCCCAGGAGACCGCCAATGCGGCACCCTGGGAGTCAGTCGCGAGCGACGTTGTCGCTGCCGGCGTTGCCATCAGTGGCTGCTGGAACGGCTGGGTGGTTGTCGAGACGAGTCAGCAAGGTGCTCTGGATCTCGCATCGACGTTGTTCGACCTGCCGAGGGATGAGATTGCACCCTCCGACCTTGCCGATGCGCTGGGTGAAGTGGCAAATATCGTCGGAGGCTCGGTGAAGTCAACCCTGACTGGTACTGCCGAGCTCTCATTGCCGAGTGTTGAACATGGCCCGAGCACCATCGCGGGCCTGTCTGAAGCGTCCTTGCAGGTTCATGCTGCGTGGCAGAGCCATCCCCTTCGCATATCCGTACTGGACGACAACTCGAAGAGCACGAAGGAGCAGTCATGAAGATACTTGTCGTGGACGACAGCAGAGTCATGCGTCAGATCGTGTGCCGCACGTTGCGGCAGGCAGGTTTTGTCGATCACCACATCGTCGAGGCCGAGAACGGCGCGCACGCATGTGACGTCATTGCCGCCGAGCGTCCCGACCTGGTGCTCTCTGATTGGAATATGCCCGAGATGACGGGCATCGAGCTCTTGGCGCATTTGCGCAATAACGGGCAGCAGGTCCCATTCGGCTTCGTCACGTCAGAGGGGACACAGGAGATGCGTGACCGGGCCTCGGCCGCCGGCGCAATATTCCTTGTCGCCAAGCCATTCACCGCCGATATGTTCCAGGACGCGCTCACACCTGTACTGGGCTGAGCGACAAGTCACAGAAGGAGTGACCGTGGTTACCGCACCGCTTCCGCACCCAAAATTGGTGCGCGACATGCTTGCCGACCTGCTCGGGCGCGATGTCGACATCGCGCCTGGTGAGCCCGTGCTTCCCACTCAGGACACGCGGGCGTCAGTCGGTGTCTACGTGGCCGGATCGCTGACCACCGCAGCTGCGATCTGTGCCGATCTCAATCTGACCGCGTTCGCGGGCGCTTCCCTGGGCCTGATACCTCCGGCAACTGCGGAGGCGGCAATCGAAGAGGGAGTGGTTCCCGCCAATATCTGGGAAAACTTCGCCGAGGTGCTGAATATCTGCGCATCGCTTCTCAACCGCGATGACTCCGGTCACGTGAAGCTCTACAACTCCTATGCACCGGATCAATTGCCACCCAATGACATCAGCCAGTTGCTCCGCGGCTTCGGTGGACGCCTTGACCTCGAGGTCTCAGTGGCCGGCTATGGCAAAGGAGCGCTATCGCTGGTCCGCGTCCTGTAGGCACGGTGCAGGGACAGTGCCGGTCTATGCCTCCTGGTCGATGAAGGCCGATGGGTGTCGATGCACTGCGCCGGAAATGTGCTCGACGTAGGTCTGCCGCTGCTGTGCCAATGTGGCAGCGCTCTGCAAATGGTGAAGGGCGAGCTCCTGGCGTCGACGAATGCTGTGTGCTCGAAACACCAGATCGTCAGGCATGGTGCCGAGATCCGGCGGCAGTTCCCAGCGCGGTCCGCCTTGCAGTGGAAACTGAGCACTGTCGCCTTCCAGCAGGGCTGCAGTGATGTCGAGTTCGAGTTCCAATGAGTCGAGGACCCTGTCCCAGGCGCTCTGGCCCTTCGAATCGTGCCGGTTGCTGCTCATGCGATCGCGGTGGCAGACGGGTGATGCGAAGACCTAAGTCCTGGTTCAGCCGGGGCGAGAATCGCCTGTGCCCAGGCATCGCGCAGGGGCTCCACCAGGGCACGGCAGGACGCAACCGAGTCTGGATCCCTGCGAATGTTCGCCTCGACGAGTTCGCGATACAGGAAGGTGTAGATCCCGGAGAGCTGGCGGGCGCCCTCCCAAGCGGTGACGTCTAGGGCCGTGAGGAGCTCCATGATGATCTCTTGGGCATGGAGCAGGTGCTCATGTGCCTGTTCAGAGGAGCGAAGGCTCTGCTCGGCGCGATCGAGATCGAGAAGGAGGCGGTCGTAGACCATCACGACGAGACGAGCGGGCGATGCCGTCGACCGTGAATGACTCGTGTAGGCGGCGACTCCGGCGCCTTTCAGAGCAGTGGACATCTCATAACCTCATGATCCTGAATTCGAGCCGGATGACGACAACTTGGACAGTTGCTGGGTGAGCCAGCCCGCCTGGTCGTTCATCGTGGTCAGTTGGGTGTTCAGTGCCGAGTACTGCTTGGTGAGGAGTGCCTGGCGAGCGGCAAGCCGGTCGTCCCACGCCGAGATTCCCTTGGCAAGGGTGGTCAATTCACTCTGGCGGCCTTGGATGGCAGAGGTGATCATTCCGGTGCCGCTGCGGGTCGCATTGTTGCCGGCCGTGGCCAGTCGGGTGGCCAGACCGGTCATCGCCGAGGCGGTGCCATCGGGGTCGCTGGTGAGTGCGGACTGAAACTTCGCCGCATCGAAGGTGACCTTGCCATTGCGATCCAGCTGGATCCCCACGGTTGCCAATGTCGTGCCGGGCGTGACATCGAATATTGCACTTGTCACGGTGTCGATCAGTCTTGGCGTCAGTGGATCCCCGGTGAGTGGGCCGCTCGCGGATTTCGATGCACCTGAGCCTGGCGTATATGCGGAGAGTGAACGCATCGTGGAGAGCGAGGTGTTCATGGCGTCCACCAGTGCTTGCACCTGCTTGGTCATGGTTGACGCGTCACTTGCCACGTTGACGGTAACGCCCGTCTCGAGCTTGCTCACGGTGAAGCTCATGCCGGGAAAGACCGTGCTGAACGTGTTGCTGGATGAGGTCACGACATCGCCGACGGCTGGGCCGAACTTGATCGACGCGTCAGTGCCGGTTTGCGTCACGGTGGATGATCCGACGGCGGGATCGAGCCCTGCAACGGTGAACTGGCCGGCAGCACCTGTGCTGGTGGCATTGAGCTGCAGTCTGTACGCGCCGCTTCCCGTCTGGATTGCGGCGGCCTTCACTCCCAGCCCTAGGGTGGAGTTGATCGCGGTGATGACACCTTGAAGGGTGTAGTCGCCCTTGAGGTCGATGGTCACCGGGGCGTTGGCACCGACAGTGACCGTAAGAGGGTCGGCCGCAGCGGTCGCGGTCAAGGCCAGCGTTCCGCCGTAGAGGACCTTGTGTGCGGCTGCCACGCTGGTCACGTCAAAGGCGTACGTTCCCGAGAGTGCGGTGCTGCTGGCAGTTGCAGCGACGCTCGTCACCGACGAGGTCGCCGTCAGAGGCGACCAGGAGCGCGGGGCAAGAACGCTTCCGATGATGGACTCGGCTGACGTCTGCAGGTTCTTCATATTGGCATTGAGCTGCTGGTAGGCCGTCAGGATGCCTTGCTGCTTGGTCTGCTGGGCCTTGAGCTGATTCTGCTGGCCGCCCTCGACCGACATCAGCTGAGTGACCAACTGCCCGACATTGATGGTGCCGATGCCATCCATTGCGTTGGCCATGGCGCCAACCTCCTCGCGCGTTGCGCTCGTTCATGTGTGAGCCAGGAGGCCGAAGGCATGGGTGCGTAACGCGCCCACTCCGACGGCCTCCTGGTCCGTGACGTCCTACTGCAGCAGCTTCAGGATGCCCTGTGGCGCCTGGTTGGCCTGGGCGAGCATCGCCGTGCCAGCCTGGCTGAGGATCTGCGAACGGGTGAACGACACCATCTCGGCTGCCATGTCCGTGTCGCGGATACGACTCTCTGACGCGGACAGGTTCTCCACCGCGACATTGAGGTTGTTGATCGTGTGCTCGAAACGGTTCTGGTACGCACCGAGGGTCGCTCGGGTTGTCGAGACCGTGCCGATTGCCGAGTCGATCGTCGTGATCGCCGCGGCCGCACCGGTGACCAGCGAGATGCCAGAGGTGCTCAGAGTCGTCGAACTCACGCCAGCGAAGTTGATCGCAAGGCTTTCACCGTTGTTGGCACCGACCTGGAACTGGGCGCTGAAGGAGCCGTTGTTCGAGGAGGCACCATCTGCCACACCGCCAAAGCCGGCTTCGGTGGCCGAGATCGTGAATCCGGCACCTGATGCGGTGGCCGAGGAAGCAAGCTCCACCTTCCACACTCCGCCGCCCTCGTCCGAGACAGATGCCTTCACGGCACCAGCGGCGATGCCGTTGGCGGTGAGTGTGGCATCCAGCCCATTCTGCAGAGCTGTCTGGTAGGAGCCAGCGGTGCTGTACACCGCGCTTGCCACTGTCACTGCAGTCGCACCGAGAACGGTGCCGTTGAAAGTGCCGGCAATGCTGAAATTGTTATTGCCTGCGGCGACAGTGATGCTGCCACCCGTGATGGCGCCTGACTTGCTGGCCGGGGCACCGGCGAGCAACTGCTGGGAGCCGAACTTGGTGGTGGTGCCGATGCGATCCAACTCGAGGTTGAGCTGATCGAATTCGGTCTGTGCTGCCGTACGTGCCGTGGTGTCCTGCGAGCCCGTGTTCGAGGCCTGGACGGCAAGGTCACGCATACGCTGAAGGATGGAGTGCACTTCGGTCAGTGCGCCTTCAGCGGTCTGTACGACCGAGATGCCGTCTTGAGAGTTGCGTACGGCGGTCTTCAGTCCGCCGATCTGCGAGCGAAGTCCCTCAGAGACGGACAGGCCGGCAGCGTCGTCTGCTGCGCGGTTGATGCGAAAGCCGCTGGAGAGCTTCTCCAACGACTTGGCCATCTGCCCCGAAGTTACCGACAGGTTGCGGTAAGCGTTCAGCGCCTCGATGTTCTGATTGATACGTAGACCCATGATGTCCTCCTTGAATGTGGTCTGACTGTGCGCCCATCCGTGGGCCGCACAATCCACATCGACCAAGGCTCATCTGGTCTGAGGGTTTTCCTCGATGAAACTGAATGCCGCCGTTCAGGCCAAGCCGTTCAGTCGGCGCGTGGCTCCCAAGGGGGCCACTGCATTGTCCTCGCGTGCCTCGCGTGCCTCGCGACCCAGCTTGATGCGACCCACCTGTGCGATCTCGGCGAAGTATGCAGCCCGGCGGCGATCAACGACTCCACCTGGACGCTCTGCTGGGGTCACCTGCTCTGGATCGAGTTGGCTATTGAGGCCGTCGCGCATCAGCACGAGAGCCTCAGCTCGCATCTGCGAGACCCGGGACTCGGTCACGTCGAGCACTTCGGCTATGTCGGCCATCGGACGACCATCGAGGAAGTACATCTGCACGACTACTCGCAACCGTTCAGGCAGGCACTCGATCGCTGCATAGAGGTAGCCGTTCTGCTCCACCTCGACCAGCGCATCCTCGGGCGAGGAGATTCGGGTAGGCAGTGACGGTTCGAAGACATCCGGATTCGGCGCCGAATCGAAGGACAGCACAGTGCTGCGGTGCAGGGCGTCGTCGACTGCGTGCAACTCGTCAAGACTCATGCCCAGATATGCCGCAAGCTCTGCGGGGGTGGGCACGCGGCCTTGCGCTGCAGTCAGTTCTTCGATGCCCTGCTCCTTGCGGCGCGCGGTCTGTCGAACAGACCGGCTGGCCCAGTCGTAGCTGCGGAGCTCATCGAGGATCGCGCCGCGAATGCGTGTTGCCGCATAGTGGCGGAAGGGAACTCCAAGGGATGGGTCGAACGCCTGCGCTGCGCGCACTAGTCCCAATAACCCTGCCGATCGCAGACCATCCAGGTCGGCGTGCGAAGGCAGGCGGCTTGCAATCTCGTGGACGATGTAGCCAACGCGAGGAATGTTCTCGCATATGAGTTCGGAATTCGGATTGGGAACTAGAGGTGGGGAAGTGTCGTTCACTGTGAAAATCTCCCGTTCTTACGTTGCCGGGAGGGCTCCCGGCACTGAACATTGGCTACCAGCGCAATCGCTGGATCTCGGCGCCCCCGGGAGCAGGGCAACATCGGGCGGCCTTCGCCACTCGATTGGGGGACTCTAGGGGCGTTTCATGTCCGTGTCATTAAATTCTCATTAAATAGTGAGATCGAAAGGACATGCATTTGGTTACCAGAGTCCCGCCTGCGCCTTGAATTCGGTCCTGAATGCCGAAGTTCCGCGGTTGTTCGCTCGTGAGCACTCAACTTGTGGGCCGGTTTGTCGATGGGTGAGTTACGAAGCACTTCAGGCTCGAATATCACCGTAAGGACTGGACCCAGTGGCGTTGCACAGCCCCAGTAAAGGGACTAAAGTCCCTTCCTTTCTGATGGGTTCTTCGCATATGGAAGCGACTTCGTCAATACACTTCGGGCAAGAGGCCACCCAAGCGCCATCCGTGGATTCTGAGTCCCACTGCGAGGGGAGGGAGACCGGCATGGAAGTCGATTTCGCTGCGCTCTCCAGCCTGCTGTGGCGTGAGCGCGAGCTTCTCGAGGCCCTGCTGTTCAAGCTGGACGAGCAGCATCTGCTGTTCGTGGCCGGTCGCTCGGAGTGGATGGCTCGCGCCAATGACGAGGTCGAGGTCGTTCTGCGGCATATCGGTGCCAGCGAACTGCGCCGGGCGATGGCGTTCGACGATGCAGCGCAGGCACTTGGACTTGACTTGAACCCCAGCCTGCGCGAATTCGCTGCTGCTACTCCCGAGCCATGGGGGTCGCTCTTCTCGGAGCACCTGCTCGCATTCACTACGTTGGCTGGTCGCATCCAGGCGTTGTCGGACATCAATCGTGAACTGGCAAATGCTGCGCAACAGGCGACCGATGCCATTCTGGCGAGCATGCACGGCTCGTCTGGTGGCACCCCGACGACCTATGCACGAAGCGGCCGGACAGAGGCCAAACTCCAGCAGTCGGCATTCCTGGACGAGGAAATCTAGCCATGGGCAGCTTCGACGGGCTTTCAGTTGCGCTGTCGGCGCTCTATGCCCAACGTCGAGGCCTGGATGTCACCGGACAGAACATTGCCAATGCCAATACCGAGGGATATTCGCGTCAGCGGGTCACCCTGGAGTCTGTGGGAGCCCCCAACACGCCGGCAATATTCGCCCAGTCGACCGTCGCGGGGGGCGGTGTGCAAGCGACGGGCATCGAACGCCTGCGCGATGCATTCCTCGAGACTCGAGCACAGATCGGTCATGCGCAGTTGAGCGAGCTCTCTGCCAAGACCAATGTCGTGACCCAGATCGAGCAGCTCTTCCCCGAGCCCAGCGACCGAGGACTCCAGGCGCATCTTTCCGACTTCTGGGCCAGTCTGCACGATGTTGCCAACCAACCTGACAGCCTGTCGGCGCGCGCGCAACTACTGCAACGAGCGACCATCGTCTCTGACTGGCTCAATCAGGCCTCCGCAAGCCTGAGCGCCCAGAGCAGTTCAGCCACCACTGATCTTTCGACACTGGTACTTCAGGCCAACGATGCTGCATCCCGTCTGGCAGAGCTGAATCAGGGGATCCTGCAGGGCAGCCAGGCGGGTCTGCCGATCAACGAGCTCCAGGACCAGCGGGACAAGCTGGCCATGACCTTGGCCGAATCCGTCGGAGGGACCACCCTCACCGATCCAGACGGCACAGTCGGCGTATATATAGGAGGGTCGGCGGTGGTGCGCGGGAACCGAGCCGAAGCCCTGCAATTGGCCACATCCGCCGGCACCGTCCAGCTCCAGTGGGCCCGGGACAACTCGCCAGTGGCGGTCTCCGGAGGCAAGGCCAATGCCCTCCTGGATGCGGTGAACACGGTCATCCCCAGTTGGTCGGCCCAGCTGGATGGGGTTGCTGCCGCATTGGCGTCACAGGTGAACGCAGTCCATGTCAATGGGTACGACCTGAATGGCATTCAGGGGGTCGCCTTCTTCTCCGGAGCATCCGCAGCCAGCATCAAAGTCGTGATCACCGATCCCAAACTGATCGCCGCCTCGTTGATCGCGCCCAGCGGCGGCAACATCTCGCTCGATGGGGGCAACGCCGATGCATTGGCGATCCTGGGCGATGCCAGTACGTCTCCCGATGCCATCTATAACCAGATGATCGTCAGCCTGGGCATCAGCAGTCAGAGTGCCAGTGGCCGGTTGAATACGCAGAATGCCATCGTGAGCAACATCGATGGGGCACGCGCCTCAGACTCCGGGGTCAGTCTCGATGAGGAGATGACCCAGCTGTTGACCTACCAGCGCGCCTATGAGGCCGCGAGCCGCGTCCTCACGGCAGTTGACTCCGCCCTTGACACGCTCGTCAATCGCACCGGACTCGTCGGTCGCTGAGGAGGCAGGAATGTACGGAAACTCGAGGATCACGCAGCAGTCGATGACCCACCAGGCGCTCCTCGGCCTGGAGTCCAATCAGTCTCAGCTGGCCCGGCTGCAGCAGCAGATGTCCAGCGGCAAGCAATTGTCCAAGCCGAGCGACGATCCAGGTGGCGCCGCTTCAGCGCTGAAGCTGCGTTCCGAGGTTGCTCGCAATGCTCAGTGGTCCCGCAACGCCGACGACGGATTGGGCTGGCTGGGCTCGATCGACAGCACATTGACCGGTATGAGCGAACAGG
>Ga0172380_10008374_pt1 | contig 11333 bp, 10 predicted proteins | sample Leawe162metaG_FD_119747 | JGI IMG/M metagenome (GOLD analysis project Ga0172380, IMG submission 119747) | Leachate microbial communities from a municipal landfill in Southern Ontario, Canada - Leachate well 162 metaG | ecosystem: Engineered > Solid waste > Landfill > Unclassified | place... | reverse complement strand
GGAAGGTTGCGAGTTCAAAATAGTTTTAATCGTCTAGTGTTCATTGAAATCAACAGGCAATAATAATATGCGGATGTAGCTCAATTGGCTAGAGCATCCCGCAGGACTGCGGGAAGGTTGCGAGTTCAAAATAGTTTTAATCATCTGATGTTCATTGAAATCAACAGGCAATAATAATATGCGGATGTAGCTCAATTGGCTAGAGTATCCCGCAGGACTGCGGGAAGGTTGCGAGTTCAAAATAGTTTTAATCATCTGATGTTCATTGAAATCAACAGGCAATAATAATATGCGGATGTAGCTCAATTGGCTAGAGCACCTCCTTGCCATGGAGGAGGTTGCGAGTTCGAATCTCGTCATCCGCTTTTTTTATTATTCAAAAATCATAGCTCAATTGGCTAGAGTATCCCGCAGGACTGCGGGAAGGTTGCGAATTAGAAATAGCTTTATCAAAGATACATTAATATGTACTACGTTTATATATTAGGTTCGAATAATAAACATTACATCTGAAGTACCGAAAACATCACTAGAAGACGAGAAGAACACACAAGAGGACAAAATCCAACTACAAAGCACTACCAAAATTTGTATCTTATTGGGTACTTCGAGAAACAAACGAGATCTCAAGCTTACGACCTGGAAAGAAAAATAAAGAAAAACTGACATATGGAATATCGAATACAGCATCCAACATTCATCAAAGTTAGCAGTTAAAAACTTATATGCGGATGTAGCTCAATTGGCTAGAGCATTTTTTCTATTCATGAAAAAACTGAACCACGGATGTGATTCAGCTTATATATCATATAAAATGAATTGTTATGGGAGTTGACCTTGAACAACATTTGCTTGCGTAGCAAGACCTACAACTCCAAGTACGACATTCTTATCGTTTGCTGATCAGTTGTATTTTACTTTGCCGTCCAGGTTGAGATCAGTAGTTAGATAGCCTTCCACGATAGCATTGGGTGTAGATACTCATACCGTCGTCAGCACTGCCTCTGCGTCACCGCCTGCGCCCTGGTACGCTACTTTATTGTCACCATTGGCATCTCATGCTCGCATCATATGCACACCATTGAGGTTTTTTTGCGCATTGTTACCATATGCGACAGTAGTACCATTTGTGAAATCAAGGGAGGTAGCATTTGAAGACAAATACTCGGACTGAGCCGTCATCACCCCTAGATGATTCCTATGGCGCACAGAGACAAAATACGCACCCTGTTCGGCTTGTATTTTTAACGACTGCCCATCTACTCACACTACCTGTCCATTTCTCAATACTAAAGCAGGGACAGACTTCACAATACTACTAATAGGAACACCTATCGTATCAATAGAAGTGGTAGGTATGGCGAGCATCCTCAAATCGACAATTACCCAATCTACAATAGCAGACGATCAGACCACTTGAAGTCTAGATGCTGGCAATACGGGAGCTTTCTGCCCTGCTAGCACTGGACCAGTAAAAGACAGATAACCACCTGCACGCAAACCATCATTCATAAGTCACTGACTTGCATTGTATGCTCACTGCAAAAATACTTTGATATTGAGAGCTACCTGGCTACTGGCTACTTCCAGCGGAGGCTCTGCGTTCACAACAACCCCCATTGTGCATGTCCTACTGCAGCCATCTCCATTTAACCTATTACCATCGTCACATTGTTCTCACGGGTCCACTACATCGTTACCACATTTTCTTGCCCTTTGTTTGATGAGCTCCAATCTAGCTCTCAAGGCTTTCAAACGAGATTGAATATCATCTTCCATAGGAGATTGTGCAGAGATATCAATAGGCACTACTGTAGTTGTGTCATTTTGAGCCCACACCGCATATCATACCAGCGAGAAAAGAGCAACCGCCATACAAGCTTCTATAAATTTTTTATTCATAATAAGAATAACAGGCTAAATAAGATTTAATATAATTATAAACTGAAATAAATGATTGTCAATAGAATATATGATGATGGATAATTCACATAGGTAGGTATTTCTTCACAACTTCTTCACTTTTTTTCGTTACCCAAAAAACTATGGTAAGTAACAAAGGCTTTATATCGCATTGGGTAGAGACTATATGAAACAATATATCGTACCATTTCTCTTGGTAGTAGCATGAATAGTTGCGGTACTTACCGATACTATAAGCATCCAACAGTCTTTGGATGTTCAAAGCTCCGCATTACCTACAGCAAACAGCCCCAAACAAGTTCGCCCAAGAGGATATTTCCAGCTATCAGGATTACAACATATTTCTGGAGAATTACTCATATCACCAAAAATGTCTCGACCTAGACGATCTCAGATTATCCAATCTTCTCAAGATTTTTTGTATGTGCGAATGTACAACATCACACACAAAGAGAGTAGGACCCTTATCAAATCACTAGCGAAGTCGTGAGTATCCGTACGTATGATACTGGAGGACAAACAATATGGATCGACCAATAAGGACTATGTGCGAGGACGAGGTATCCAGACACAAAACGATAGCAAACTCAAAACAAACTTCATGCACGCCAAGACACTTATATCAAGCGGGTTTTACATCATACAGACTGCCAATCTTACTTTTGGTGCATTTGAGAAACAAAGAGAGTATTATGTTATCGGGACAGACCCGCAGATCCAATACAATCTGAAGCAACTTTTCAACAAGGATCGAGATGGGCTCGCTATGACAACAGGAGATATCCACCCCAATCTACTCTTGTGCCCTATCGATTGTAGAGAAAAGATAATCTGACTCCTACGCTGAGCCAAACAATCTATCGTGATACAAAATCAGTATATATCTGATCCTGAAATAATGGACGTACTCCAAACACAACAGCATCTTGATATCAACATAACTCTTCCCAAAAACAAAGAAAATGAAGTCACAGCTGCACAGCTTTCTGGTCACATAAGACTACTGTCCTCTCCCTATATCCACGCCAAAACTCTGCTGATTGATGATAGCCATCTGCTTATCTCATCTATCAATTTTTCCAGCAATAGCTTGGACAACAACAGGGAAATCGGAATCGTACTGACCGATAAGCAATCTATCGAACAATTCAAAAAACAGTTTCAACAAGATCGAGACAAGGCAAGATAAGGTTATTCAATACTCATCAGGATAAGCCCTACAATAGATATGATAATACCCACTCACTGCAGCGTGGTAACCTGTTCATGAAACAATACAAATCAGATAATTAAACCAAGTGATATATTGAGTGTATTCCAGATCACATTCATAAGGACAAACTCCCTTTGGAAAAGAGTCACAACAAACAAGATATCTCAAATCAAAAAACTTACTAAACAAACAACCAGCATCATAAGCTGGCGATCTACACTATATGTTTTAGCAAAATAGTCTCACAAAAAAGCAAACAATGAAGATAACAACATAATCAGAATCGGAGAAAACTTGGACACGGAAGTAAACAAAGATCCCATAACAACACGACAACAATAAAAAAAATGAGCTTATGCTCACTTGTTAAGAAACTTGGGCAATATTGCAAAACCTTTGGATTATTATTTTATCAATAATCCATCCTTTGTGTTTTGCTCTTTTTTTCCCGTATTATTTTCTTACTATAAGCTTAGTATTTTACTTATTCAGATTATTCATCATATGAATTTTTGGAAATCATCATTCTTACTTGCGCTTGGTATTATCGTGGGAGTGAGCGGTAGTGGTATCATCAATTTTGTAGCCAACAACGCTATACAAGATCCTGCTATACCAAGTATTGGCTCAGATACTGAGTTGGTTGCCTCATTGAGAAGAAAGGTAAAAGAATTGGATAAGCTGACATGTGCCGAGAGATACAAAAAATATGAAGACGTATACAAGGTATTGGCTGAAAACTATTATAGCGACGGCAGTGGAGTAAAGCTGGATAAGCTATTGGAATGAGGACTACACTGATTCGTAGGATGATTGAAGGATCCTCATACTGTGTATTTTGACAAGCAAGAAAATGATGACTTCGCCAAAGATCTCAAGGGAAGCTACGACTTCGAGGGGATAGGAGCAGTCATCGGACAAACAAGCGACCAAATCACTGTCATGGAGATCATCAAAGGAGGTCCAGCGCATGGAGCATGACTCAAACCCCTTGATATTATCTTGCAGGTAGATGGCAAAAGCGTGGAGGCTATGAGTGTACGTGATGTGGTCAACCTTGTGCGTGGACCCAAATGAACTTCCGTAGAGCTCACTATATTTTCCGAAAAGGAAAAGAAAGTAAACAAACTCCCTATCAAGAGAGATAAAATAGTCATACCATCAGTATACTCCAACGTCATCAACGCAGATAACAAGAAAATGGGATACATCAATATAGCAACAATAGGAGAAGACACTGCAGAAAAATTTAGGACCTCTTACAACGAGCTCGTAAGTACTGGAGTCGCTGGATTCATTATTGACTTGAGAGGCAATGGCTGAGGTATACTTCCTGTTGCTGCGGACATAGCAAGTTTCTTTATACCCAGAGACAAAATCATAACCATCACCAAATACAAATCACTTCCAGAAGAAATATACTACTCCAAAGGATATGGCAAAAAACAATATCCTATCGTAGTACTAGTGGATGAACTATCAGCATCGGCAAGTGAGATCTTGGCTTATGCGCTCTACTATCATGCAGGAGCAAAGATCGTAGGTACTACCACATTTGGTAAGGGAACCATCCAAACGCTGTACACTCTTACTGATAACTCTAGCATCAAATTCACTATCGGGAAATGGTTTACGCCTGATAGTCTCAACGTAGATAAAAAAGGTGTGAAACCCAACATAGAAGTAAAATTTGATGCAAAATTGTTTGAGTCTAAACAAATAGATAATCAGCTTGAGAAAGCCAAAGAGGTCATGAAAGCCATGATAAAATAATATATTGTATTTTTGTCAATAAGTCCTATTCTGATTATATTTATAATATTTTCGAATAGATCATATGCTGACACCGTCAGTAATAGAAAACCACGACAAAACATATGAATGAGATCTTGTGTATTATGTAAATATAGTGCTGCAAGCCAAAAACGTCATGTTTGGATACCACAATATTGATCATATGTTCCACGTGACTGGACAACTCTACGATGCTATTGGATTTTATAAGATATCATGAAGAACTGCTAGAAATCTTCTTATTGCCTGATTATTTCATGATTACAATCACTCCTGAGGAAAACTATCCGATAGCGAGAATATAGCAATGGCCCTGCAGGGTTTACATAAGGCACTCTTGAGGCAAGACAAAGAATACGAAAAGCAGATCGGCGCACTCATCACAGCCACAGAGTGGCCACACAAACATCCAGATAACCTCTTGGCCCCAAAACTGCTTGTTGATATCATGCGTGATGCGGATATGACACAGTGCCTGTCTCCGATATGGATCAAGGATATTATATTTGGTCTCCAACAAGAACGAGGCAAAACATATAAGGACGGATTCGCATCGCAGTTGCCATTTTTGAAATCTCTGACTTTTAGGACTCAGCGGGCACAACAAAAATTTGCCGAACCATTGCACAAAAGGATACAAGAATTGGAATGACGACAACGCATTATACAACAAGATACCCATGCCAAAAACACATAGATATGCAGAGTTTACTACCCTGCCCAATACCTATACCTATAGCTACAAAGATCCTGCATTGGACATGTGACTGGACCTCGATAGACCAATCATAGCAGAATTGGGTTGTGGATCTGGCATATATACCAGAGAGCTTGCTACTATTCACCCACAATACCAATATATAGGCATTGATATGAAATCCGATAGGCTGCACTTTGGAGCAAAGTACTGCGCAGCACATGGTATTACTAATACAAAACGGCTTTGTGCTAGCGTAGATCATATAAGCAGTTGTTTCCCAGAACAATCCATCAGTGAAATATGGATCACTTTTCCCGACCCACGACCCACCAGAGACCGCCAAAAGCTCACTTCACCAAAGTATCAGGCTATTTATCATGCGCTCATGAAGCCATGATGAGTGATACATCTTAAGACTGACGATAAAGCATTTTGGGATTATAGCATGAAGTCACTGGTTGATTGATGATGGATAATCAGAATGTATATCGAGGACATCTATAAGCAAACACAAAAAAAGCTCCCAGAGGAGCTTTTGATACAAACATATTATGAGGCACAGCGGCTTACTCAGTGAAGAAAGATATACTATCTACAGGTGTACAAACAAGATTAATCCTTACTTTTACTACGAGCCGATGCTTTCTCGTTGTGCAATGTGTTTCACAACACCATTACATAATACATCAGCTTATATCGTAATTTTTCTAGTATAACACTTCTGGAACGGCTTGTACGAGGGTCAAATACTTCGTTTAGTAAGGCAAAAAAGTATTCGTCTTCCTCAGTGCCATTAACCTGCATATACATATCTTTCAAAGAGTCTATATCCAAAATGTATCAGCCAATCTCATCAGTGTTTTCTTGACTACTACCATCATCATGGAGTCACTGGTATCCCTCCAAAACGCTGTCGAATACATTTCTGAAATTATTTTGTGCGATAGTCTGTGTATCAATAATATTGTGATAAAGAGAGTTATGTTTATCGAGTTTCTTGGAGTGAGACAAAAAACCTGTCATATAGACACGCACACCCAGGGAAGAAACAGGACGTATAAGCATAGCCAAAAAATCAACGTTAAAATACTTTCTTATAACTAAGATACTAGTTATGTCAATAGTATATTATGGTACAACCTGCATGTATTGATGTGTCCATGCACGGACAATACACACTGCGTGTGCACCAAAAGAAATCAAAAAAACTTCTAAGAGAAGTTTTTCACGTAATACTCTATCAGTTATTTTATAAACAAAGCGGCAATCTGAGACATGAGATCATTTTTTGGCACAACAACATCATTTTCTTGGAAACCTAGAGCTCTCAAATAGGCATTGAGTAACAAATCTAACTGAAGTTGCAATTGTTCAGCCAGCTTGAGCTTGTTTTCTTCGTATCAACCACCGAACATCTCCGACATAAGAGCCAAAAATCACTCATCATTTCTGTCACCTTCATTTTTGATATATGCTTGCTGTAAAGCAATGATATTGTTCACGAAAGTAGTATGTTCTGATGTACTAAACTCAGCATGATAAAACTCACTAGTCATGAGCAGTATATCGCGTTACACAAGGTAACGGCTTTGGAACATGTTCACAAAAAATCGTCATGTAATCCTTGTTTGATAGTGGTGATCTTGATTTGAAAGCCATTTCTTTTTGCAATATTGGAAGTATCAGATTCAGTGTTGCCATTCGTAGCGCTGAGCATAGTATTATAATCCATAATATATACAGTAATATAAAATACTTCTCTATATCGATGTATAATATAATGTCAGTAGTATTCTACTAACTATCTATATCTTCATACTCTACCAAAAATTTGGATAACTCTCCATATACCTGGCCAGCAGTGGTTTCTCACCACTGGCTAGTACGTGGACGACGTACCTGGATCACAATAACGTATTTGGTATTATCTCTTGTTACTATACCAGCAAAGCTACCATTGGTTCGGCCCACACCATTTTGATATTTGCCTTTAAACGATATTTGTGAAGTGCCTGTTTTACCTGCTAGGGTCTTTCAGCTTATCGCAAATCTTTTTATCTGACCACCATTTACCACCTCATACAAAGCCATCTTTATCGATTCCGCAGTGGTTTCTCTGAAAATTCTTTTTTTGACTGATTTTGCTAGATGTTTTACTTGCCCATCAGCCGTGACAATCTTCTTAATGATGGTGGGTCTAATGGTATATCCACCATTTACCAACGAGCTATAAGCCACCGCCATCTGCATCGGCGTGACCAGTAATCCTTGTCCAAAAGAGTTATTGAAAAATCTGGATTTTTGTCTCAACTGCGCATCAGGAATACTACCCGACACTTCACCAGCGATCTCTATCCCCGTAGGTCTACCGAATCACAATTTTTCCAGGTAGTTATAAAACACGTATTTGCCAATCTTTTCGATAATGCGGATCATGCCAATATTGCAAGAAAACTGCAGAGCATGAAGGATAGTATTGGTACCTAAGCAAGCTCTTGAAACATTCTTGATGAAATAATCCCCTACTTGTAGTTCGCCTTTATCGTAATAGGTATCATACAGACTTATCTCATCTACATCCAAACCGATACCCACAGTAATGGGTTTAAAAATACTACCAGGCTCATATGCAAGAGTGGTATTTTTATCTAGAAAAGCCAAGGGGCCATAGTAATTGGCATTGATGTATTTGGGGGTTTTCTTATCAAATCTTCACTCCAAGGTAACAGGCAACATCTTGCCACCAGTACGCTCGTACACAGGTATATCTAAGTATTGGGCATCATCCAACAACTGAGCATATTCTGGCTCTAGAGGCTTTGTCTGATAGATGGCATCAGGATTATTGGGGTCAAAGGTAGGAGCGTTCGCCAAGCCAGCCACGCTGCCATCATAAGGGTTCATGACTACAATACTGACACTATCGGCCCTCAGATCTTTGAGGTATTTGTTCGTCAAACGTTCAATCTCCTTTTGGATATTTGGTTCGATACTAAGCACGATATCAGCTCCATTCACAGGATTACTGAGTTGCAATTCGTTACTACCCACCTGCCCAATCCAAGGTGTACCAAATCAAATGATCTGCCCATCCTTTCCTTTGAGATACTCATCTCGATACTCCTCTACCCCATACAATGGTTTCCCATTTTTGGTGAGAAAACCTAGCACGTGAGCCAGGTACGTTCCGAAGGGATACTCTCTCATTGTTTTTTGCTCAAACCCCAAACCGTGTAATAGCGGGATAAGATCATCATCAGTCACTTTTTCTTTTGCCTTTCTTTTGTTGTACACATTATCTTGTTGCACTTTACTCCACTCATCTTTGAGCTCCTTGAGTCTAGTAACTAGTTGATGATCCATATTGGTTGCCAATCTTACGTATCTATTATCCTGAGGACTAAGGATCGCTTGAAGTTGTTTATAAGAAAAAATAATCTGATACTGAGATAGGATCGTATACAGTTCACTGCCAGCCTTGCTAACGTCTGTTACTTGTGCTGGGAGCACATATACGGTGTTTCACAATATCTGTACATAAGGTAGGTTGACTTTGGTAAATTGTTGTCTGAGACGTTCATCTTCAATAAAGGTCAAAAAATTTCTTTCCTTAACACCCTGATAGATCATGGTATTCAGTTGTTCCTGGATCAAGGTGGAAATAGTTTCACGCAAGACACCACTCAGTGTCTTCGTCAGAGCAACGTTATACAGCTCTTGCCCTGATTGATATGCAGCAATCAGTTTGTTGGAACTCAAAATAAGGTCTTGCAGGTCCTCTCAGCTTGTTGGCGCTTGTGCCAAACCAGTAGCGCTTGCTATGCCCCCGCCCAGGTAATACAACACAGGCTTGGTAGGCAAGAGAGTTTTATCAGTAAATCTTTCTAATTTGAATAAACAACTATAGGGATCATTAAGTGTTTGACCAGTACCAGAAGGACAAAAGTGCTCAATAAAGATAGGAAGAATTGCCTTGATGAATTGCGGCTTATCTAGCACGAATTTTGGATCCACAAAAATATCATATACTTCTGTATTCGCAGTGAGCTGTACTGGTTTGCCAGAAGGAGATTCTACAAAAATATTACCTCTTTTCGCTTGGATGTTTACATGCTGGAAGTGCTGCGTAATCAGCTTATTTTGGTAATAATCAAAATTAAATATCTGCAACCGCATCAACCTCATAGTAACAATCACAAACAAACTCAAAAATCCAATAATAAGCCACTGCTCTTTCTCCAGAGCCTGAAGAAAAACAAAACCCCTATGTATATAAGTCTGGATAGTACGAGGTTGTTTTTTTGTCATAGTAACGATACATGTAATATAAGCCAAAGCTTAGGAGAGATTTAGCTGTTCTATTATGTTGCCCATTTGAAATACTTTGCCATCATCACCTGGTTTTGCCATAATATGCATACCAAGTGGTAATTTGCTTCAGTCTACTTGTGCAAATCCCATCGGTACAGACATTGCTGGTGCGCCAATGAGATTAGCAGGTATTGTATAAAGATCAGTAAGATAATCAGATAGCGGATCATTTGCATGTCCGCCTATTTTCCAAGGTCGCACAGGACTTGTTGGACCAACGACAACATCATAACGTTCAAATAGCTTCATAAACTGATCTTTTACCATATCTCTGATATGTACTGCTTTATTGTAATATTGATCTTGATAACCAGAACTGAGCACATAAGATCCCAAGAGCAATCTTCTTTTTACCTCGGGTCCAAACCCATTGGATCTACTATATTTGTAGTACTCTTGCAGGGAGTCAAACAACTGTGTATCACTTTGCAAACCATATCTCAAACCATCAAATCTCGCGAGATTGGTGCTTGCCTCAGCTGGCATGATAACATAGTACACCGCTACCAAATGTTGCAACAGATCGAAATCCACAAAATCCACACAAGTTATAGTATCGCTATCTTTTAGCATCTCCACGGCATGCAAAGTCTTTTCCTGGATAGTTGAATCGATTCATTGTCCAAAAAAACTATTGAGCACAGCGACTCTCAGAGGTCATTGACTAGTCTTTGTTGGGCGCGAAACCAAAGAACTCATATCCATAGGATCATATCAAGCAATAGCATCAAAAAGTATTTGCGTGTCTTCTACCGTTGCACCAAATACACCCACCTGGTCCAAGGAATGAGCCATGGCTTGAACTCCGTATCTAGAAATAGCTCCATACGTAGGTTTGAATCACACAACTCCACAGAATGCGGCGGGCAATCTAACCGATCCACCAGTATCTGTCCCAAGAGCACCGAGACACTCTCCATGAGCAACCGCAGCGGCAGAGCCAGAGCTACTACCACCCGATATCCTTGTATGATCTCGTGGATTTTTAGTAGGACCAAATGCACAGTTTTCACCACTTCATCACATAGCAAACTCATCCATTGCATTTTTTCCTATCATCAGACCGCCAGCTTCTTCCAATTTCAAAAAACAGGTAGCACTATACTCAGGTATATAATTTTCCAATATCTTGGAACCACAAGTCGTTATCTCACCCTTCGTCATCACAATATCTTTGATACCAATTGGCGCTGCACACAATGGTTTTGCCAAAAAGTCGTCAAAATGATTAGTCACATATTCTGGTGTGTATGAAATCCAAGAGTTAAGCTCATTGCGTCATGCTTTCTCCTGGTATTGCGCAAGAGTTTGCTTGGGGTCAAGAGAGCCATC
>Ga0172380_10008373_pt1 | contig 11334 bp, 16 predicted proteins | sample Leawe162metaG_FD_119747 | JGI IMG/M metagenome (GOLD analysis project Ga0172380, IMG submission 119747) | Leachate microbial communities from a municipal landfill in Southern Ontario, Canada - Leachate well 162 metaG | ecosystem: Engineered > Solid waste > Landfill > Unclassified | place... | reverse complement strand
CTTGGGGGTCCATTATAACCAGTTGCGATTACGTGCTTATCCTTAACTAAAACAGCCCCAATTTTCCTTGATAAGCATTTGCTCCGACCCATCCAGAGCTTTGCTTCCTTCATAAAATGAATATCCCATTCACGCTGACTTGTATGTTCTTCCATTAAACCTCTCCTTCTATTTCGTCCTCGTCACTCTCAGTTTCACCTATCTCATCAAGACCCCACTTGTTAGGTAACAACATCAGTTGTTGCCCCTCTTCATCGTCCTGAATCCCAAGTTTACCAGAATCAAAATCGTCCTTGTACCAACAATCTCTTATCTTAACCTCAACCATAACAGGAACTTTTTTGACATAACGCTGTCCTGCCAGAATCATCTTATCCTTGACTAACTTAGCCGCCTGAACAGCATTATCTATAGGAACTTCTACACAAACCTCATCGTGGATAGTATTAACAACCTTACCACCCAACTTCAACAGAGGATGATGAAGAAGTACGATTGCTGTCTTGGTCATATCCGCAGACGTTCCCTGAACGGGGTGATTCCTACCCACTCTCTTATAGTATTCAACCATATTGTTGAACTCACGTTGTGTGTCAAACTTCTTAGGGTCTAACGTAGGAAACCATCTAATCCTACCACCTATGGTTCTTGACCAGTGGCGATTATAAGCCTTCTCTCCCTCTTCTTCAAGCCAGTGCATCATCACTTTATAAGTGTCATTATAAATAGCCAAATGTTTTGCCGCTTCCTCTGAAGAACAATCAAGTCGTTCAGATAATGTCTTAACCATCATACCATAGATGATTCCGAAGTTCAATGTTTTAGCCGCTCTTCTCAAATCACCTGACACCCTATCATAAGGAACTTTATACATCTGAGAAGCGGTGCTCCTATGGATGTCACTCTTAGGGTCTTGGAATGTAGCCATCATCACAGGGTCATTACTTAACTCACACACTATTCTCAGTTCAATCTGAGAGTAATCAGCAATGATATATTTATAACTCTCAGCAGGAACAAAACAAGACCGCAAAATCTTACCTTCCTCACCCTTCTTCTGGATATTCTGTAAGTTAGGTTCGGTGCTACTAAATCTACCACTATCAGTTCCATTTGGATGAAACCTTGCGTGAATTCTACCATCCTCTCTGATATGTTCGAGCAGATTATCACCAAAAGTCTTCTTAACCTGATTCAATGCCCTATACACCATAAGGTTCTTCAAGACTTTGACTTTATTAGGGTCATTACGGTAAACCGTTTGAGCAAACTTTATAGTGCCACTGTTGGTTGGACCTTTCTTAGTTTTCTTATTGACCTCATCTAAGTCAATACCAAATTTCTTAAAGGACTCCACCAGTTGTTGCCAGCTATCTAGATTAAGGACTGGGGGTGGTTTAACTTTTGCAGTATTAGCGTAAGGTGTCCCATCCTTTTTCAACCGAACAGGTTTTGGAGGTGGTGGAGGTGGGGATGGAAGAATACTTCTTAATTCATTGCTTATCGTGAACAGCTTTTTCTTGGTGTTGTCAAGACTTCTTTTCCACATCTCAGAATCAAGAGCTACACCAGCTAATTCCATCTCTGCAACTGGTTCAACAAGAGCAAACTCTAATTCGGCAATCTGATTCAATCCGTATTGATTCAAATACATTTGCTGTTTCTTGTGGATGTCTGGAATAACCAAGACATCATCTGCCGCATACCTAAGCTGTTCTGCCGTAAACGGAGCATCATAGGGATGGTCAAAAAAGGTCTTAACTGTCTCTTTATCCATTCTGATGTCAGAATAGCGTAGAGCTAAGTCTTCAAGAGAATTACCCGTTCTCCCTAATCCAGCCTGTAACAATGCCTCAGCAGTCAACGTGTCGAATATACCCCTGATAGGTATACCACAAAGATGTTTAACTATCTTGTAGTCGTAAACGGCGTTCTGTATAAGTTTTATCCAACGTCTATTAGACAGAACATCTTCCAATAAGTGGATATTTACTTTCCTAGCATCTATAACATAAGCCTTCCCCGCAACCTCAAGTTGCAGAAGTAAAAGCTTAACCTTACTGTTAAGTGGGTCAAGACCACCACTATTTTCTGTGTCTAAACTAATATATTTACAACGTTCAATTTCTGACAGAATCAGAGAAATCTCCGCATCCGTCTCTATGAACTCGTAGTTCCCTAAAGAGGTCTTTCCTGCTTGCATTCCAACTTACTTCCTTCCCATCGTGCATCGTATAACTTACCTGACAGTTATTACCATCAACAGGGTCAAACGAAACATTATCGTGAGCATATGATATTATTGTCCAAGGTGGTGTCGTTATAGGTGGATATGGAGTCGTATTAGGACAACTATCTGGATAAGGTATAGTTATCGTGGGTTCAGGAACGCTTACAGGTGGGAGTGAAATCCTGAACTTTATTTCTCTGGTAACCTCATCCAATGCTTCTTCCCTAGACTTACCTTGTGCCATTAACGCTTCAAACAATCCCTGAAATATGGGGTCAGAGAACACCCTTTCTTGTGTGAAGCACTGAAATCTAAACGCACATTTAGCGCATAGGCACTCATCTTCTAGTGCTTTACTCTTGTGCTTCTCCATTTAATGTTTTCCTCACTGCTTCAACGTCATCGAGTTCTTTAGGTAAAATACCTTTTTTGATTCTCTCCTCAGTCTCTATATAAGCTAGAGCATTCCAAGCCACTGCCGCTAGATGGTCTTCATCACGAGAACCACCAAGAAACCGATATGCGTGGCGAATCATTGAGTCTAGATACCTAGCAAGTGGTTGCCCCTTCTCCCAATTTCTATCACCATACTTCTTAGCACCATTCTCATAGTGTCTTGCCAATCTTGATAGAGCATATGCTGGAATCAAATCATAGCGACCTTTTCCGTCTCTCGTATCTCTCTTACTACCAGTCTCAAACTCCTGACGTTGACCACTATCTTTTACTTCATCAAATTCCATTGCCTCTCCTTACCTTCTCTTCTTCTGTAATAGCTTGTGCTAGTTCGTTTGCTACCTCATTGTCCTCTCTGCTCATTTGTCTCAAAGTAACCTTGAACGGTAGCTCGGTCAGTCTTTGTTTTACCTCATCTCTTAGTAATCTCAGATGAACAAAATTGCATTTCCAATTTTTTACAACGTGTCCATAGACAAGTTGACTATCAGTAACAATTACGCACTTCTCTTTATCCATCTTCAAGTATTTGTTACTCTCTTTCAAATAAACAAGTGCCGCAAGAACAGCCTCATACTCGGCTTCGTTACTGGTAGCAGGTAGCGGTAACAGAAACGAGTGTTTATAAACACATTTACCATCACGTCTTACAAACATAGCAATACCAGCAAGTCCAGGGTTACCGCACCTCACTGAACCGTCCACAAAAATCTCATACATTAATCTTTGGTTTCCTTTGGGGTTTCGATTATGTGGGGTAATAATATAGCATCTATAGCCATCATAGGATGTTGGTCTTGCTCAATCTTAACAACCAAGCCCTGAACCCCACGCAACATCTCATCTTGAAAGATGATTCTGGAATTCGTAAAGTCACCATCGCTGATAATTAAGTATACCGCACTGATGACCACTCTGTCAAGTTTGCCACTAATTCCATCAACATCTGCCTCACACGTATCGGGGGTTATCTTAAAGGTACAGCGTGTGTATGGGATTTGTTCACCATCTTTCCATACCAAAGTATTATTGTGTGTACCATCTCCCTCAATTCGATACATTATATCTCAAACCTCACTCCTGTCGGACTCGTAGGTGCATATTTCTCAGTTGGGAACGAGTATTCCCTAGTCAAGTTAAAGTCCGTAACACCGTTTTTCTGGACTATAGCTATGTATCCATTAGTTTGGGGTTTAGCGTAAAAACCTGCCACAGAATAGTCAGGAACTTTACAAAGACACCCACTTTCCATCACCTTAACACCACTTCTATACGTAGCCCCTAACATATGCGTATGGGATTCTACGACTAAACGGAAGTTACGTAAGTCAAGTACGTCTTTCCACTCATTAAGGAAATTTCTAACGTTTATGCCAGCCTTCATATCTACCGTTGAAAAATACTCGGCGTGGGCAAATATAGCATCATTTATCTGTAGAACAGGGGTCTCAGCCACAATGATATTAGGAAATGGTCTTGCAAGTAATTTCAAGATGCTCCCCTTTATCAACCACAACAACGCTGGTGGAACTCCCCGCATAAATGCTTTATCAATCCTCTTATCGTGATTACCTGATGTCACAATCGTTAACGGAAACGTCTCACTTAATGCTTCAAAATATCTAACCGCATTGTCTACCTCAACCTCAAAAGGAACACTCAAGTTCTTATTAAATCTTGAGATTGAGTAGCAGTCCAGTACCTCAGTAGTTAGTACAATATCGGCAGTCGCATTGCGATTCATTGCTGTCTGTATTTGCTCATCGTTCTGAAACGGAATATGCAAGTCACCTAAATGTAAGATAGTCAACTTGTCTTTCGGGATTTCGACCACCATCTGGTTATGACCTAAGTCAAAGTCCTTGTCTACTGCTTCTTCGCTCTCAATAATATCCTTATATTTACTATAATACGGCATTATATTCGGAACAGGTCTATCAAGAAGTGTCCTTGCATTCAACCGTATAATCTTGTTATGAACAGCGTCTCTGGTAAACTCCTCACCAAATTCTTGCGTCATAATTTTAGCCATCTGGCTTTCACTGTAGTCTTCGGGGTCACAGACAAGTTCTGTCAACCGCTTTGACTTATCAAAAGTCCACTCAATCATTATTTAACCTCTTCTCCTTTATATCTCTTGCCAGTTTGTTTAGGACAGTTTCTCCAAAGTCTATACGAATCCTGTCTACACTTCTTAGCAAACTTGTCGGTACAAGGAACAAGAGTAGCATAGTAACAATTAACTGCTCTGCGTTCCTCGTCATTCGGTATTTCTTTTTTAGTGAATAATTTATAGTATTTATTAAGACCCATTACCATTCGTACCATTCTTATAAGTTTTGAATCCAAAATACAACAAAACTGCTGTAGCGAAACCTACTAATGCCAGTGGTACTGTTGCACCAACAATAACGAGATACAAGTAAGTCCCAACAACACTTAAAGCCAGCAAGTTCTGTACTATCTCATTTAGCTTGCTCCAATTGTCCATCATCAATATCCTCAAATAAGAGGGGTAACTTCTGCTTAAACCCTTTAAGAAGCATTGCCATAATCTGTCTCATCTGTGGATGACAGTCTGGTTTTGTCCTTAACCCAAGAACGTGTCTCCATTCTCTGACATTCATTGTAGTTACAATTTCAGTCTTTAAGCAATTGGGAAGGTACGCTCTAGCTTGCTGTGGTGTCTGTCCCTCAGCAACCTTTCTATTATACTGCTTCTCAGTAGACCTCAAGAATTCCAAGTCAATGGTATCAAACCCCCAAGGTGGGATGATAAAGACAATTCCTTTTTTACTGTAATTACAGTACCTTGTAGACTCCTGAGTATAGGAAGCAATACGATGCCGCACAAGCTCGTGAGTTACACCCCTATCACAAATAAATTTTACGGTGATGTTCACGTGCTCCAAGACACTTCCGTGTCCCGATTTTATAATCCCTCTAATGAACTTCTCAGCAGACCCTTTAGTAATCCTATCCTCTGACTTATAAGCCGTTCTGCCACACAGTTCTAGTTTAGTAAGGGTCTTTAACTCATCAACATCATCCATAATTTGAACCGAAGGTTGTATTAATTCCATCCTAGCCTCTCCTATAAATAAAATCTCCACGTTTACGCTTTGCGTAGTTCTTATTGCGCCGTCTTCGAGCATCCTTCAACTTGCTCAAATCTTTAGACGCTCTCTTCAGAACTCTATCAATATTTACGCTGTACTCGTCAAACTCGTCACTAAGTTGTCTTCTCTTTTCGCTTCTTCTGCTCATTTCTTAACTCTTCCAATTCAAGATACATATTATCCATTTGAGTAATGAGCTTTTCCATAGTAGAGAACGGGAAACAAACAAACTTGCTCATACCGTTCTCGTGAGTAAACTTAAACTTAAATGCAAATGCTGGATGAAAATTAAGAGCTTTAGCTTGTTTCAAATGCTTATCAAACCACTCACGCTCAATACGCATAGACTTACGTTCTTGTCCCTTATCACTATATCCGTGTTTGCACTCTAAATGTATTTCCGAATCAAACCAAGGGAGCATCCACCGAACATCACCCGCCATTTGAGGGATACCGTCCATAGTTCCATATGCTCCAGATTTTGGTACTACCTTACCATACTTTCCTGCGATTGCCGCAGTTTCACGTTCAAATGCTTTACCTTTTTTTACAGCCATTATACCTTTCCTTGTTTACTGATAACATCTGCCGCAACTGTCTGTTCGGTTGTCCTGTCCTCATCCGCAACTTCTTCTTCGAAAGCTCCTTCAATAAGACTATTATAGGATTGAACATCTGCCTGCGGAATATTATCCTCAGTGAATTTAAGATATTCCTCATTAAATGTTAACTCTACAGGGTCAGTAGTACCACCCTGTCTGTTCTTAGCTATTTTATACCACCCCTTAGACCTCTCTGAATGACTGGTAATGCTTTGTCTGTGAAGTAGAATGACGCTATCAGCAAAGTTTTCAATATCACCGCTTTCTTTAAGGTCTGTAAGCTCTGGTTCTGGTTTATCGCTACGTCTCAACTGACTCAAGATAATGAAAGCAATATTATTATCCTTAGCAAAAGAACAGAACTTCTCCATCATATCGGTTATAGCTCTCTTCGTATTATCACCATAATAACGGAGTTTCTGCAAGTAATCAACAACAACCACGTCCACTTGATGGTTAAGCATATGCTTTTTTATGCTGTTAAGGATATAACCGCAACTCTGTGAACCCCTATCTTCGATATAAAGATTATGTGCTTTCTGTGCCAATTTATAACGTGCCGCACCTATTCTGGCATTCTCAGCGTCAGTAATCTTCCCAAGTTTCCAGTCCTCGATACTGAGTCTAGCCTCAGCACACAACAACCTATCAGTATACTCTTCCTTATCCAACTCTGGTGTAAAGAGTATAACCTTATTATCGTCTAACAGCATATTAGTAATCATATTAGAACTAATAACACTCTTACCTACGCTTGTCCTAGCACCGATGACACAAGTTCTCTTTTTAGCTACTGCACGATGCTTCTCCATCCAATAGAACCCCACTTTGATTCCTTTTAATGGATTGGCTTTTCTATCTTTATAACGTTCATACGCATCTGTTAGGAGAACATCTATAGGAACTAACCCATACTTACCGATACTCTCATCACTCAGAACTTGCTGAATAGAAGCGACCTTATCCACTAACCGCATCTCATCAAATTTCTTCTGACTGACCAACCAACGTGCCGCTTCTCTAACCTTTGAGAGTTTATACTGCTCAAATATAATGTCAACGTAACTCTGCGCTACTTTTAAGTCAACTACCTGCGGTGTGGCTGTAATAATTTCTGAAAGCTGTTTCAATCCCCCAACATACTCAAGAACAGACTGACCATCGGGAAGAAGCTCTTTTTCTAACGCATCTGCTACTAAGTCAAAGTTGCAAACTCCTTTAGTAAACCTGACATTAAGAATGACAGGAAACATAAGACGATTCTTACGTTTTAAGAAGTGGATGTCTCTAAGCCCACTTTGTGCTATGAGTGTTGCAACATCATCGTCCTGAATAAACATAGCTAAGAGTGCTTCTTCCGCACCCTCATATGACACGGGAATCTTTTCATCATCAGCAGTCTCAACTACCTTACCCGCATCTCCGAATAGCGTTTCTTCATCCTCTGCTCTCAGGTCAATATCATCAATTTCTTCTGGACTAAGTTTATTATCTTCTGGCATATCCCTTCGTTTCCTCTTTTTTTAACCACCAACCAGCATCCAAAGCACCTTTTACTGCTCTCTCGAACGTTTTCAAGTTGCCACTGGATAGCAACGAGTCAATATCAACTTTCCCTGTGGTAGTATGACTTGCCCATCCAAGAAGTGCTACCTTTAACTGTGGAATTTCACCCCCAAGTGCTTTTGTCATCAAGTATGCGGGTGACCGTAAACCAGAAACCCTGTCAAAATCAGCCGCAAGAATGACCTCTTTACCTTTAAGTAACTTAGACCATTCCTTTTGCCATCCGAAAATACCTGGAGTTGCTACGACAGGAAATCCATACTGGTAACCAACAATTGCTTTGAACTCTCCCTCAGTTATAATAATCGTGTCACTCTTACTAATTACATCGTGATTGAACAAGTATGTTGCTCCTCTCGAAGCGTGACTACCTGACAGACTCACATACGTTGGTGTATTATCTTTATACTGGTATATCGTGTTTAATGTTCTGCCTCTTAAATCAGTAACAACCCCACCAACTATGTACGGTATTGTTACTCTATTCGTCAATGCAGGATAGTTTTGGTATACTAAACCAGCTTCTTCAGCTAAAGGATTTGTATAGTCATCATAAAAAGCAGTAGAACAGAACCCTAGCTTAAAGTCATCAATTGTCTGTTGCGTAAGTCCTCTACCTTTTAGATAGTCAAGAACTGGTTGGGTAAGACCGTTGTGGTATTTATCAGCAACAGAAGTATAAAGTTCCCTAACTTGTGGTATGTCAAGAATCTTTTCCTCAACCTCTTTTACCTCGTAGCCTTCTTCGGGTATGATAACACCCTTTGCAGGGCAGTGCCAACATCTCCACTTTAATTTAGCAGTATTAAAATTGGCATCCTTACAACCACAGACAGGACATACACCAAGTAACTCGTTCTCTCTACGTTGACGAATTTTCAAATCATCAACCAAAGCAATACTAATGTTCACTGACCTTTCCATTCCTCAATCTCTGACACTCTCTACAGACCCCCGTGTTGTTGTCACTTCTCAATAGTCTGCCACAGACTTCACAGTGTCTCTTCTTAAAATTCATTGGGTCCCATTTAGCAACAGTTTCCCAAGAAGCTTCCTTTACTTTCTTCTCAGGTTGTGGGGGTGCTTGTCTAATAGGTTTAACAGTCGGATGTTGCATCTTCCAAATGTTAAGTATAGTAGCTCTTAAATAGGCAAGAACTTCCCACCTAGTTTTACCCTCTTTTGGAAACCTATCCAAAATCAAAATCGCATCCCACACGGTAGGTGGGTCAGTCAAAACTATCAGGTCTGTAAGCTCTTTCTTAGTGATATTAAACTTTTCCAAGTCAATGAGGCATTTCTGCAACTTATCAATAAGTGCTTCACGCATCTTCCGAGGCATTGAGTTCCAATCTTCCGATAGATTTAACTGACTCCACCACCACGTTAGGTTACGAGCGTTATCTTCAATATCGCCCATACCTTTCTCCAATTACTATTCAGTATCTTTATTATCTTTCTTCAGAACCGTATAGTAGTCTTCTCCGTTAAGTATCCTAGTGATAGCCTCAGCAGGAAGCGGAGCTACAATCTGCTTACAGTCATAGAGCTTCTCTTGCCAATCCTCACCAACCAGCTTTTTCAAATCAAGTTTAGCCTTCTGCTTAGGAACACAAGTCGTCATAGACTCGCTACCTTTGCCTCTGGTATCAAGCTTGATGTCATACTCTTTGAGGTCACCAAGTTCTGGTTCTTCCTCAAAGGATTTGAACTGGTCAATAATTCTCTTACCCTTCTGCATAATCTGAAGCTTATTACGAGGCGCAGGAGTGACACCACTCAAATCCGCACCGCACTCGCACTCGCTTGGGTAGGAATTACCACTTTCGTAATGCTCTGCTTCACAACTTGGACAAGTGACTACAGGAGTCCTATCAAGCACATTAAAGGTATAAACCTTACGTGCATTAAGAACATCCTTAGTCTTTGGGTCAACTTTCTTTTGTTCCTTATTCCAAGCACAGATAGGACAAGTGTCCCATCCTGGGCACATAAAAGACATCCCCTTTCCCGCATTTGCATTAGGGAAGGCGTGATGTCCTTTTGGTACGAAGTGTGACCAGCTTACTTCGGGTTTTGCATCCAAAACTCTAATAACAGTCTGGTGTTCACTTCCAATTTTTATGAAGTCAGAACCGTACTTTGCCTTCGTTGAAGGTCTCTTGTTACTTTCATCTAACGTTTTTCCAAATTCGCTCATTTTATCAGACTCTCCTTTTTTAGTTTCTAACCCATTATAGCATACGTCAGGCTCATTGTCAAGCCTTTTTGTGGCTATTTTCTGGTTATCTATTATTTTGTCTTCTCCAAACCTTTCCTTTTATCATCCTACTATCATTATAGCATATAAAGGGGTCATTGTCAAGCCCCCTAACATAAAACATAATAAATATTTGCGACAAAAGAAGACCCCACAAACTCCAATATCTTTAAGAAAATCGTAGCCCCGAATGCCTCATCCTCAAGGAGACACACACATCCCCCTGATGTCGTAAACTCTGCGGCAGTTGTAAGATTAACAGCATTACCACAACCAAACCACTTGTTAGCCAAGTTGTTCCAACGTAATAATTGAACTTTCAAAGTAGTTATGTTAACTCCTTGAACTTCCACATCAAATCTACAATTACTATAACCTTCGCAATCTATCCCCGCATCCACTGAGGGATTCTCTGTGTCTACTTGGGTAACGTTATCACGATGTTTTTTCGGGTCTGCGGAATACAATCCTTTACTATCAGGATAAAACCGTTTTTTCGCAGGGTTGAAAACGTATCCAACCGCAACTTTATGTCCTTCAGCATCTTCGGGGCTACGAACGGTATTTAATACCTCATTTTCGTCATCCCTTGCCATAAGCCACCCCTCAGATAATTATGTCTTTATACTATAGGGTCATCATCATAAATAAACTCATAATCACCAGTAGGTCTTCTGTTTATTGCCAATACACACATCTGTCCACTAGCAGGTTCACTAAAAATAACTCCTCTTTCTTTGTCTGGTTTGCCTTTCCAAGAGTCTCTTATAGAAGCAATAGCATCACCCCAATCAAAGATAGATTCGGCATCTATAGCATTAGCCCTAGTTACAGAGTTGGTTGCGGCATTAACTTTTGCTACCACCTCATTTGGTGTTAGCTCAACAATATCAATTACATCTGTCTGTCTAGCCATTCCCATTAACCTCAACATTTTATTTTCCACCCCACACTTATTATATCATACCCCACCTGATTTGTCAAGTTTATAAAGCTACTTTGTTATACTTTTTCATACTCGCAATAGGAACTTTGTTAACTCTAACAATATCAGCAACACTTACCCTACGTAACTTCTTTACTACCGCACTTGAAGGTGGG
>Ga0172380_10008371_pt1 | contig 11338 bp, 8 predicted proteins | sample Leawe162metaG_FD_119747 | JGI IMG/M metagenome (GOLD analysis project Ga0172380, IMG submission 119747) | Leachate microbial communities from a municipal landfill in Southern Ontario, Canada - Leachate well 162 metaG | ecosystem: Engineered > Solid waste > Landfill > Unclassified | place... | reverse complement strand
GTCATCACCTTCGACCACGAAAAGATGACGCTGCGCGTTCCGACCAAGAAGGCGGTCACCTCCGGCCTGCGTCCGCTGGCCGAAGGCCTGGTCGTGACCAAGGCCCTGACGACCCTCAAGGGCCGCGCCCGGGTCAAGCGCACCATGTGGTCGCGCCGCGCCCAGGAATACGAGGCCAAGATCAACTCCGGCGACCTGATCTCGATCGCCGAGGTGGTGCGCGACCTGCACCGCGCCGAGAACCAGCCGGAACAGTCCTATTCGGAGCGTCAGCTCTATGAATCGGCGCTGGACCGCATGGCCCGCGAAGTCGCCGCGATTGAGAAGATCGACCGCGACGCGGCGGTGGGCATCCTGACCAAGTCCCTGCAGAAGGCCGCCTAGGCTTTTTCAGGCGCCGTGATTTCGTGAAACGCCCGGTGGAAACGCCGGGCGTTTTGCTTTGCGCGGGGACATGCACTTCAGTGCGTGTCCCCTGCCAACGAATTCAGGATCATTCGGACAGTGGGGACACGCACTGAAGTGCGTGTCCCCGCCTCTCGACTCCCCCTGCGTCAGCCGCCCTAACGCCCTCTCCTGACCGTCACCCACCGAGCACCCGCCGATGAAACCGCCCGCCTGGCGCCAGGATCGCGCCCTCTATCCGCACAGCGTCCGCGTCCAGACCCGCTATCACGACGAGGACCGGCTGGGGCACGTCAACAACATCGCCGTGGCCGCCTACTATGACGAGGCGCGGTCGCAGCTGATGCGGCGGACCTTCGAGCTGACGAACGGCCTGACCGGCGTGCGCATCGTCACCGCCGACGTGCGGGTCAGCTACATGGGCGAGGTGTTTCACCCCGGCGACGTCGAGGTCGCCTCCGGCATCCTGCGCATTGGCAATTCGTCCTGGGAGATCGGCCAGACCATGTTCCAGAACGACCGTTGCGTCGGAGTCTGCGCGACCGTTCTGGTCCAGGCCTCGGCGGCCGGCGCGGGCGCCATCGTCCCGGAGCTGCGGGCCGCGCTGGAGCAGCTGTTGATCGTCGCGCCGGAAAGCTGATTCAGCGGACACGCACTGAAGTGCATGTCCCCGCGCGGCTACCCCACCGCCGCCACCCGCTTCGCCAGCGCCTCGTTGACCGCCACGTAGTGGGGTCGGAAGTCGCGCTCGAGCTGCTGGGCCGAGAAGGTCATGGCGACCAGGCCGCTCATGTCCTCGCCATGCACGAGGCGCGTGCCCTCCGGCGCGGGTTCCAGCAGGAACAGGTGCGTGCCGTGGAACAGCAGCGGCACGACCCCGCTCCAGGCCAGGGCCGTGTAAGGCTCGAACCTCGTCAGCCTGACTGTCTGGGTGATCGTCGCCCCCGGGTTGCCGGCCGGATTGAGGAAGGTCGTGCGGATCCTGCCGCCGGCCCGCGCCTCGCCGTCGGCGGCGATGTTGAGCGGGTTCCACTCGTGGTAACGGGCGAAGTCGGTCAGCACCGCCCAGACCTTCGCCGGCGGCGCGGAGATGACGGCTTCGGTGCGGATGTGTTTCATGCGTCAAGCCTGCCCGACCGCGACGGGGGGATCAACCGCGCGGGGACATGCACTTCAGTGCGTGTCCCTTGCTTGCCGGGTCGAGGGGACACGCACTGAAGTGCATGTCCCCGCGCCGTCGGAGCCGCCCCTACCCTTTAGGCTTCAGAACCCACCAGCCCAGCCCGGTGATCGCGATCAGCACCGCCTCGATGACCATCGGCGGGATCAGAACCTGCCCACCGCCCGTCAGCGCCAGGTTCAGCACCCGGCCGGTCAGGGCGATGGCGAGCAACAGCATCACCGGAACCAGCCACCTGCGCTCGCCCCGCACCGCCGCCGCCAGCGACATCACGCCGGCGGCGCCGAAGAAGCCGGCCATGTCGGCCCGCAGCGTGCCGAGGCCCGCCGCTCCATCCGCCGTCAGTCCCATGACCGCCCCGATCTTGTCCGGGCTGATCCAGAAGCGGCTGGCCAGCAGCAGCGCCAGCAGGCCCACCAGGCCGATCAGGCCGCGCGTCAAAGTCCGGGCCACGGGCCCCTCCCCTTTTGATTCCCGCCACCGGGCGAAGCGCCAGACGGCGAAGCCGACGAGCCCGAACACCGCGAGCAGCCCGGTCGCCAGCGGCAGGGCGAACGTCTCGGCGATGCGCAGGAAGATGTTCTTGGCCACTTCCCGGTCGGGCGCGTAGCCCGGCGGAATCTCGGCCACGCCGACCCGCGCGGCCCAGGCGCGATAGTCGGCCAGCAGCTCGGCCGCCTTGCCCGGCATGGCGGCGCTGAGGTCGCGCGTCTCGCCCGGATCGTGGGCGATGTCGTAGAGCCGCCAGCGCCGATCGCCCAGATGGCCGGCGTTGCGGGTCAGCTTCAGGTCGCCCTTGAACAGCGCCGAGTCGCCGGCGGCCTCCAGGCCGACCGGGGTGGCCGGGTCATAGGCGGCCCGCGCCGCCCCGGTCAGCACGGGTCGGAGGCTGCGGCCCGCGATCGGCGCGGCCGGCGGCGGGGCCGGCGCGACGCCGGCGAAGTCCAGCAGCGTGGGGGTGATGTCGGTGATGATCGAGAAGGCGTGGCTGGTCGCCGCCCCGCGCACGCCCGGCCCGGAAACGATCAGCGGCACGCGCGTGCCGCCCTCTGACGCATAGAACTTGAACAGGCTCATCGGCGCGGCGGCGGCGCTGGCCCAGCCCGGGCCGATGGCCGTGTAGGTCCCCTTGCCGCCCAGCGCCTTGCCGTCCCAGCGATAGCCGACGCTCTTCATCCACAGCTTGAACACCGGCTCGACGGTGGGGTCGCCGGCTTCCGGTCCGTTGTCCGACAGGACCACGAACAGGGTGTTGTCGTACTGGCCGGTGGCCTTCAGATGCGCGACCAGCCGGCCGAGGTGGTGGTCCATGGCCTCGAGCATGCCGGCGTTGACGGCCATCCGCCGGGCCGCCAGCCGCTGCTGGTCGGGCGTCAGGCTGTTCCACGCCTTCACGTTCATCGGCATGGGCGCCAGCGGAGTCCCGGCCGGGATCAGCCCGGCGCGGATGGCCCCCTCGTAGCGGCGCTGGCGCTGGGCCTGCCAGCCGTCGGCGTAGCGGCCGTCGTATTTGCGGACGTATTCGTCCGGCGCCTGAACCGGGATGTGGATGGCCAGGAACGGCAGATAGGCGAAGAACGGCCGGCCGTCGTCGGGCTTGGAATCGACATAGCGGATGATCGTGTCGACCAGAAACCGCGACGAATAGTAGTCCTTCGGCAGGGTCGCCCGCTTGCCGTCCTCGAACCAGTCGGCCTGTCTGTAGATCGGGAAATAGGGCCGCTGTTCCCAGTTGTCCGAGCCGGTGGCGTCCATCGGGAACGAGCGTTCGAAACCGCGATCGACGGGCAGGTCGCCCGGGCCGTGCCCCAGGTGCCACTTGCCGGCCATGTAGGTGTGGTAGCCGCCCGCGCGCAGCCGGCTGGCCAGGGTCACGACATTGGCCGCCAGCCGGCCCTGATAGGCGGGGTCGTCGCGATGCTCGGGCGGCGTCGATTCCGGCAGGTTGGCCACCCCGGCCGTGTGGCTGTCGACGCCGGTCATCAGCATGGCCCGCGATGGCGCGCACATCGGCGAGGCGTGGAAGTTGGCGAACCGCGTGCCGCTGGCCGCCAGGGCGTCGAGGGTCGGGGTGGCGATCTCGCTCCCATAGGCGCCGAAGTCGGTGTAGCCGGCGTCATCGACCAGGATCAGCACGATGTTCGGCGCGGGCGCGGGAACCGGCGCCGCGGCGCTGGGACCGAACGCCAGCGCCAGCAGGCCCAGAATCGCCAGTCCCGCCGCCCGCGGGCCGCGACGCGAGGCCGCGCTCAACCGGTTTACGCCGCTCATAGCCGCCTCGCCCGCAGATCGCCACGCCCCCCGTGGAGCGACGACCATAGCAGCATTCGCTGTGGTTACCAGTGGGTAACTGATGCCAGGCCTAGTCGGCCTCAGCCTCGGTCGCCAGCCCCCCGGCCAGCGGATGGGCGTCGTGAACGACCGGTCCCCGCGCCAGTTCGGTCGCCAGCCGCTCGCGGTCCAGCTCACCCTCCCAGCGGGCCACGACCAGGGTCGCCACGCCGTTGCCGACGAGGTTGGTCAGGGCCCGGCATTCGCTCATGAACCGGTCGATGCCGACGATCAGGGCCAGCGCCTCGATCGGAATGTCCGGCACGACGGCGAGAGTCGCGGCCAGGGTGATGAAACCGGCCCCGGTCACGCCGCTGGCGCCCTTGGAGGTCAGCATGGCCACGCCCAGGATGGTCGCCAGCTGCCAGACATCGAGATGGGTGTTGGTCGCCTGGGCCAGGAACAGGGTGGCCAGGGTCATGTAGATGTTGGTGCCGTCGAGGTTGAAGCTGTAGCCGGTGGGGATGACCAGGCCGGTGACCGACCGCGACGCGCCCAGCCGCTGCAGCTTTTCCATGATCTGCGGCAGCACCGACTCCGAGGAGCTGGTGCCCAGCACGATCAGCAGCTCCTCGCGGATGTAGCTGATGAACTTGAGGATCGAGAAGCCGGCCAGCCGGGCGATCAACCCCAGCACCAGCAGCACGAAGATCAGACTGGTGACGTAGAAGGTCCCGATCAGCACGGCCAGGTTGCCCAGCGCCGCCACGCCGTACTTGCCAATGGTGAAGCCCATGGCCCCGAAGGCGCCCAGCGGGGCCAGCCGCACGACGATATGGATGATGCCGAAGAATACGCGGCCGATCTGGTCCAGCGTGTCGGCCACCCGGTCGCCGAACTCGCCCAGCCGGGCGCAGGCGAAGCCGGTCAGGATGGCGACCAGCAGCACCTGCAGCAGCTCGCCGCTGGCCAGGGCGCCGAAGAAGGTGTCGGGGATCAGGTGCAGCAGCCAGGCGACGATGCCCTCGCCATGCGCCGCCTTGGCCGCGTAATCGGCGGCGACCGTCGGGTCGAGGGTGGCCGGATCAATGTCGAAGCCCGCGCCCGGCCGCACGATCAGCCCGACCGCCAGGCCGACGCCCAGGGCCAGGGTCGAGACCACCTCGAAATAGATCAGCGTCCTGGCCCCGACCCGGCCGAAAGCCTTGAGGTCGCCCATCCGGGCGATGCCGCCGGCCACGGTGACGAAGATCACCGGCGCGATGACCAGCTTGATCAGCTTGATAAAGCCGTCGGCCAGCGGCTTCAGCGCCACGCCCGTGGCCGGCCAGATCGCCCCGACCGCGATGCCGAGCGCGATGGCGATCAGCACCTGGACATAGAGCAGCTTCAGATACCGCATTCACCCCCCGGCAGGCCGGCGACGGGGTTCCGCTGACGCTCCCCGCACGCTATGACCGGCGCCGCGTGGCCCGGTAGCTCAGCAGGATAGAGCAGCGCTTTCCTAAAGCGAAGGTCGGGGGTTCGAGTCCCTCCCGGGCCGCCAGAGAGTAGACTATACGTCGTCCCCGGCCGGGGCGCTCGACTGGCGGCGGCGCCAGGCGCTGGGGGTTTCACCGGTGTGGCGGCGGAAGAAGCGGGTGAAGATCGCCGGATCGGCGTAGCCGAGGGCCAGGGCGATGTCGCCGAGCCGGGCGTCCGAATGACGGATGAGCCGACGGGCCAGGGCGATGCGAACCTCCTCGACCAGGCCGCGGAACGGCCGACCCTCCAGGGCGAGGCCGCGCTGGAGCGTGCGGGACGACATCCCCAGCTCGGCCGCCACGCCAGCCTCGCCCCGCCAGCCATCGCCGAGGCCACGCCAGATGCGGTCCCGCGCCCGATCCGCCAGACCGACCGCCGTCGATCCCACCCGCCCGGCCAGGTGTTCGAAGAGCAGCCGGTTGAGCGCGAGATTGGCGTGGGCCACGGGCCGTTCCAGCAACTCGGCCCTGAAGACCACCGCCATGGTTTCCTGGCCGAACAGGACCGGTGCGCCGAAAAAGGTCTCGTACGCCGCCGCGGACCGGGGACGACGGCGGGCGAGGTAGACGGCGTCCGGCGACCAGTCCGGCCGGGACAGGCCGCGAAGCAGCACGACCGCCGCGCCGGCCAGGTGATCGAGCTGCTGTTCGAGGGCGGGCGGATCGGTCAGCACCACCTGGCCGACCAGCATCGCCTCGTCCCGGTCGCGTTCGACGTTCGCCCGGACGCCGCCATCCTGCAGATGGGGCAGCAGACGCAGGAGCTGCGCCAGCGCGTCGCCGACGCACGGCGCGCTGGCGAGCAAGGGCGCCAGATCGCCGAACGCGTCCATCGTCCGGCGCCGGGCCAGCGTCAGACCGAAGTCCTCGCGCCCGGTCAGTCCGGAAGCGAGACCCAGCGCCGACTGAAAGGCGTGAGGGTGCAGGCGGTTCTCCCCGGGGTCGGCAGGGTCGAAGCCGACCGCCGCCATGACGGGCGCGGGATCGTGGCCGAGCTCGGCGACGAGTCCGGCGATCGCGCTGAGCGCGGCGCTGCGGGGACGAAGACGCATGGCGCGAAAAGTCAAATCGATCCTCCCGACCCGGGTCAAGGCTATCGTCGCAAACGACCCGGCCAGTCAGGGTCGATCGGAGGAGCCCCATGACCCATTCCCGTCCGCCCGAAGCACAGCGCCGCCGCCGGGCCGCGCTGATGGTCGGCGCCGCGATCGCCGTCGCCCTGCCGTTGACCCCCGCCCTCGGCCAGCCTTCGCCGCCCCCGGCGGCGACCGCGGCCGCCGACGCCGCCGCGCGCGAGGAGCTGGCCTACGCCTATGCGCTTCAGGCCTACGTCTTCACCTTCCCCCTCATTGTCACCGAACGCGAGCGGCTGCGCCGGGAGCGCCTTGCCGGGCCCGTCGCGGGCGAGCCGGCGGCCCCGATCAACCAGCTCGGACATATGACGCGGCTGGCCAGCGCCAGCGGCGACCTGCCCTACAGCCCCAACAACGACACGGTCTACACCGGGATCGCGCTCGACCTGAGCACGGGACCGATCGTCCTGCGCATGCCCGCGATCACCGACCGCTACGTGTCCGTCCAGGTCGCCGACGCCTATATCGAGAACCAGCCGTACCTGTATTCGACGCGGGTCAACGGCGGTCAGGCGCTGGACATCGCCTTCGTCGGTCCTGGCTGGCAGGGCGAGCTGCCGAAGGGCGTGGCCGTGGCGCGGATGCCCACCAACCTGACCTCCGTGGCGGTCCGCATCGCCGTGCATGGCCAGGCCGACCTTCCCGCCGTTCGCCGCTACCAGGCGGCGATGTCGCTGACGGCGCTGGCCGACTGGCGCGACGGCCCAAGCGGCAAGGCTCCCCCGGCGCCGGCGGTTCGCGCGCGGAAATCCTACGAGGGCGACTTCGCCTATTTCCGGCTGGTCGCCGACCTGATGACCGAAAATCCACCGCCCGCGAAGCACGTCGGCATGCTGGCGATGATGCGCCGCATCGGCCTCGTTCCCGGAAAGCCGTTCGACCCCGCCAGGCTCGATCCGGCGACGCGGGCGGGGGTGCTGCGAGCCGAGAGGGCGGGGCCGCGGGTGATAGACCTGATCCGGCGGACGCGCGGAACGCCAACCGCAACCGGTTGGACCGCGAACCGGGCGGCCCTGGCCAACGACTTCGACTATCCCACCCGCGCGGGCAACGCGCTGGTCGGGCTGATGGGCAATGATCCGGAGGAAGCCCTCTACTTCAACAACTTCTTCGCAGCCGACGGGCAGGCGCTGAAGGGCGGCAGGGCCTATCGCCTGCACTTCAAGGCGACCGACATTCCGCGGACCGACACCCTCGGCTTCTGGTCGCTCACCCTCTACGATGCGCAGCGCTTCCAGTTCATCGGCAACGCGCTGGACCGCTACGCCCTTGGCAGCCGCGACGATCTGGTCCGCAACCCCGACGGCTCGGTGGATATCTACGTCCAGCCCACGGCCCCGGGCGGCGAGCGCAACCGCAACTGGCTGCCGTCGCCGGCCAGCGGCGACTTCAAGCTGACGATGCGGATCTATATGCCGACCGCCGACCTGGTGACCGCCTACCGGCAGTCGAGCCTGCTGGTCCCTCCCATCGAGCCGGCGAACTGACGTCGTCGCGGCCCGTCTCATGGCGGGCCGCGGCTCCGTGCTTGCGATGTAGACCCGGCCGCATCGTCGGCGGCCGAGGCCCCGGGGATCACCGACGAACCCGCGACAGCGCTGCTCCGCCGACGTTCGCCATGTCGTTGCCGGCGTTGCGAAAATGGCTCTGGAGCCTCGCCCTCGGAAGGCGTCGGTCGCCGACCGCGGGGTTGGGCGCCTAGTCGCCCAGGCCGAGGCACATCATCTTCAGCTCGAGGTATTCGTCGAGGCCGAAATGGGAGCCCTCGCGGCCGAGGCCCGATTCCTTGACCCCGCCGAACGGCGCGACCTCGGTCGAGATCAGGCCGGTGTTCAGGCCGACCATGCCGTACTGCAGGCCCTCGCCGACCCGCCAGGCGCGGTTCAGGTCGCGGGTGAAGACGTAGGACGCCAGCCCGGCCCGGGTATCGTTGGCGATGGCCAGGGCTTCGGCCTCGGTCTCGAACCGCACCAGCCCAGCCAGCGGCCCGAAGGTCTCCTCGCGGTTCAGCAGGGCATTGGCGGGCACATCGGCCAGCACCGTCGGTTCGAACCAAGTTCCGGTCTCGCCCCGGCGCGCGCCCCCGGTCAGGACCCGGGCGCCGCCAGCGAGGGCGTCGGCGACATGGCGCTCGACCTTGGCCACCGCCGCGTCGTTGATCAGCGGCCCCTGGTCGGTGGGGCCCTCAAGCCCGTCGCCGACCTTCAGCCCGTTGACCCGGTCCGTCAGCCGGGCGGCGAAGGCGTCATAGACGCCGGCCTGGACCAGCAGACGGTTGGCGCAGACGCAGGTCTGGCCGGTGTTGCGGAACTTCGAGGCGATGGCCCCCTCGACCGCCGCATCCAGGTCCGCGTCGTCGAAGACGATGAAGGGCGCGTTGCCGCCCAGCTCCAGCGACACCCGCTTGACCGTGCCCATACAGGCGGCGGCCAGCATCTTCCCGACGGCGGTCGAGCCGGTGAAGGTGAACTTGGCCACCCGGGGATCGGTGGTCATCACCGTTCCGATCGGCGCCGGCGGACCGGTGACGATGTTGAACACCCCAGCCGGCAGCCCGGCCTCCTCGCCCAGCAGGGCCAGGGCCAGGGCCGAGAACGGGGTCAGTTCCGACGGCTTGAGCACCACGGTGCAGCCGGCGGCCAGGGCCGGGCCGACCTTGCGGGTGATCATCGCGGCGGGGAAGTTCCACGGCGTGACGGCCGCCACGACGCCCACGGGCTGCTTGAGCACGACGATGCGCTTGTCGGCCTGGTGACCGGGGATCACCTCGCCATAGGCGCGCTTGGCCTCTTCGCCGAACCACTCGATGAAGCCGGCGGCATAGGCGATCTCGCCTTGGGCCTCGGCCAGCGGCTTGCCCTGTTCGGCGGTCATCAGCCGGGCCAGATCGTCGCGATGGGCCATGATCAGCTCGAACCAGCGGCGCAGGATCGCCGCCCGTTCCTTCGCGGCCCGGGCGGCCCAGGCCGGGAAGGCCGCATGGGCCGCCGCCACCGCCGCGAGCGTCTCGGCCTCGCCCAGCGACGGGACACGGCCGAGCACTCTGCCCGTCGCCGGGTTGGTCACGGCGATGGACGTCTGACCGGTGACCCAGGCGCCGTCGATCCAGGCCGCCTCGCGCAGCAAGTCGGGCCGCTTCAGCGCCAGCCGGTCACGTTCGACGGGATCATGGGGATGGTTCACGACTGACGCTCCAGGGACGCTTCGAGGATATCCAGCCCCTCATCAAGAACAACGTCCGGCGTCGTCAGAGGCGCCAGCAGGCGGATGGTTTCGCCGTAGACGCCACAGGACAGCAGGATCAGCCCCTTGTTCAGCGCCCGCACCGTGACCGCCTTGGCCTCAACGCCGTCCGGCTCGCCGCCCCGCGCGCGCAGGATGTCGAAGCCGATCATCGCCCCGGGGCCGCGGATGTTGGCGACCGGGACCAGGTCGTTGCGCTGGCTCATCGCCTCCAGCCGTCCGCGGATGCGGGCGCCCTGGGCGTCGGCGCGCGCCATCAGTTTCTCCTCGACAATCACGTCGAGCACGGCCAGGGCCGCGGCGCAGGCGATCGGCGGGCCGGCATAGGTGCCGCCCAGACCGCCCGGTTCAGCCGCGTCCATGATCGCCGCCTTGCCGATGACGCCCGACAGCGGGAAGCCGCCGGCCAGCGACTTGGCCACGGTGATCAGGTCCGGCTGCACGCCGCTATGCTCGATGCCGAACATCTTGCCGGTGCGGGCGAAACCGGCCTGAACCTCGTCGGAGATCAGCAGGATGCCGTGGCGATCACAGAGGTCGCGCAGCGCGCGCAGCAGCTCCGGCGGCGCGGGCTGGAAGCCGCCCTCCCCCTGCACCGGCTCGATGACGATGGCCGCCACCCGCTCGGGCTCGACATCGGCGCGGAACAGGAACTCCAGCGCCTTCAGGCTGTCCTCGACGCTGACGCCATACTGGGGGATCGGGAACGGAGCGTGGAACACCTCGGCCGGCAGGGGGCCGAACAGGCGCTTGTAGGGGGCGACCTTGCCGGTCATGGCCATGGTCAGCATGGTCCGGCCATGGAAGCCGCCGGTGAAGGCGATGACCGCCGACCGGCCCGTCGCGGCGCGGGCGATCTTGACCGCGTTCTCGACCGCCTCGGCGCCGGTGGTGAACAGGATGGTCTTCGCCGGCCCGTCGAACGGCGCCAGCGTGTTGAGCCGTTCGGCCAGGGCGATATAGGGCTCATAGGCCACCACCTGGAAGGCGGTGTGGGTGTAGGCGTCGAGCTGATCGCGGACCGCCGCCAGGACTTTCGGATGGCGATGGCCGGTGTTGAGCACGGCGATGCCGCCGGCGAAATCGACGTAGCGATTGCCCTCGACATCCCACAGCTCGGCGTTCTCGGCGCGGGCGGCGAAGATGGCGGTGGCGGTGGACACGCCGCGCGGCACGGCGGCCAGACGGCGGGTCAACAGGTCAGCGTTGGCGGACATGGGAATGTACTCCTGAAGGCAGATACGGGATTTCGGCCGACGGGCGGCCGGAGATCGAGGTGGTTCAGCCCGGTGGGCGCTGTCGGTCGAGCGCGAGGGCCGGGGCGATCGACGCCAGGCCGCTGAGCGCCAGGCCCAGGACCGAGATGTTGATCAGGCCGTCATACTGTCCGCCGCCGGCGACGAAGGCGGCCATGGCCGGGCCGGACGCTAGCCCCATCTTGGAGAAGAAGCCGGCCAGCGCGGCCATCTGTCCGGCCTTGTCGAAGGCGGCGCTCATGCCGAGCAGATAGGGGATGACGAAGGCCCAGGTGATGGCCGTGCCGATGTTGGCGACCAGATAGACCCACGGCAGCTCGCTGAAAT
>Ga0172380_10008370_pt1 | contig 11339 bp, 15 predicted proteins | sample Leawe162metaG_FD_119747 | JGI IMG/M metagenome (GOLD analysis project Ga0172380, IMG submission 119747) | Leachate microbial communities from a municipal landfill in Southern Ontario, Canada - Leachate well 162 metaG | ecosystem: Engineered > Solid waste > Landfill > Unclassified | place... | reverse complement strand
TGAAGCCGAGCAATATCGATTTGACGGCGGCGGCGGTACCGGCAGCGCCCGCAGCCGGAGAAATTAGAACCTATGCCGTTGCCGATGATGGCTTCACCGTGCTCGAAACAATAACAGACCTGGGGATGATCTATCGGATCAACCAGGATAATTTCCGCGTAGCCCGCAATACGAGCGGAGCGCCAATTGCAAAAGCAAGGGCCGTTTATTATACAGGATCAACCGGAAACAAGCCCAATTTCGCCATGGCGAAGGCAGATTCCTCTGCGACCATGCCCGCAGTCGCAATAACGACAATAGCGGTAAATGACAACAACTTTGCCGAGATAATGATCATCGGCAGATTGACGGGAATCGATACAAGCGCGTGGAATGAGGGAGATTCTCTTTATGTGTCACCGACCACGGCCGGAGAACTCACCAACGTCAAGCCATCTTTCCCAAATATCATCCAGTGGGTAGGAACAGTTGAGGTCAAATCCGCGACCGTGGGTGTTGTTTTGGTACATATCCAGTCAGTTGAAACCGACGTGACCACGCAGAGAATTGGCACTCTGATAAATGGCGCCGCTGCGAAGAATCCACCGATCGATGCTGACATGCTTGGCTTAATGGACAGCGCAGCTGGTAATATCCTAACAAAGCTCTCTTGGTTAAATGTCAAGGGGACACTGAAGACTTATTTTGATGCTGTTTATACCCTAGCTAACTTAGGTGGAGTGCCGACGACGAGGACAATCAACACCACGGCCCCCCTCACCGGAGGCGGCGATCTTTCGGCTGATCGGACATTCGCTATTCCCAAGGCGACCGCGCTAGTGGACGGATACCTTGACCATGTTGACTTCGCCAGCTTCTTGACTTCTGTCACTTCCCACAATGTCCTATCCGCAACTCATGGAGATACGCTTGCGGATTCAGTGGCGCGTGGCGACGTTATGTACGGCAATGCCACTCCCAAATGGGCAAGACTTCCATTTCCTGCAACTCCAACAGGTAAGATTTTACAGGCGACTACTACTGATATTGCTTGGTCTGCCAACCCATTGACTATTGGAGCATCGGCATCGGTATCTGGCAGCAACACAGGTGACAACGCTGCCAACTCCTCGACTATGTATATTGGTACAACTGCCCATGCTCTGAATCGTGGCACTGGAGCCGAGGGACTTGCGGGCATAACCAGTTTGACACCCGGCACAGACTTCACGCTGGCGCAGAACTCGGTGAACGTGATTACCAGCATCGAGGCTGGAGCGATTGTAAATACGCTTTATTTGACGGAGGGTAAGGTAGGTATTGGCACGACTGCGCCGTTAAGTAAACTACACGTATCAGCAGTTGCCCTTGCAGGAGGAGAACCAACTTATCGAGGGGCAGTCATAATAGATACAAACAACGCCAATGCAAGCACTAATGGTCTAGAATTTAAGATTGATAGTGCGACGAATGGATATGGTTATCGTTTGGCGACAATCTTTAATGGCGTTGCTAACTACGATTTACGTATCCAAAATAGACAAAGTTCAGCCAGTTGGTCAGATGTGGTCACCGTTGCAGGAGCAAATGGTAACGTTGGCATTGGTACAACTGCTCCATCTGCTAAACTAGATATAACCGGAACTTTTCGTACAACAGACTTGACTACTCCAACTAGTGGAGTTGGATTAGAAATTGGATATGCAATAGCAAGCAGTTTTGGATTTTTAACAGCTTACGATAGAGTTGGTGCTATATATAAAAATATAGCTCTTAATGATACAGTATACATAATTGGTGGAAACACTGGCAATGTCGGTATAGGCACCACCGCCCCGTCAGCCAAACTTGCCATCAACGGCGGTCTGCATGTTGGAGGTGTAACCGATCCAGGCGATAATAATCTCCTTGTCGACGGCACAGGAGTCATAACCGGAGGTTTCGGTTGCAATGGTAAAACCGCTCAGACGGCCTATGCCAGCGGTGGAGCAGCAGCCGCAGTAGCAGGAACGGCGACTTCGGGGGGATATGGATTTGTGTCTGCTGCCGAAATGAATGATTTTATTACGGCGGTCAATGCGATAAAAACATTGGCCAATAACCACCGTTCCGCTCTGATAGCGAACGGCATAGAATCATAGGAGACATGATGGACAAGGAAAAGATCAACGCACGACTCGCGGAGCTAGAGAAGGCGAGACAGCAAACACTGGCAAATCTGAATGCCATTATCGGCGCGATTCAGGAGTGCAATTACTGGCTTGCGGAAGCAGATAAGCCACAAGATAAAGAGGAGTAACTATGATAATAGAAAAACCGATCACGGCAGCATTGATAGCGGGAACGGCTACGGCATACTTTACGGCAGACCCCAATCTAAAAAGGGCTATTCTCAGGTCGATATCATTTAGAAATTCCAATACGGTTGCAGAGACGCTGACGGTACATTTAGTGCCTCTTGCCGGATCAGCATCGGATACAAACATGATAGTTTCCCGCAGCCTCAACCCCGGAGAGACCTATCAGGCATCGGAATTAGACGGCAAAACCCTCGAAGGAGGGGGCATGCTGCAATGCCTAGCATCGACGACAGGGAAAATTAGCATTGCGGGAACTGTACTTCTTCACTCATTTTAAAGCGTCTTTTTCTGAGCGGAGTAAAAACAGCATTCTTATGACTATGCCCACGGAACAAGCGCATTATAATTGTACAATATTTAATTCCGGAAATAATCGACCATTCCATTATGGTTTTAGTTTGTCCGTCTATTGCAAGAAGGCGGATATTTCTTTTATTACGCGCCTGCTGCGTCCATGTTTCCCATCGCACATTTCCGGGTTCGTATCCTTTGTCGTTTTTGATCCTCCCAAGCGTCAATCCTTTCGGGCGATCTCCGAGAAGATTATAAAAATCTTTGAAAGTCCGCAGTTTAGGATGAACCTTGATTCCGCGACCGCCGTAGTAGCGATATTCATGGCATTTAGGATTTTCGCAACGCTGAATCATGTGAGACCACGATTCATATGCGCCAGTTCCTTTGAGGCCATGTTTCTCTGCCTCTTTGATATTGTAGGGCGTCAAAGCTTTATCCGGTGGATAGCCGAGCGACAATCTGTCGTGGATCATCGCATAGGGAATTCCAATTTCTTTTGCCCATTCATAAATGCGTTGAGTTTTTCCGTTAAAAGTAAGATATCTTTTTTTAGACATTTTCGTCACTTTCCTGACTTCCGCTTTGAGAAGTGGGGCAGAGGGAAGCGGAAAGACAACCCTTTTTCGCTGATCAAGCTAGCCCATTGCTATTATAATCTGAATCAGGCGGTTTTTGTATGAAAATCATTTTGAAGCGCAAGAAATCTATGCCCGTAAAACCCATTGATCTCGCCGCTCTTGAAGCGCACATGCTAACTATGCCGAATCAGGTAGAAATCCCGACAGAGCATATATTCTCCGGGGGGGTCTACATTCGTCAGGTGACAATTCCTGCCGGAACGATTATTATGGGGATGCGACATAGGTACTCAACCTGTAATATTCTACTCAAAGGCGTGCTGCGGGTATATGTCGATCCCGGAGAGCCACCGATTACAATAACTGGGCCTAGGATATTTACTTCCCCGCCCAATGCCAAGAAATTCGCATATTGCCAGGAAGAAGCCGTGTTTATCAATGTCATTCCGACGACCGAGACTGACCCAGACGAAATTGAACGGCAATTCATTATCCCAGAGCAGGAATATTTGGAATTACAGGAGGCAGAAAAATGTCATTCGTTGCCGTTGCAGTAGCAGGGATTGGGGCCGCTGCCGGACTTGCCGGATCAGCGATCGCATCAAGTGGAGCAAAATCAGCCGCAAAGACTCAAGCCGAAGCCGCGTCACAGGCCACGGCGGAGCAGCAACGTCAGTACAATCAGACGCGTTCCGATCTCTCGCCCTGGACTCAATCGGGAACCGCCGCGGCATCACGCCTCAATGCGCTTGCGGGCCTTGGGAATGAAAGCGCGATCTCTGACCCATACTATGCGCAACGTCAGGACATCAATGCTCAGATAGCGGATCTGACCGCCAAGGCCGCGAAGCCCGGAATCGGATTCATGGCTCGATATTACAACGACAAGGCGGCTAAACTGCAATCTCAGCTTGACGCCTTGCCCGCGGCTCCGACTGCTACCACGGGAACTGCCACGGGCGCAACTTCAGCGGACATCATGGCGATGGACCCCGGATATCAGTTCCGGCTGTCAGAGGGGCAGAAGGGCATCGAACGCAGCGCAGCATCTCGCACGGGAACGCTATCCGGCGCGGCGACCAAAGCCATGAGCCGCTATAATCAGGATTATGCCAGCAATGAGTTCGGAAATGTCTTCAACCGCCTGAATACACTTTCCAGCTTGGGGCAGAATGCGGCGGCACAGGTAGGAAATCTCGGCGCGCAGACGGCATCGCAGGTCGGCAGTAACATCATTGGAGCGGGGAATGCCACGGCAGCAGGACAGGTGGCTTCCGGTCAAATATGGGGAAACACCATCGCCGGACTCGGAAACAATCTATCGCAACTTTTGGCAATGCGGCAGTCGGGGTATTCATCTCCAACATTAGCTGATTTGAATACAGTTGATCCGACTCAAATTGTATCTGGAATACCAGGATAGGAGATCATATGTCTACAGTCGCATGGCAGATTCCGGCATCGGTGAAAGGCCCGGAGATCCCGGATATTGCGGATCAATTCACCCGCTTGCAAGCCTTGAAAAATATGCAACAGCAAGGACAGATTCAGGGACAAGCAATACAGGAGAATGACATAAAACTCCAGCAAATGAAACAAGATATGGCGGACATGGAAACTGCCAGGAAGATCCTCGGGGAATCCGGCGGAGATTTGCAGTCCGCTCAGCCGAAACTTATTCAGGCGCTTGGGCAGAAGGCCATTCCAATCGTGGAGAATATCACCAAGCAGCAACAGGCGTTTGCGATATTGAATGAAACGCAACGCAAGACTGCCGCAGAACGGTTAAAGACATTTTCAGATACCATTGATGAAATATCGTCGCTACCGCCGGAACAAAGAGGGCAGGCGTATCAGGCAAAAGTGGGAAGCATGATTCAGGCGGGCATTATCCCTAAGGAGCAGGCATCCACACTCCCTCAGTCATGGGACGATGAACTCATGGCCATGTCTGGGAATCATCTTAAACAGATGCAGAATGATTTGGAATTACAGACCAAACAACAGGCTCTGCAAAAGGCGAAAACGGATACGATTATTTCGGCGCAGACGGCGGCAGGGACTACTCCGATGACTCAATACCAGCAGGCGCAATTGAAACAACAGGCTGGGAATGTGACGGAACCAGAACTATATCTGAAGGCTGCCAAGGGTGACAAAGAAGCGGAGACCGCCCTCCATAACATGGTCAATGATCGGATCAGGGAAGCATCGGCAAAAGCAGCGACGGCGGGCGGCGGAATGGATATATCATCATCCACGCCAGACGTAAACAGCACTAGCATCCTCGCACAAACTGGATTATCAAGGCCAGCCTATGATTATTTGACAGTTGGAAGTACGGCATTATCGAGAATGTCTGGCCCTATGAGAATTAAATACATGAAAGAGGGGAGGGATTTCACCACAAAACGCGGAATAGATGAAGCTACTTTCCGGGCTCAATTTGGGGCTATTAACAAAACAGTGGAAGCAAATGTACTGAGAAACAATCAATCAAAGGTTGCTCAGGATGAATTGGTTGCGACACTGGATAACCTAAAATCGGCGGCGGACGAATCATCATTTAAATCCCTGAAATGGGGGAATATCGCTAAAATGTTTGCCGGTGAACAGGTAAATGATGCGGCGGTCAATCGCTACAAATTCCATTTGGAACAATTACGCAACGAATTTGCTATGTATAACGCGGCGCTGCAAGGCCAGATAGACGCCAACGGCAATATCCGCGAAATAAACGAAAGTGACCTGAAGAGAGCCGAATCTATAATCAGGGACGGCTTTGCGGCAGGAAGTCTCTCTGGGTTTGGATCTGCGCTAAAAGCATCAATGGACAAGATGGATACCGTTTTGCAGAGAAGCGTCAATAATCAGAATAAGAGAGTATGGGATTTGTTCGGAATAGGGGGGAATTATAAAGGGCAAGCACCCACCGGCCAATCACAAATCGTAACTCCTGTAGGTAAAATCGCTGTAATATCGCCCGAGGGTACGCCAGGATTTATCGATGCGTCAAAATGGGATGCAGCTCAAAAGCGGGGGTTCAAAAAACGATGACACAATATGACGATCTGGGATTTGAACCCGAAACAGCAAATAATCCGCCCGCTAATCCTTCTGTCAATCAGCATTCCGATCTTGGGTTTGTCGCCGAAAGTCAACCCCGCGAAGATGTGCAAGCGCGAATCGTGCCTGGGTCAGAACAACTTGCCGATAGTGCCGTATCGCGATTTGGCACAGGGCTATATCAAACCACCATTGGCCCAATCGCGGATCTTGCGACCCACAACGCGGAGAATATACGGCAGCATGGTGCTACCCTCGGGCCGTTCAAGACCATGTGGGATATTGCCCAAGGAACCGTCAAGGCGTCAAACGAAGAGGGGATGAAAACCCTGCAAGCGTTAAAGAATATGGACTTCGGCACAGCGATCCAGCATTTGCCGGGGATCATCCCAATGGTCGGACCTGCCGCCGTGAAAGCTTCAGAGGAAATACAAAAGGGAAATGTGGCAGGTGGACTTGGGCAGGCCACGGGATTAGTGGGAACGGTTGCGGCGACAGAAGGAGCTGGAAATATTAAACAAGCGTTAGGAAATCGCATAGCAGGAATGACAGGAGAACTGCCAGAAAGAATGTACCAAAGCGCGTTAAAACCTTCCCTATCTGCTAGAAATTTACCTAAAATTCAGGGCCAGGTGGCAACTGGCTTAAAAGAGGCCATTCCCGTAAGTAACGCGGGGGTTTCTAAAATATCCGGACTTATAAGAGATTTGCGGCAAACTATAACCAATACAATAAAGTCAAATCCTGAAGCAACCATAAGCCCGGAGGCCGTAGGCGCAAGGCTGAAATCAAGCGGCAAAGGATTCGGAGAACAAGTACTTCCCAATGCCGATCTGGATGCAATCGCAGCCGCAAGATCGCAATGGCTTAATAGGTTTGTGATTAGGGATTCAGAGGGAAATATTACAGGATTCAAGCAGATCCCAGTAGAAGAAGCGCAGGGCATGAAGCAGGGGACTTATCGCGTAAACGCCAAAAAATATAATGAATTATCATCAGCCCAAATGGAAGCAGAGAAGGCGCTTGCCCGTGGCATCAAAGAGGAATTGGAAAATATTTTCCCGGACCTCAAGGGGTTAAATGCAAGAGAAGGCGCTCTTATAGAATTAAGGAATCAGCTTGTGAGGGCTGTTGGTAGGACAAAAAACTGGGAAGTATTCACGCCCGGACTATATGGAACCCTGGGTGGCATTGGAGTTGGTGCCGCTGCTGGATGGGAAGCCGGGGGTGCTACAGCTGCCGTAATGTCTCTTTTGCGCAATCCCGTAGTTAAATCTAGACTAGCAATTGCGCTAACAAAAGCGGCGAAGAATGCAGGAAATCCAATTTCAACAAGAGCGGCATATATGATGGTAGATAGCAAGGCTCTACAAATGGCGCGAAGCCTGGAAGCTATAAATGCGTCGATTGCCGGACAACGATTGCCCAGCACAGAAAATGTACAAGTCCAACAGTGAAGGCGACAAATGAAGTGACTATTACAATTTCACCGAATGGAACCCCGGAGACAATCCCGCCGATGCAAGTGCAAAGAGGCCATGAAATCATAATGGAGATCTTGAGGGCCGTTCGGCAAATGGGCATGAGTCATTTTACCATAAAGGACTGACATGAAAAAACTAATTCTCGCGATTCTCCTGTTTTCGTCTCTGGCCTTCGGGCAGGGCACGCTTACACCGATGCCACACCTCCAATTCCTAACCAATACCGGGGCGGTCTGTGCATCCTGCGTGCTCTATACCACGAATGCCGCACTTACAACGCCTCTTGCTACTTTCTCTGACTACGCCCTGACGACTCCCAATCCGACGACCATCACCCTGAACTCGGCCGGACGCCCCTCATCTTCCGGTGTCGAAATAGCTCTCTATTTGGACCCCGCTACGGCATATGGCTTTATTTTAAAGACCTCTGCGGGTGCCACGATATGGACACAGGATAGCGTAAAGAGCATCGACGCTCTGCTCAAAGAAAACCTCGCCTTGACCACGGCAGGAAACGGCGCGGCCCTTGTGGCATATAGCCAAGTTACAGGCGTTGATCGCACTGTCAAGGCGGTCCTGGACGAAATGCCGACTCTCATGGGGGAAGGGGCGAGCGGGGTGGGAAGTCTGGACGATTCTGGATATATTGCCTCTGCGTGCACCAGCCATACAACCTTGGTCGTCGGTCCCGGAATATACCTGATAGACGACGACTTAACTATCGATTGCACTCTTGATTTCAGGGGCGGGAAACTTCTTATCGCCACCGGAAAGACAATAACATTTAATCAGCAGCCGATCGCCGGAGATATCCAAATATTCAGCTTCGTGAGCACGGCAACAATTGTCGGATTATTAAATCCGAAGGCCGAATGGTATGGATCATTAACACAGCAGATTGTGGCGCCGGGGGCCGTGTCTTCAATCGCGGGTGTAGCGGGAGCATTGACTGGGACCTATAGCTATGTCGTGACCTTCGTTACTTCCCTGGGAGAGACAGAGGCCAGTGCGGCATCTACTCCCGTGGTAGTCGTAAGTAAGAAAATAGATGTTTATGACATTCCGGTTTCCGCCGATCCATCTGTCACAGGACGCAATCTCTATAGAACCGTGGCGGCGGGAACCGGGCTGAAATATCTCGTTACTAATATCCTCGACAACAGCACCACGACATTCACGGACAATGTGGCGGACGGTTCCCTGGGCGTAGCGGCTCCGGCCGTCAATTCCACCGGCGGTCAATATGCCATTGACGGCAATGTGCTGTTTTACGGCAAATCCAATGCTACTCCGTCCAGTCAGATTATGAGTGTCAACGGAAGCTTGAATGTTCTGACCTGTCCGGAGTATGCCGATAACGCGGCCGCTCTGGCAGGGGGATTGAAGGTAGGGGACCTGTACCGAACTACGGATACACTGAAAATTGTTCATTAGGAGTTCACGCACATGACGGAAAATATGACGATTGCTCTCGTTGGCCTTGGGGTAGGTATTTTGCAGGGGTTGATTTTGTTGGTTCTCGCTGGAATAAAGAGCGACATCAAGGATCTATGGAAGCGGATTTACGACCATTACCACGAAGTGACGTGCGATAACTCCGAATGCACGGCCTTGAAGACAGGCAATGTCATTGTGCCGGGGGCGAGATAATGAAATATTTTATTTTATCCGAATTTTCAAGCCCGGACGTTCCCGGCAGTGGTGCGAACATGGACGCGCATTTTCTCGGCCTTCTAGATCGGATGCGCGAAGAAGCGGGGATCCCGTTTCATATTGACAGCGGATACCGGACAATGGCCTATAATGCCGCTCTCAGGGGAGCGACACCGAACAGCGCCCACACGCGGGGGCTTGCTGCAGATATCGCAGCTCCAACTGGTAGGGAGAAGTGGCTGATTGTCGATGCTGCCATAAAGGCCGGCATTCCCCGCATCGGTATTGGAAAAACATTTGTCCATGTCGATATCGACGGCACTCTGCCAAGTCCTTCGATTTGGCTTTATTCATAGGAGATTGTTATGAAACCCACCACAATTCTGTTACTTCAATCGTTTTTGATTTTTCTGCAAATGTCCAATGCAGCCGTGGATACGCTGCCTCAACCGTGGCCGATTCTCATAGCTGCATTCATCGGAGCATTTCAGTTTTTCATTCAACACGTCGGCAACCAAAATCAGCCGACACAGAAAGGATAAGTCAATGAAGATGAAACTGTTCGCAATGGCGCTTCTGGCGGTCGCTCTATGCTTTCTATGCGGGGGATCGGTTATGGCGCAGGATCAAACTCTAAACAGATTAGCATTCAGCGGCGCCGGCTACTTCGACGGGGCGCAAGCGAAAGGCATGGCCGGATTTCTGAAACAACTGGGCAAAGACAGCCGCGTCTACAGTTTTTCTGAAGTGCAATTCGGCCTGGTGCCTGCAGGTACCGGAAACCTCCAAATAGGCAATAAAGACTTCCAGGCTGATTTCAGCACGGGGATTCTATATGACGTTTTTGACTATGCAGGTGTGTCGCTATTTGGACTTGGTGATGCCGGACTTCAGCAAACAGGGGAATCGAGTTCGGCCCTCCTCAAAGCGGGCGGGGGCCTGCACAAGTTCATCTATAAGGATAAATTCGGCGTCGCATTGTTTGGTACCTGGAAGTATGCCCAAGATCGAGATTCCGGAAGCATGCAATGGAAGGTCAATCCGGCGTTCGCGCTGACGTTTAGGTTCTGACATGGATCTCGTGGATCTCACCAAGGAACTGACGCAGGTCAAGACAGAGACGATTCCAGCCCTAATAGAGGCCGGTTTCGTACTCATCGAACGCGCCAACTCCAAGCTGCTCGCGGATATTCAGAGGCTTACGGACGACCTGCACGAACTACTCGATCGGCTGAATCAGGCCACGATTACGACGACTATTACCATCCCTCCTAAAACTCCGCAGTAACCATAACGAATGGGGAGCCTAGCCAGCTCCATGTAATACCATATTTGATAAATCCGCAAGTCCGCATCAATAAAGCAATCATAGTTGTAAGATTTTTCTTGCATTAAATATGCGTATCCGCTAACATAGTGACATCATGAGAAAACAAAATACAGAAACGATATGCAAACGATGTGGCGGCGCTGGTCACATTCCCGAGTCGGGCGCAATGAGAATCAAGCGCGAGAAAAGCGGCAAGAGTCTGAGGGAAACAGCGGCACTCATGGAAATCAGCCCCGCATATCTCAGCGATCTTGAACTAGGAAGGCGTTGGTGGAATGCGGATCTGATTGCCAGATACAAAGCGGCATTGGGGGCCAAATGACCTCCACCTACCTCATTATCGACTATCTCAGAACGTGCATCAGGGTGCGCGAAGATCGTAAAAGGTTGCGCTTCTGGAGTTGGGTTACGGGTATCTACATCGTGCTTTGGATTGCGCTGATTGTGTATGGAGGGAAGTAATGCATATCAGAATAAAACGTTGGGACAATGACGCGATCATCGTTGCGGGTGAATATGAGTCCATTAAGGACTGCCTGGAGAAAAACAAGGATACGGTGAATTTCTACCGTGCCCGCCTGGTCGGTGCCAGCCT
>Ga0172380_10008369_pt1 | contig 11342 bp, 11 predicted proteins | sample Leawe162metaG_FD_119747 | JGI IMG/M metagenome (GOLD analysis project Ga0172380, IMG submission 119747) | Leachate microbial communities from a municipal landfill in Southern Ontario, Canada - Leachate well 162 metaG | ecosystem: Engineered > Solid waste > Landfill > Unclassified | place... | reverse complement strand
GGATATGTATATGTCTATACAGGTCTCCTCAAATATCTCGATTCTGAATCGGCACTTGCCGGGGTCATAGGTCATGAAATTGGGCATGCCGAACGTAGACATGCAACTCAGCGGATGACAGGCTTATATGGACTTCAGATTTTGGCGAGTTTGGCTCTGGGGCAGAATCCCTCTCAATTGGCTGAAATTGCTGCTAATTTATTCACAGGACTCGCAGTGCTTGCCAACAGCCGGGCCAATGAGGATGAAAGTGATGATTATTCGATAAAATACCTTTCCTCCACCCGCTTTTATCCGGGATCCGTAAAATTCTTCTTCGAGAAGATGAGAGATGACGGAAAAGTTTCCCGGGGCGGTCAGGGGATTGGAACATTTCTCTCTACTCACCCGGATCCTTTAGCCAGGATTTCATCGACTGAGCAGCGGATTAAATCTATGGGGCTGCAGGTTATGAGTTATAAATCCACCGGTAAAGGGATTTTCAGAGATGAATACAAAAAAAATATTCTGGCACGGCTCAAATAAGCTGTTTTCTCTTAAATATTGTATTTGCTTGAAGTTTGGAAATCGAACTCTTATATTTACTGCCCGTTTTTTACCTGCTTTCTGAGATGAAATTCGGCTGATTTTTTGAATATTTGGCGAGGTAGCTCAGCAGGTTAGAGCAATGGAATCATAATCCATGTGTCGGGGGTTCGAATCCCTCCCTCGCTACAACTAATATGGAGTAGAATATGTACACACTTTTAATCACTATTTCTGTAGTAATCGCTGTGCTTCTGATAATTGTTGTATTGCTTCAATCCAGCAAAGGCGGCGGATTAGCCGGCTCGTTCGGCGGATCGGGTCAATTCGGAACAGTTTTCGGAACCAGAAGAACAGCGGATTTTCTCAGCAAAATTTCCTGGTGGCTCGGATCAGCTCTTCTTATCCTCGCTGTCGTCATCAACCTTTTCTTTTTACCCGGTCAATCTACAAGTGCGGAAAGAGAGAGCATTATTCAGCGCGGAAGTCAGCAGTCAGTTCCTACAGCCCCTGCCCTGCCACAGCAGCGTTCTGCAACACCTTCTACACAAAAATAAATTTTCTGAGTAAAGCCCTCCAAAATGAGGGCTTTACCATCCAAGAAATCAATGACAACAAATCAAATATCCTTTCTATTTTTTTTAAAATGGTGAACAAATGAAAAGTGCAAAAAAAACACCCGATAAGGCGTATAATAACCTTGAATTTTTGAACTCTACGGACGCTCGGACAATCAGGATTTTATCAGAATTTTATGAACCGCAGTCAAGATTCGAGAAGAATAAGATCCGAGATACGGTAGTTTTTTTCGGTTCCGCGAGGATTCTCTCGAGAAAAGATGCCTTGAAGAGAGTAAGCGAAGCCAAAAAGGAAAAGACGCCGGCAGGCCGGAAAAATCTTGAGACCGCCCTCAAGCAGTTGGATATGTCGCAGTATTATGAAGACGCTGTTGAGCTCTCAAAACGTCTTACAAAATGGTCGATGTCCCTGCCTCTAGAGGAGAAGCGCTTTATTGTATGCAGCGGTGGCGGTCCCGGAATTATGGAAGCCGCAAATAAGGGAGCTTATCTTGCTAAAGGACATTCGATAGGATTGAATATAAGTATTCCGTTCGAACAGTTCGTAAATAAATATGTCGACCCGAAATTGGCTTTTGAGTTTCACTATTTTTTCATGAGAAAATTCTGGTTTGCGTTTTTGGCTAAAGCACTGGTTGCATTTCCAGGCGGATTCGGCACACTCGATGAGATGATGGAAGTGATTACATTAATCCAGACAGGCAAACTGTCGAAACCTCTCAAAGTGATTGTTTACGGTGAAAAGTTCTGGCGTGAAGTGATGAATTTTGATGCTCTTATCGATCACGGGATGATCAACAGGGAAGATCTTAAAATATTCAGTTTCTGCAATACGGTTGACGAGGCATTTGAAATAATTACTACTCATTTCAAGAAACACTACGCCAATAACCACAATAGTTATAAATAATAAAAAACCCGCCGAAAGGCGGGTTAAGATTAACCTCTTCTGTCGCGCAACGACTGCTCGCGTGAAGCTCTTCGTTTTGCTTTAATGCCTTCCATCCGTTTTTCAACCGAAGGTTTAACAAAGAAAGTTCTCTTCTTGAATTCCTTTAGTACTCCAGAACGCTCATATTTCTTTTTAAACCGCTTTAGCGCTTTATCAATATTCTCGTTCTCTGCTACTGTGATTCCTACCAACTTAATTCACCTGCCTTGTTGTTGTTAAATTTAGCGGCGTAAACTTAGAGAATTCATCCAAAAGAATCAAATCGGATTGAATTCGTGGCTCTACCAGAAATGTAAATTCCCCCAATTTTATTAGTAAATGCAGAATAAATCCGGCACTTCGGGGAAAAATTTGAAATTGTTCCATATTCCGGATTGGGTACAATAATGTTTTTAAGTTTGAACATATCCGGTATTAATAATTTATTGTCTGAATTTCATCGGGTATGAATGAGCGGAGATGATATTTAAACCTGCTTGGTATAAAATCAATGATCCTTCGATTTTCCGGCTTTTACAAATCCTCTATCCTTTGCATAATCGTATAACTGAACATAAAGCATTTTTCTTGCCCTGTGCAGACGTGATCTGACCGTACCCACCGGTATATCCACAAAATCGGCAATCTCTTCGTATGTGAATCCCTCGATGTCGTTCAGAATTATAACTGTTCTGAAATCTTCCGGAAGTTCGGCAATAGCTTTTGAGATATCGTCATCCAGGAGATTACTGAAGGCGTCCAGCTCATAATGGTTGGAGTCTACTTCATCCGACTTAATATTCTCATAGAAATTCTGAACATCGTCATAATCAACTTTATCCGGCTCTTTCGAATGCTTTCTGTAATCGTTTATGAATGAGTTTTTAAGAATTCTGAATAGCCAGGCCTTGCAATTAGTGCCCTTTTCAAATTTATCGAAAAAGCGGAAAGCCTTCATATAAGTTTCCTGAACGAGATCATCGGCATCATCTTCGTCGCCGGTCATACGCAGAGCGAAATTATATACTGAGTCCATATGCGGTACTGCTTCCTTTTCAAATTCGGCATACCTGTTCTGTAACTCTTTATCGTTCAGTGTATTTTTGATTGCGCGCATTAAATACTTTCATTCAAAGTGAAGAATCAAAATTCAAATCTAACTATTTAGAGATCCATTTAATATCCAATTCAGTCGGTATCTCCTAAAATGAATCCATTTTTTATAACGATTCTTTTTTCTCCCTCAATCACCAGATCCGCCGCCGAGTCGGTTATAAGCTGATCGGGAGATGTGATCCGGTATCCGGCCATATTATGATCATCGATGCCGGAAAAAATCGAAAGATCACCAATCTCAGCAATTGTACCGGTATAGACAAACTGTTTTGAGGCAGGTTCCCACTTTTTTTTACGCTTTATTCCGATGTCGACCCTGAAATTATTTCCATTAAAATTTAATGTCAGATTCCGGAGTAAGAGATCAAAAAGAAGCTGCTGATTTTCCGGTATTGAAAAATATTCCGTGTAATTAATTTTAGTATAATTTTTTCCTGAAATCGATTCGAAGGCGGAGAGAAGCGCGATGAAATTAAGTTTGCGGACGAACTCTTTATCCGGATCCGATTTATGATAACCGGATTCGATAAGTATCGAACTGAATCCCTTTCTAATAAAATTATCACCGAAAGAACGGGGCTCATGTTCGTCATTATACCGCGCAGTTTGTTCCGGTATGTAATTATCAAGTGTTTCTTTAATTTTAAGAATAACCTGCATGCTCTGCTCTCTGGCATAGCCGATGCTTTTCACATGATCGGATGCGGGAGCCAATAAAGAGATTGTGGAATGTTTATCGGTAAATCCGGCCGTATAATAACTGTTCTGATCGTGAAGATTGAAACAAAATTCCGGCTGAATCCTCTCAGCATAATCCCAAAGAATCGCGGATTCATGCGATTCCAGACGGCTTGCGTCTCGGTTGAGATCAATATTAAATGCGTTCTCCCGTTTATATACCTCTGCTCCATCAGGATTCAATAAAGGGATGAGATGAAATTTGCAGCTGTTCAGTAGCTCGCTTCGGGCTTCATTATGGGAATCATCGGACGAGAAAAAATTCATCACATCGAATAAAGCCGCCGTGGCCGTAGGTTCATCGCCGTGCATCTGAGACCATGCCAAAATATTGGTGTCCCCGCTCCCGAAAACGACTGCGGAAATATCCCTTCCTTCCACGGACTTTCCGAGACGTTCAACCTTAAAAAGATCTTTACCCTTCAATGAATCTAAGAGTTCAGATATATCCGAATGCCTTATCAGCTTTGCATTGAGCGATCGTTCGTGGTAAAAATTATAATCGGAAAATATTGCGTTCAATAACTGGCTTGTACTCAAAATGCTCTCCAGAATTTTAGACTGTTGATTTTGAAATCTATTTGACACAAATTTAACAGAACTATTCCTCTTGTTAAAGATAAAAAAATGAAAATCAGTTTATCTGAGACGGGGAAAAATAGATTTTATCAAATTTATCGCGGATTAAGAGAGGTAAAATGGCTACGGAGAAATTAAAAATCGGTTCGCCGGCTCCAAATTTTAAATTATTGGCGACCGACGGGAAAGAATATTCATTGGATTTATTTACCGAGAAGGCGCTGATTATTATCTTTAGCTGTAATCATTGTCCTTATGTCCAGGCGTATGAAGACAGGATCATGGAAATTCAGAATGATTACAGGGAAAGATTACGCATTGTCGCAATAAGTTCGAATGAAGATCAAAATTATCCGGAAGACTCGTTCGAAAATATGATAGTGCGGAGCCGGCAAAGAAATTTCAATTTTATCTACCTGCACGATCCGACTCAGGAAGTAGCTGAGGCATATGGCGCAACACATACCCCTGAAGTGTTTTTATTCGACGGGGCGAGAAATCTGGTTTTTCATGGTAAAATTGATGACAACTGGAAAGAGCCGGAAAATGTAAAGAACAATTATCTGCGCGCGGCAATAGAGGAATTTTTTAACGGAAAAAAAATCTCAATCCCTGAGACTTTTACAATTGGCTGTACTATCAAGTGGAAAAGTTAATTAACTGACGAGGCCGAAGTTATCTTCAATTTTTTTGATTTCCTTTAGCGGCTGGGGGAAAACAGCGAAGCAATAAAGAGGATATAATGCGGAGACCATCTTTATCATCTCTATAATTATAGCCCCAGAGCCAAGAACTTTCTGTGACGGCATTTTGGCTTTGTGGAGGAGGAGCATCTCGTGTTTTTCAAATAATCCGATATTTTTTGGAGCGTTGAATTTAGATACGGCTCTTACTGTTTCCATCTTTTTGAAATAATCGAATGAGAATCTGTTATTGAGATCATAATCTTCAAAAATTTTCAATATCTCAGTCCGGTATTTTGAAAAATTCTGGCGGAAATATAAGTTCTCTCCTCTCGACTGATTAATGAACAGTCCCATCTGAGCATTGCCTGCTTCAAAATAGAGAAAGAATTCACTATCGAGCTTAAATCTTCCGAAGTGTATCAGGAAATAATCCCGGTAAGGAGCCCCTTTCGCGAAGCGCATGTCCTTATTCATCCGCATCAATGTTTCATTGAATTTGGGCTCTGTGCGTATTGCCGGGTTAAGTCTGTTAAAAAACGGAGCCAGTTCGGAGACAAACGCCTTGGAAGGATCGACCAGATATTTTAAGTACCTATCCCTGTTATTATGAAACCAATCAACCGTATTGTTTTTACCCAGTTCGTCTAAAAAGCGAAAAAGTTCCTTGTCAAATCCTTTAAATGACGCGGGCTCCGGACTCAATACATAATTCCTATTGTCAGCATAAGGCAGAATTGACCGAACTCTTTTTTATAACTATTCGTCATTATTTCAACACCATCACCCAGGAGGCGTGTATAGTAGTAACGGACATTCAACCCTATCAGATTCGATTTACTAAGACCCATAAGGGCGCCGAATCCTATATATCCACCAACCGCGTAATTAGCCTTAGCGCTGCCGAACGATTCGAAGAATTCCTTCTCATAAGGAGTGGTCAGCAGAATTGTGGGGCCGACACCGAAAGTAACAAATGGACGCAGATTCTCGGTAAGCGATTCGGAAAATACCCTGTATTGAATTCCGAAATTCAGAGGAAGCAATAACGCCCGGTTTACCTTATTGGGCGTAAAAGAGTTGCCCCAGTAATCGATATAATTTATCTCTCTATCATCTTTGGTTTCGGAGATTGAAAAATCTACAAAGCCGCTGATATTCTGATTGAAACTTCTTCTGTATATGGTGCCAAGTCCGAATCCGCCTTCGCTGAAAATCAGATCTACCCCCCAGCTGTTCGCGGGGAACAATTCGGGCTCTTTTTCAGGAGCCATTTCACCGATTTTCTGAGCTCCGGTTGAACCGAATGCGGCTAATAGCAGAAAAATCAAAAATACTTTCATCTTATCTATCCTTTTGCTATGCTTCTAACTAAAGATATGGATTCTTTGATAAAAATCAACCGGTAAAATAATTTCACGGGTCGAATATACCATCATTAATTATAACAATAAAAATTAAATCAAGGTTCTATTATGCCTCTTAATCTGGAATTAAAAATTCAGGTGGATTCACACGCGGAAATAATAAGTAAATTAAAAAAAATCGGCGCTGAAGATAAAGGAATGCTAATTCAAAAAGATATCTACTATAAAGTTAAAAATGGACTTCTCAAGCTGCGTGTTGAAAATAAAACTTATACACTAATTAAATATCTGCGTGACGAGAAGGGAAAAAGATGGAGTAATTACGAACTGCTAAGGCTTGATGGGAAAAATCCCGAAAAGTATATCTCCGAAATATTCGACATAGCGGTCGTTGTCGAAAAGAAGAGGAGATTCTATCTGTACAAGAACACCCGCGTTCATCTCGACAGTGTTAAAAATTTGGGCGGATTCCTTGAATTGGAAACCCTGCTGGTCGGTAATAAAAATGACGCTCAGAAAAGATTTGATGAAATGGTCAGACTATTAGACCTTGATCTGAGGAGACAAATACGCTCATCATATAAAGATTTGATGATGAAAAGATGATTTTAACGAAAGAAAATATCCGGGCAGTCGACTTTGACCATCTGATCAAAGAAAAAACAGAGGCAGATAGGCTGAACGAACTTCTCATTATAGTTCCGACTAACCGGAAGGTCCGTCATCTAAAGAAGGAATTGATTTCGAATAGTCCCGCCGGCGCAGCATCGGATCTTCATCTTGAAACAATTACTACTATATCTTCCAGGATCCTGCAATCCGTGAAGCCGTTCAAACAGCTAAGTGAGGCGGCGGCAACCGTATTTATTAAGCAGAGCGCAGCGGAGATACAACTCCGTTATTTTTCTCAGTACAAGGAACAAATACCGTTCGGCACTCTCGACAGAATTAAAAACGTCATCTCCGAATATAAACGGCACGGTATTTCTCCCTTAAAACTTTCTGAAGAAGCCGAGAAACTGGACCCGTCGGAAAAATTGAAAGCGCTCGATATAGCGGGTATTTATGAAAAATTCAGGTCTAAATGTTTTGCTCTTAACGCATTCGAAACCGGCGATATATATGAAGAATTAAATCATGTTCAGCTCAGTAAATTTGTGTCGGCATTCAGATTGCTCTATCCCCAGGTCGGATTGATAATACTTGACGGCTTCAGTGAATTCTCCGACCCGGAAGCGGAAATTGTAGATAAACTATCTTCAGTCGGAAGTTCAAAACTTTATATCCGGTTCGATTATTTCCCCGGCAATAAGCTGATCTTTTCTCACATAGATAAATGTTACAATGGTCTTACCTCCAAAGGCTTCAATAAGATCGACGAGGCGGGAAAGAATACGAATGACAATTTCAGAGATGTGCTGCACCAGCGGCTTTTTGAGAGCAAAAAGTATCCGGGTCGTTTGGATGAAAGGGAGAGGATATTTAAGATCTCTGCACACAGCAGAGAAAGTGAAGTTGAATTGATCTCCAGAGAGATTAAAAAACTGATTCTGGTTAATAATGCGGAACCGCATAAGATCTGTGTCGCCTTCAATCTGATTCAGAACTACTCTTCAATCATTAAAGAGACGTTTAATAAAAACGGAATACCGGTTAACCTTTCAGACCGCACTCTGCTGGATAATTCAAACCCTATCACCGCAATAGTGAATTTCCTTGAGATACAGGAGAATGATTTTTACTTTAAGAATATCTTCAGAGCTCTCAGCAGCAAATTTGTGGAGACAGAGGGGATAGACATTTCCAATCTGTACAGAATCTCATCCGGCTTGAAAATAGTCGCCGGAAAGGAGAACTGGATAAATGTGCTCGGCGATATTATCTCTAATACCGGAATTTCCGACGATGATGAAAGTGATATGCGTTCGGAGAAAACGGCCTGCATTAAAGCGCTCGGAGATATAAAAGCCATTTCAAAAATGCTGGAACCGTTTGAAGGTGATCTGTCAATAGATGAATTTCAGGCGAGGCTGAATAATTTCATTATCGTGTCGAAACTCCCTATTAAACTCCTCGAAATTAAAACAGATGAAGAAAAAAACATTAGGGCGTTTACCGATTTTCTGGAAACGATCAATGAGATCTTTCAGCTGCTTAAAGTAGAGTACGGCGCTGATAAAAAATTTCCGATCGGGTTTTATATGGACCAGATCAGAACCGCATGCAACTGGGCCAGATTCAACGTAAAAGAAAAATCCGATTACGGTGTTCAGATAACATCACTCGAAGAGATCCGCGGACTTAAATTCGATTATCTCTTTATTGGCGGTATGTGCGACGGCGACTTTCCGACAAGATACCAGCCCGAGATATTCGTATCGGGTTCGTTTAAAAAACGGTCGCTCTCTCATCAGTCGGAAGAACGCTACCGCTTTTATCAGTCGCTTTGTACCTGGGAAGAAAAATTATACCTGACTTTTCCATCGACCATCGGAGGCAGAGAATCGGTTGTTTCAAGTTTTCTAAAGGAGTTTGAAGAGTTATTCGAGATCTCTGCAATATCAGAGGAGCGTTATTCAGACGCGATTTTTTCTAAAGAAGGATTACAAATTCACATAGGGCGATTCGGTTTAAACGAAATCCGGAATAAAATGGCCGATGCGGCGAAAGTAAATTTGCCGGGGATTTCAAGATCACTCGAAGTGGAAGAGATAAGAAACCAGTATCCGTTTGGAAAATCAGAATATACCGGGGAACTTCTGAAATCCGGAGCGGAAAATCCGGTATCCGGACGAATATCAGAGGAATTGAAATTATTTGCGACCAGGCAATATTCAGTTTCTCAGCTTGAAACGTATGCTAAATGTCCATTCAAATTCTTTCTGGAGAGGGTGCTTGGTGTTCAGACTATTGAAGAGCCGACAGAAGATGTTGAAGCAATTGAGATGGGGCGGATACTTCACACAATCTTCTTTGAATTTTATTCGAAGATGCGGGAAGACGGATTAACGCTGACGGGTTGCTCCGATGATATTTTTAGGCGCGCAGAAGAACTGATTTATACTATTGCGGAACGGCAGCTGAAGTCAGCTTCTTTCAAATCGCCTTTGACATTTTATGAGAGGGAGAAAATACTCGGACTTTCGGGGGACAGAAGAGAATCTGTGCTTAACCGCTTTCTCGAATCGGAGCGGGAGGGCAAGATGGATTTCCTCCCAAAATATTTTGAGGTAAGTTTCGGAAGATTACGAAAAGAGGAATCGGATAAACTTTTGAGCGATTCCGAGCCGATAAGTATAGACGGAATAAAACTTCGCGGTAAGATCGACAGAATTGAGATCAATGAAAAAACAGGTTCGTTTAATATTGTCGATTACAAACTGAGCGGCGCAAGACCCTCCTTTAATGACCTGAAAAACGGAATATCTCTCCAATTGCCGGTTTACACATATGCGGCCGGAGAATTACTCTCGAGGAAAAACAAAAAAGAGTATTCCCCGAATGAGATGTTCATCTACTCTCTGAAATACTCATCAGAAGAATTCGGAAAAAAAACAGTAAAATCTAAAGGTGGAAAAGATGATGAGATTCAATCTGTCGGTCAGCTCGTGCAGAAATCATTAGAGCATGTTAAGAATTATATAAATTTTATATCGGAAGGGAAATATCATCTTTCCCCGCTGGAAGATAGAGAAAACAAAATATGCCGCTATTGTCAGTTCAGGACCGTATGCAGAATAGATGAGGCGAGCGGCAGATATTTAACCGCGTCAGGTTGAATTCCAATCCGTTTTTTTTTAATTTTTGGGTGCCACTGCGTAAAAGCAGTGGCAATTTTTTTTATCTAAGCACAAACTAGGAGTTTTTCCAGTGACAAATTTTGTTTATCTGAGCAAAGAAAGAATCAGGGAGCTTGAAAAAGAACTTACGGATATGAAGACCAAAGGACGTAAGTCTATGGCCGAGAGAATTGCGGAAGCGCGTTCACACGGTGATCTTTCTGAAAACGCTGAATACGACGCTGCGAAGGAGGAACAGGGACTTCTTGAATTGAGAATCAGCAAAATGGAAGATCTTCTGTCGAGGGCTTCGGTGATAGATATTACCAATATGCCTAAAGATCAGGCACATATTCTTTCAACGCTTACGGTTAAGAATCTGAATAATTCCAAAACTTATAAGTATACACTCGTTTCTCCTGAAGAAGCTGATATAGATCAGGGCAAAATTTCAATCACTTCCCCGGTGGGGCAGTCTCTTATGGGGACAAAAGTAAAACAGGTTGTACAGGCCAAAGTGCCCGCCGGATTGGTAAAATTTGAAGTGGTTAAAATCGAATAATCCTTTATTTGAAATTTATTTGCGGTAAATTATGGAAAGTCTCTCGCGAGACTTTCTTTTTATCTCTACTCCCGGAATATTTGACAGAATTAAGAATCGATCTTAATGAAAAGTGTAGAACAAAAAGTCATTAAATTTATTGAGCAGAATGATCTGATCTCAAACGGCGATAAAATCCTGGTGGCTTTCAGCGGCGGTCCCGACTCTATATTTGCACTGAATTTTTTACATAAATTCGGAAGAAAATATAAGATCGATATTACGGCTGTTCATTTTAACCACGGCCTGAGGGGAAATGAGTCTGATGCAGACGAACGGTTTGCAAAAGAGTTCTGCGGAAAAATCGGAGTAAGTTTCATCTCAAAAAAACTTAATGTGACTGCCTTCGCAAAAAAAAATAAATTCTCAATCGAAGAAGCGGCACGCATACTGCGCTACAAAAACCTTAACTCCATAGCTCTTAAAAACGGGTGCGGCAAAATTG
>Ga0172380_10008368_pt1 | contig 11342 bp, 8 predicted proteins | sample Leawe162metaG_FD_119747 | JGI IMG/M metagenome (GOLD analysis project Ga0172380, IMG submission 119747) | Leachate microbial communities from a municipal landfill in Southern Ontario, Canada - Leachate well 162 metaG | ecosystem: Engineered > Solid waste > Landfill > Unclassified | place... | reverse complement strand
GGTGTCGAGGTCTCCCTAACCCGTCTGCCCCGCTAGCCCCACCGCCCGGTCACGGTTTGGTAGACACGCCCGGCCCGCCGGGCGTGTCTACCAAACCGTGACCGATACTCGGGGGATGGGTCACGGAATGGACCGTCGCGGTGAGGACGGGGGTGCGGCGCGGGTTGTCTTCATCGCTGCGGCTGCGGTCGTCGTGGTGATTGTGGGAGGCATGATCGGAATTCGTGCGATGTCCAGCGGTGAATCCGTGCCGCCCTCGACGGCAAGTACGTCGTCCTCGCCAAGCGATGCGACCTACACCAGCGTCGACGACATGCGGTCCCATAATCCCTTCTACGTGGCACATCGAGGTGGCTCTGCGAAGTGGCCTGAGATGAGCATGCAGGCGTACGAGAATGCCGCTGAACTCGGAATTGGCGCCTTAGAAGTCAGTGTCGCCAGGACCAAGGACGGCGTCTTCTTTGGTCTACACGACAAGACTCTTGATCGGACGTCTCAGGTCACGGGGAACATCGACCCGGCAACTTTGACGTGGGACGAACTGAACGCGACGTATCGAAACAAGTTAAACGCGTCGACGCCAGAAGGTGTGCCATACGCGCAAGTTTCGGAGATATTCGAAACGTTTGCGAGGAGTCACGTGATCTTTGTTGACCCCAAGTACATCGGCGACCCGCAGCAACGCACCGAATTAATCGACCAGATGCTCGAGGCCGCGCCGGCCGAACACTGGGTACTCAAGGGCTACTACGACAACGCCGCGTTGACGAAGGCAGCTCGTGACGTCGGAATCCAAACCTGGGGCTACTACTACGGCCGCGACCTACCGAGACTCGCCGAAACCGCTCCGAACTGGGACATGCTCGGCCTTGAGCAGAACGCAACGCCAGCTCAATGGCAGACGGTGACCGCTCAAGGAAAGCCCGTAATCGCCTTCTTCATCTCAAGTGAGGTGATGCTCGAACAGGCGATGTCGAACGGCGCTCAAGGAATGATGGTGAGTGACGTGCCCGCGGTTCTCGTCGGCGGCGGCAAGGTGGCTAGCGCTACGCCGCAGTAACTGCGGACAACAATGCAGGGTTCGTGGGAAGCCGGGTTGGCTCAATCGAGAATGCATGACGGATATCCAGGCCGGCCCGCGTGAGTAGATCCCACAGGCCAGCATCTACATAAAGTTCATCGTGATCTGGCAGTGACCAGCGCGTCTCGGGCCCTGTGATGCAAGTGGCGTCGACGATTCGTAGCTGCGAGATCACCGCGGAGCGTTCGCCCGCGGGCAGGAAGGGGTTCGAGCCAGAGAGCTCGGCGATCCCGGCATCACTGATGACGGCGGCCGTCAGGCGTGCATTGTCGGTCGCGACAGCGTTCAGCTGAGTCAGATGACCGATGTTGAAAAGGTCGAACGATCCAAGTAGCAGGCGTGAGCGTGCCATAACTAATCCCCCAAAAAATTGCGCACCCCCTGCAAATAGAGCAGATTGTGCGACTTCCCCTCGTTCAAGTATTAGCGACAAAACCTGAAATGGCTACCGCCTGTGCTGGTGAGTCGTGCCACTAGCCCGTGGCTTCTGACGAAGCCGCAGCTGCGGGTGCCACGTTGAGTGCCTTCGCCTGCCGGAACCACACGGGCAAAGCCGCCAGCAGGATGACCAGGTTCGCAATGAAGAGCAGGCCGTAGAACCACCAGAACAACGGTGTTCCCCAGAAGATCAAGACCCAGCACAGCACGCCGTAGTCGCTCGGCAGCCGTAGTAGGGATCTCAAGAGCGGCGCGTGGCCTGCTGGAGGAGCAACCGCAGTCGGGTCAGGATTAACTCTTCGCAAGAGATCGACGAGTAGCCAGGCGAAGAAGGCAACCACGTTGACTGCGGTGAACCCGATGACTAGGGCAGCGTGACCCGCGCTGACGTTGGTGGTGTGGAGGATCAGCGAGAACAGAATCGCTCCGTGGAACAGCACGGTCTTGCCCATATCGACGGTGTGATCGAGCCATTCGCCAGCAGGCCCACCCTTACCGGTCAGCCGAGCTAGTTGGCCGTCGGCACTATCGAATGCGTACGCCAGGGCGAAGAGAATCGCGGCACCTACACCCGTGTAGACGGCGATTGGCGCGAATGCCAGCACGAGCACGCCGCACACCGACAGAACGGCACTGATCGCCGTCACCCCGTTTGGGGTAAGACCGACTGCGTACGAGGCGGCAGCAATGCGTCGGCCCGCCGGTCGGTTGATGAAACGGGAGTAGGCCGGCGCTCCATATGCAGGCTTCTGAGCGGCAGATAATCGCTCTACGGCCTCGGCATATTTGCTCACAGATCCCCCAGTTGTCCTGCGTTGTGGCGCTTTCTCTACGCCCAGTGATGCCCGGCATCGCTCTTGCTAAACGCGATATCCGAGCTAGTCAGCCGTTTGAGCGGCCTTGATTGCGCGCTCAAATACCGCGATATGCGCCGCCGCGACTTGCTTCCAATCGCGCTGCGACAAATCAGGCCGCGCTCCTCGCGGTTCCTCGGCCGCGCGGCGAACTGCGCCTTCAAGTGCGGAGGCGTCAAGGTTCTCGTACAGATACACCCACTCCGAACCCACTTCATCTCGTATGTGGCGAGTGACTGGTGTATTTGGTACGAGTGCAGGTCGGTCAAGGGAGAGGGCAAGTAGTAGCGACGACGAATTGTGCATGTTGTGGTGCGGGAGGGCGACGACACTGCAACGCCGGACTTCACGGGCCAACGTCGCGTCATCAACGTGCGTCAGTTCCAAGGTGATCCTCGGGTCAGTTCCTGCCAGCTGCAGGATTTCGTCTGCTAGTTCGGTACTCGCTGGTGCGCCCATCACCACCAGGGACATGTCTGGGTTGTCGCTCGAGCGCATTGCGGTGATCAGCTCTGGCACACCCTTGTACGCACGGATGAGGCCAAAGTTGCCGATTAGCCCAGGAGTCGGCTCCAGGTCCGGAACTTCCTCGAACCAGTCCAAGTAGTGACCGAGCAAGATCGTGGTCACATCGGCTGAGTCGTTGGGCTCCGTGACCGGGTTCAGGCGAATCCAGGCCGTCGTGATCGAGTCGAGCTTGGCCAAGAGTCGAGTGTCAATCTGCGATGGGGTCTCGTGCGGTTTCAGGTTGTGCATTGTTCTCACAACCGCCACGCGTCGGTACTTGATGCGCTGCAAGAGTAGCCAGAAGGCAGCTCGCCGCCCGATTCGACGACTCCGGCGGTCGCTGTACAGCAGAATCTCCGGCCAGTGAACGTGGAACACGTCGTAGTCACCAGTGAGTGCTTCTCGCCATGAGAAGGACTTCGTCTCGCAGGCTGCACCCAACGCGTCAAAAAGCATCGTGATGTAGGGATTTGTTGTCTTGCCGGGTTGCTTGAACGATTCCAACACTCGTGGCGACGATTTAGGCACTGGCTTGTTCCGATTTGTCAGCAGGGGCATCAGTTGAACGGTTCACCACGGTCAAGGTTACGGCGAGGGCAAGCATGACGTCCGGCAGATTCTTGTAGATCGGTCCAAATGCGAGGTCCCAGATACCTAACACAGCAAACATGCACACGAGCCCGCTCGCTGTCCGCGAGGTCAGGCGATCAATCAGGCAATAGCCGAGCGCAGCAATCATCGTCAGACCCAGGGCGAGTCCAGCGATGCCAAAGGTTGCCCAAAAGTCAGCGACGATTGAATGAAGCTTGAAATGGCCGCCGAACATGTAGTTGTTGACGTAGCCATTTTCGGTGTCAGTGCCGATTGCCCGGATGCCCGCCTTTGCGGTGAGGACGTCTTCGGCGGACGGCATCGTTCCGAGACCAAAACCAATGGGATGGTCAGCCATGAGCCTGACAGTGCCCGCCCACTCTGGTCGTCCGCCAACGAGTAGCGACCCGCTGTCCTCGATTTGCTGGACGGTCCGTTGCTGATTCGCTTGCCCGAGATACCCCTCTACGAGCAGCGTGGTGCCCACCGAGTAGAGCGCGAACAGCGCAGCACAAATCAGCCCGAGCACTGCCAACTTGTTCATTCCACGACCTGTCGAGCTCGGACGCCTTTGCCACAACACGAGCACCGCCGCGAGCAAGCAGAACCCAAAGAAGCTGCGCGAGTCAAAAGCGACGCTGATGATGCCGAGCGCGACGAGGCTGGCGACCGTTGGCATCGCGGTACGAGCCCTGGCCGCGAGCGCGAGCACGATGATCGCAATGGGCACCGAGAGTTGATACTTCCAGGGATTCGGTGAGCTCGCGACGTCTTGCATCACGCGCAGGAGGTAGCCAAGTCCGAAGACGATGGCAACCTGGTACGTCGGCATCACGGTTCGCGCCCAGAGGAGGAGTCCGAGACCGCCGATCCCAGTGAGGAACACCAGCGCGAATCCCGTTGCCAGGGACTGATCGAATCCTCGGTCGCCTTGGAATTGTGTAAGGGCGACGCCACTTGCGAGAGCGACCAACGCCAAAAGGTTGATCGCAACGGCAAACCGGAACCGTCGCAAGACCGAGATCCAAACGGGTGCGAGGAACGCGACCACGAGCGTTCCAGTCGTAACCCCGGCCGCCAATTGTTGATTGAGGCCTAGTAGAAGCACTGCCGCGACAGCGACGAACACGGGCAAGTCGCGTTGTTGGTCGAGGGTTCCAGGCGCGACAACGGAGGTATCCCTCGCTGGGCTAGTCGCCTGGCTCATAGCAATCTCAACGCCTCACTGGACCGCTGGTGAGAACTACTTTGACTTGGAACTGGAGGTGGGTTCGGGTCCGTATTGGCCGTAGTACGTGGAACCCGAAGTGGCGGTCTTGTTCAGCACCACACCGGCTACGTTCCCACCCGCGAGGGTCAAGCTCTCGAGTCCCCGCTTGAGGTCGGCACGTTTGGTGCGTCGGGTGTCAACCACGACGAGGACTCCGCCGAGGCTTCGCCCAAGCACCGCAGCATCACTGGTAGGTAGAACCGGTGCGCTATCAAGAATCACCAGGTCGAACTTTGCGCGGAGTTCCGCGAGGAGCTCCCGCATTTGCTTGGAACCGAGCAGTTCCGCAGGGTTCGGCGGAACCCGACCTGCGGTGAGGACATGGAGTTGGCCGTGACGCCAACTTTGCAGCACATCCTCGACGTTCGCTTTCCCAGTGAGGACGCCCGAGAGGCCGATGCCGTCGTTGAGTCCCGTGAGCTTTGCGATCGACGGTCGACGCAGATCTGCGTCGACGACGACGACACTTAGGCTCTGCGACAGTGCGACGGCGAGGTTCAGGGTTGACGTCGATTTACCCTCGTCGGGCAGACACGACGTCATCACAATTGACCGCATGGAATCGCCGTAGTTGAGAAAGCCGAAGTTGGCGCTCAGACGGCGGTACGCCTCAGCCTGGCCTGAATGCGCATCGGGGTCGATAACCGGGCCTTTGGCGGCTTTCGGGCTGTAGGGGATATCGCCCACGACTGGCACATCGGTGAGCTGCTTGACGACCTCAGCGGAGTTGACCTTGTTGTTCGTAAGCGCCCGCACTGTCACGACTGCCATTCCGATGATGGCGCCGAACACGAGCCCAACTGCAGTGTTGAGTTTGGTGTTGGGGGAGTACGCGTACTGCGGGACAGTTGCGGGAGCCACGGTCGATACCTTCACGGTGGCGGTGTTTGCCGCAGTTGTGCCCGTCGGCGAAAGGCCGGAGATCGCCGCACTCATCTGTTGACCGATGGCGTTGGCAATCGCGGCTGCTTGGGTGGGGGAGGTATCGGTGACGCTGACGTCCATAACGACGGTGTCGAGCGCAACGGTGGACGTCACCTGCTTCGAAAGCTGAACCGACGTCTCGTTCAGGTTCAGTTCTCTGATGACGGGGTCCAAGACCACAGGCTGTTCGGCAAGGAGCGCAAATGACCGGACTTGGTTCTGCGCGTAGGTGGAGCCCTGCAAAAGTTGGGTAGTGGAATCTGCGCCAGAAAGGTAGAAGAACAGTGTGGTCGTCGCGCGGTATTGCGGCGTTGAGAGCATTGAGTATGCGGCCATCAGCACCGCGCCTGCGATCGCTGCGGCACCAATGACCTTCCAGCCCTTGAGGAGCACGCTGAGGTAGCGAGCAAGGTCCATTTGCTGCTCCATTCATGGGGGCTTGAGAGAAGATCACAAGTGCCGCTGGCGACGGGTGCGCGGCTGTCGCGATGCTAACAGTCAGGGTTTCCCCATTGCAGAACTCGTGATCATCTAGATCGTCTAAAGTGGCGTTGTTGAGGGCAATAACACAGAGCTACTTGGAGAACCACGCCCACTTCTGGGCATTGGTCGCGACCAATGCGTCATTGAGTGACCGTGCCTGCAGCCCAAGGTCGGCGTACCCAGCGAGTACGTCGTGCGCGAGCTGCGCCCGTTCGACTTGGGGCTCGACTGCCGCCGCGACGCCGTCATTGGCATCGGGAAAGGAATCATGGGCCAGGAGCAGCGCACCCGGTCGGGCGCTGCTCATTGCCTTCTGGACCCGGCGTTCGTGGGGCATGTCCTTCCAGTCCCAGAACGTCCCGCTCCACATGACGGGCTCGACGCCGGCGCTGCGGATTGCGCGCCAGGTTGAGAAGCGCTGAGCGCCGTACGGCGGTCGCATCCATTTCACAGTGGAGCCGAGCACATCTTCCAGCTCGGCTTTGCCCGCGGCAGTTCGCCGTTGAACCTCTTGGCTGGTGAATGTTGTGAGGCGTTGATGGTCAATCCCGTGCAGGGCAATCTCGTGACCAGCAGCATGCACCTCGCGCAAGAGGTGGGGGTCACGTCGCACCTTCGACAGCAAGACAAAGAACGTTGCGGTTGCACCGAACGTATCGAGTACAGCCAAAATCCCAGGGGTGTACCTCGGATCGGGCCCATCGTCGTATGTGAGCACGAACTGACCAGGAGTCGGTGCTAGCCGCTGGATTGAACCGACAGGTCGTGTGCCGATTCGGTAGGCAGTTCGCGCCAGCTCGCGCGCTGTCATAGGCGCTCTACGAGGTCCTGTGGTGCGAGCACCGCGCGCGTGTCGAACACTGGGACAGCGCTGCTCTGAAGCGCATCGAGATCAAGTTGATTGTGCTGCTGGAGCAGCAGTACAGCATCGAACTCTCCCGCGGAGATCGCGGTGTTGAGATCGGCGACGCGCGTGATGTCTTGGCCGTCCACTGACCACTGATCGACGTACGGATCCCAGTAGCTCAGTGTGGCGCCCATTCCAAGTAGGGTGCTTGCGATCGGCTGTGACGGACTTTCGCGACTGTCGGCAACGTTCGGCTTGTATGTCACTCCCACTACCGCGATCCGTGATCCGCGGACAGCCTTTGAGTTCTCGTTGAGCATGTCCTGCAAGCGACGGCAGACGTACCCCGGCATCGCTGAGTTGATGTCCTGGGCGAGTTCAACAAACCGAAAGGTGTGGCCAAGTCGACTACGAACGTGGTGGGACAGGTAATTGGGATCGATGGGGATGCAGTGACCGCCAACGCCGGGGCCGGGGTAGAACGCCTGGAATCCGAACGGCTTAGTTGCCGCGCAGCGGATCGCATCCCAAAGGTCGATTTCAAGTTCGTGGCTCAGCAGTGCGAGTTCGTTTACGAGCGCGATGTTGACGTGTCGGTAGGTGTTCTCGAGCAATTTTGCTAGTTCGGCTTCCTTCGCTCCGCGGGCCATGACGACGGTGTCACAGAACTGGGAATAGAACGCGTTGGCCGCTTCTCCAGACGCGGTGTCGATACCGCCGACCACCTTGGGTGTGTTTGTGATGCCGTACGTCGCGTTGCCCGGATCGACCCGTTCAGGCGAGAAGGCAAGCTTGACGTCGGTTGGCACCGCCAAACCGGACTCCGCCAAGATCGGTGCTACGACCTCTTCAGTTGTTCCTGGGTAAGTGGTGGATTCGAGGACGACGAGATCCCCGGCTCGCAGATGAGGGACGAGGCCTCGTACGGCTGCTTTGACGGCGGTGAGGTCCGGGCCTTGTTCGTCAGATAGCGGCGTCGGCACGCAGATGATGAAGGTGTCGCATTCGAGGAGTCGTTCCGCGTTCGTCGTTGGGCTAAACCCTGCTGCCAACATTGCGGAGATCCCGGCATCGTCGATGTCGGAGATGGGTGATCGCCCGGCCTGGAGTTCACTGACGGTTCGCTCGTTGATGTCGAACCCAACGATCGGAACTCCGGCATCGACGGCCGCTTTCGCCAACGGCAGTCCGACGTATCCCAAACCTACGATTGCGGTTGGTGCGGTCCTACTCATGAAGCCTCCAAGCGGCGGTTGCTCTGTCTGAGTTACACGGTAGAGCCCTTTGCGCCCTTGTAGAGCGTTCAGTCGTGGACTTCACATCGCTCGTTCGCAGTACGCGCCGAGCCATTCACCCAATTGCCGCTAAAGGTCGATGACTCACCCGATCGGCGACTACTCCATTTCGCCGGGACGGCCGATTTCAAGGCCAAGTGCTCACACAATCGGGTGAATCTGGCGGAGGTCGACTCAAATGTCGAAACGTTCTATTTCAAGCATCACGGCGGTGATCGCGACGGCCGGACTACTCGTCGCCACCATTGCCACAACAATCCCCGCGCAGGCCGCGGCCAGCAGGACCGTCGTTACCGACGACTTCAGCCGTTCAGTCGGCTCAGGTTTCGGAACGGCAGATACCGGCGGCTCCTACACCACGCCTGAGCCGCGCAACATGTCGGTCAGTGGCGGCCAAGGTGTGTTGTCGCTGACTCAGACAATGACTCGCCAGGCATGGGTCGGACCCAACGACGTGGTGGATTCCGACGTGGTGAGTTCCTTCGGCCTCAGCACGCTGCCGACGTCTGGTTCGGTCTACCTCGGTCACATGTTGCGGACCGATTCCACCGGGGCCAACTACACGACTCGGATCCGCGTGATGGCGGACAAGTCCGTATTGGTCGGCCTGCGCGCAATCAACAGCAGTGGTGGGCAAACAACAGTGGGCAATGACGGCACGCTGCCATTCAAAATGGCGGCCGGGACGCGCATCATGGTCCGGTCCCAAGCTCAAGGTTCGACGCTTCGTGTGAAGGCGTGGCCGCAAGGAACGAGTGAGCCAAGCAGTTGGTCACGCAGCGCGACGAGTTCGGCCGTAAACGGACCAGGACGGGCGGGCTTGTGGTCATACTTGGGTGGCGGGACCAACCCCATCAACGTGACCCTCGACGATCTGCGCGCCGAGTCAATGGCAATGCCAAACGCACTGCCAACGGCAGTGTTCTCGCGCGAAATCAGCGACTTGGATGTGGCGTTCGATGCGGCCGATTCGAGTGACTCGGACGGTTCGATCGATAGCTACGCCTGGGACTTCGGCGATGGCTCGACAGGGACCGGCAAGTCGCCCAACAAGAAGTACACGACTGCGGGAACCTATGCCGTCAAGCTCACCGTGACCGACGATGAGGGAGGAAAGGGAAGCGTCACGCAGAACGTCAAGGTGCTCGCACCTAACGTTGCGGCCATCGCGCTCTTCACCTCGGCTGCGAACAACCTAGATGTCGCTTTCGATGCGTCAACATCGAACGATCCCGATGGTTCGATCGCCTCGTACGCCTGGGACTTCGGTGACGGTTCAACCGGTACCGGCAACAACCCGGCAAAGAAGTACGCGGCTGCAGGCGCCTACGACGTCAAGCTCACTGTCACCGACTCTGCTGGCGCAAAGTCGAGCGTGACGAATAAGGTCACCGTCGTTGCGCCAAACGTCCTTCCAACAGCGGCCTTCGCGTCTTCGGCGAATGACCTCGATGTTGCATTTGACGGTTCCGGTTCAACGGATTCTGACGGCACCATCGCCAACTACGCCTGGGACTTCGGAGATGGCAGCACTGGGACGGGCAAGACGGTTGCAAAGAAGTACTCGGCGGCAGGTAACTACACGGTGAAGCTCACCGTCACTGACAACCGTGGTGGCAGCGCAACGACCACTCGTCAGGTAGCGGCAATCGCGCCGAACGTGCTGCCGACAGCTGCATTCACCGAGAATGTGAACGACCTTGACATCGCGTTCGACGCGGCGCCCTCGGCTGACTCCGACGGCACCATCGTCGACTACGCCTGGGACTTCGGCGACGGCTCGATGGGATCGGGAAAGACCACCTCGAAGAAGTACGCGGCCGCCGGTCCTTACAACGTGAAGTTGACGGTGACTGACAACCGGGGTGGCAAGGCAACATCGACGCGCCAGGTCACCGCCATCGCGCCGAACATCCTCCCGGCAGCAGTGTTCGCTGAGAACGTCAACGACCTGGCAGTCTCCTTCGACGCGGCAGGATCTACCGATTCCGACGGCACGATCACGGACTACGCGTGGGGCTTCGGTGACGGTTCAACGGGCCAGGGCAAGACCGCAAACAAGGTCTACGGCGCGGCCGGTGAATACGACGTGACTTTGACGGTCACGGACAACCGTGGTGGAAAGTCCAGCGTTACCCGCAAGGTCACAGCCATTGCGCCGAACGTACTTCCGACTGCGGGCTTCACCTCGAGCGTCGCTGACCTGGACGTGTCATTCGACGCGGGAAGCTCAACAGATTCAGACGGCTCGATCACGGACTACGCGTGGGAGTTCGGGGATGGGTCAACCGGATCGGGAAGGACTGTCTCAAAGAAGTACGCGACACCCGGTGCGTACAACGTCAAGTTGACTGTGACGGACAACCGCAATGGTTCAGCGACAGTGACAAACAGCGTCACCGCGATTGCACCGAACGTGCTCCCAACGGCAGCCTTCGCCTCCAGTGTCAACGACCTCGTAGCGACATTCGACGGCAGTGGTTCTGCCGACTCGGACGGAACGATCGTCGACTACGCCTGGGGCTTCGGTGACGGGTCAACTGGTAGCGGGAAGAACGCCAGTAAGACGTACTCGGCAGCGGGAACCTACAACGTCACATTGACGGTCACCGACAATCGTGGTGGCAAGTCTTCAGTCACGAAGCAGGTGACAGTGATCGCCGCGAACGTGCTACCTACCGCAGCTTTCACTCACAACATTGCGAACTTGGCAGCTACGTTCGACGCGAGCACAGCTAGCGATCCAGATGGCACGATTGCCAACTACGGCTGGGAGTTCGGTGACGGCGCCACGGGGACAGGTAAGACTGCCGCTCGCACCTACTCAGCGGCCGGAACGTACACCGTCAAGCTCACCGTCACGGACAACCGCGGTGGCTCGGCTACAACGACCCGTCAGGTCACGGCTACGGCACCAGCACCGTCCAAGCCGTCAGCTGATAACACGGGTGTTCCGGCGGGGATGGCGTTGACGCGGTATGACGGGAATCTGACGATCACGACGCCGGGGACGGTGATTGATGGGTTGGATATTCATGGGTATGTGACGGTG
>Ga0172380_10008367_pt1 | contig 11344 bp, 10 predicted proteins | sample Leawe162metaG_FD_119747 | JGI IMG/M metagenome (GOLD analysis project Ga0172380, IMG submission 119747) | Leachate microbial communities from a municipal landfill in Southern Ontario, Canada - Leachate well 162 metaG | ecosystem: Engineered > Solid waste > Landfill > Unclassified | place... | reverse complement strand
TCTGCATCACCTATGCGATCAAGGCGGTCGTCGATGCGCGCGTGCGCAAGCAGCTGGTCGCCTCGAACGTTTCGCAGGAACTGATCCAGTCCATCGTCGAAGCCGACGAATTGCGCCGCCGTCATGCCACCTTGCGCTGGGGCGTGGTCCTCGTCGCCTTGGCCATTGGTTTCGGCCTGATGGAAGCGTTCGGCTGGCGCGAATTCACTCCCGGCGTATTGTCGATCCTGCTCGGCGCCACCGGCATCGGCAACCTCGTCGCCTATCACCTCTCACGCAAGATGCCGGGCTGATTCGCACGCGGAGTCACGCGCAGGGCAGGCAAAGCACGAACGAAAGAGCCCTCGTCGAGAGGGCTCTTCATCGCATCGGCAAATACCGTCAAACCGCCTTTAGAACGGAATCTCGTCGTCCTCGAAATTGTCGTCACGCGCCGCTGCGGGAGCCTGCCGAGCCGGTGCCCCCTGTGCGCCGCGTGGAGCGCCGCGTTCGGGCCTGTCGCCGCCACGCTCACGGCTGCCACCGCTGCCACCGCCACCACCACCCTCATTGCCACCGAGCATCTGCATCTCGTTGCCGATGATGTCGGTGCTGTAGCGCTGGATGCCTTCCTTGTCGGTGTACTTTTCAGTGCGGATCGAGCCTTCGACATACACCTGGCGACCCTTCTTCAGGTACTCGCCGGCGATTTCCGCAAGCCGGCCGAACATCTTCACGCGATGCCACTCGGTGCGCTCCTGCTGCTCGCCGGTCTGCTTGTCCTTCCAGGATTCCGACGTTGCCACGCTGAGCGTGCAGACCGCGGTGCCGCCGGCCGTGTATTTGACCTCGGGATCCGCGCCGAGATTGCCCACCAGGATGACCTTGTTCACGCCCCTTGCCATTGCATCGCTCCTCGTTGTCGATTCGATCCGGCCATGTCCAGTGCAATGATGCGGCCTGCTGTCTCAGGGACTGCGAACGCACCTTGCCGATGAAGCACCGCATGATACATGGGCCACGCCGCAGGGTGATCGCAGGGTGCCACGGCAGCGGGCGGGTCCGGCACCCTGCCGTGAATTGACCGATACTCGATCCCGGCCGGGCGATCCGCACGCGAATGATTTTCCGCTCCGCGCCGTTCCCGTCAATGCCGCCCTGTCCTGCCCGCGCCGAGGAAAAACAGTGTCCCGATCCTGGATCCGCTGGAGCTTGCTCGCTTTCCTCATCGTGGTGGGCCTCCTGCTTTGGCGCAGCGGATTGCTGGCCGAACTCACCTTGCAGGGATTGAAGGCGCGCCAACATGCACTGGGCACATGGGTTGCCAGCAATCACCTGCTCGCACTTGCCAGCTTCTTCCTCGTCTATGTCGCCGTTGCCGCCTTGTCGCTGCCCGGCGCGGCCATCCTCACGCTGGCCGCCGGGGCCTTGTTCGGCATGCTCGAGGGAACGCTTTTGGCGTCGTTTGCCAGTTCGATCGGCGCGACCCTGGCCTTCCTGGTGTCACGTTTTCTCCTGCGCGACAGCCTGCGCGCGAAATACGGCCAGCGCCTGCGCGCGTTTGATGAAGGCATCCAGCGGGATGGCGCGCTCTACCTGTTTTCACTGCGCCTGGTCCCGGCATTCCCGTTTTTCCTGGTCAACCTGCTCGCCGGCCTGACCGCGCTGAAGACCGGCGTCTTCTACCTGGTCAGCCAGGTCGGCATGCTGCCGGGCACCATTGCCTATGTGTATGCCGGCACGCAACTGGCCCGCATCGACAGCCTTGCCGGCATTCTTTCGCCGGGCCTGATTGCTGCGTTCGTCCTGCTTGGCATCCTGCCCCTGCTGATGCGCTGGCTGACCCGCTGGATGCAGGCGCGGCGCGTCTATCGCGGCTTCCGGCGTCCGCGGCGATTCGACTACAACCTGATCGTCATCGGTGCCGGCTCGGCGGGTCTGGTCTCGGCCTATATTGCCGCTGCGGTCAAAGCCCGGGTTGCCCTGATCGAGCGCCACCGGATGGGCGGTGATTGTCTGAATACCGGCTGCGTGCCGTCCAAGGCCCTGCTGCGCAGTGCGCGACTGCTGGCCGATGTACGCAACGCGGAGCGCTACGGCATTGCCGGGGCCACGGCCTCCGTCGACTTTGCCAAGGTGATGCAGCGCGTGCACGAGGTCATCGCCAGGATCGAGCCGCATGATTCGGTCGACCGCTACCGCGGCCTTGGCGTCGAGGTGATCAAGGGCGATGCGCGCATTGTTTCGCCATGGCAAGTCGAAGTCGATGGACAACGCCTCAGCGCACGCAGCCTGATAATCGCCAGTGGTGCGCAGGCGCGCGTGCCCGCCATCGAGGGGCTCGACGCCGTCGATTTCCGCACCTCGGATACCTTGTGGGAAATCCGTGAACTGCCGAAGAACCTGGTCATCGTCGGTGGCGGCCCGATCGGCTGCGAGTTGGCCCAGGCGTTCGCACGCCTTGGCAGCAAGGTCAGCCTGGTGCAGAAGGATTCACGCCTGCTGCCGCGTGAAGATGCCGACGCCTCGAAGATTATCGCCGACCGCTTTGCCGCCGAAGGCATCGAGGTGGTCAGCAATTGCGAGGCCATCCGCGTCGAAGGCGACAAGGCGGGCGGCGTCCTCATCGGCAGGCGCGATGGCGAGGAAATGCGCTTCGCCTTCGATCGCCTCCTGCTCGCATTGGGACGCAAGCCGAATGTCAGCGGCTTCGGCCTCGAAGCGCTCGGCGTGGAAATCGATCCGCGCGGCACCATCCGCAACGACGCCCTGTTGCGCACGAACTTCCCGAACATCTTCGTCGCCGGCGACGTCGCCGGGCCATACCAGTTCACCCACGTCGCCTCGCAGCAGGCCTGGTACGCAGCGGTCAATGCCCTGCTTGCGCCGTTCTGGAGTTTCAAGGTCGATTACCGGGTGATTCCGTGGGCGACCTTCACCGATCCAGAGGTCGCACGCGTCGGCTTGTCCGAAACCGAGGCCAGGGCGCAAGGCATCGAGGTTGAAGTGACCCGCTACAACCTCGACGACCTCGATCGGGCCATCACCGACGCGGCCGACCACGGCTACGTGAAGATCCTCACCGTGCCGGGCAAGGACCGCATCCTCGGTGCGACCATCGTCGGCGAACACGCGGGCGACCTGCTGGCCGAGTTCGTCCTCGCCATGAAACACAGCATTGGCCTGAACAAGCTGCTCGGCACGATCCATGTCTACCCGACCCTTGGCGAGGCCACGAAGATGGCGGCCGGGGCCTGGAAACGCGCCCATGCACCGCAAGGTGCCTTGCGCCTGGCCGAACGCTTTTTTGCCTGGCGCAGGCGATGAGTGCGGGATAATGCCGCCGCAGATTCCATCAATGACAGGAAACCCCATGACCCCCTCCAGCGATCACGACGAGGTCCGCCGCTACTACGGCGAAGTCCTGCAAGCGAGCAGCGACCTGAAGACCGGTGCCTGCTGCCCGAGTGAATCGATGCCGCCTGCCCTGCGCAGCCAGCTCGCCGACATCCATCCCGAAATCACCGCGCGCTTCTATGGCTGCGGCTCGCCGATGCCTGCCGTGGTTTGCGGCAAGACCGTGCTCGATCTCGGTTGCGGCACGGGCCGCGATGTCTACCTGTTGTCGCGCCTGGTCGGCGAGCGCGGGCACGTCATCGGCATCGACATGACCCCCGAGCAACTTGCCGTCGCGCGCCGCCACCAGGCCTGGCAAGCCGAGCGTTACGGCCATGCACGATCCAATGTGCAATTGATTGAAGGCCGCATCGAAGACCTCGCTGCCTGCGGCATTGCCGATGCCAGCGTCGATATCGTCATCTCCAACTGCGTCCTCAATCTCTCGCCGGACAAGGAAAAGGTCTTCGCCGAGATCTTCCGCGTCCTCAAGCCCGGCGGTGAACTGCATTTCTCCGATGTCTTCGCCGATCGGCGCATCCCGGCGGCGCTGCGCAGCGATCCGGTGCTGCTCGGCGAATGCCTGTCCGGTGCGCTGTATGTCGAGGATTTCCGGCGCATGCTTGGCCGCATTGGCTGCGCCGACGTGCGCTGCGTCAGCCAGGCGCCGATTGCGCTGAACGATGCGCAGATCATTGCGCGCATCGGCATGGTCGCTTTCCGCTCGATGACCTTGCGCGCATTCAAGCTCGATCTCGAGGACCGCTGCGAGGACTACGGGCAGATCGCGACCTATCGCGGCAGTATCGCCGGACAGCCGCATGCCTACCTGCTCGATGACCATCACCGCTTCGAGACGGGCAAGCCGACACCCGTCTGCGGCAATACCTTCGACATGCTCTCGGCAACCCGCCTTGCCGGCCACTTCGACCTGCATGGCGAGCGGCGCGTGCATTACGGCCTGTTCGCCTCCATGTCTTCAAACCCGGCCAGCGCCGCGAGCGCAACAATCGAGGCCACGCAAGGCTGCTGCTGATCGTGTCCGCGAATGTCGCCATCATTGTTCCCGCTGCGCCCGGCGACATCACCTGGCGCACGCTGCTGGCGCAACTGCAGGGCGCGGACGCCAGGGAAATCCGCCTGGTGCTGGCCGAAGGCGACGAAGCAGCTGTGGACGTGCACTCGAGCACCTTCAAGGTTCTGCATGCACCCGTCGGGCGCCCGCGCCAGCTCAATGCCGGCGTTGCCGCAAGCACGGCCGACTGGCTGTGGTTCCTGCACGCCGATTCCGCACTGACCCCTGCGACCCTTGCGGCCATGCACGAATTCGTGGGCAGGGACGAAGACGCCATTGGCTACTTCCAACTGCGCTTTCTCGATGACGGTCCGCGCTGGATGTTCCTCAACGCCTGGGGTGCGGCCTTGCGCAGCCGTCTCCTTGGCCTGCCGTTTGGCGACCAGGGCCTGCTCATGCCGAGACGCGTGTTGCGCGCCCTTGGCGGCTTCGATGAAGGCATCGGCAAGGGCGAGGATCACGCCCTGGTGTGGGCCGCGCACGCCCGCCGCATCCCCGTGCGCGCGCTCGGCGCAAGCCTGCGCACCAGCGCCCGCCGCTATGCCGAACAAGGCTGGTGGCGAACGACCTGGCAACACCTGTGCCTGACCCGCGCGCAGGCCGCCGAATTCTCGCGCCAGGCACGCGCACGTGCCGCGATCGAACGCGCATGAGTTGTGCCGTCGCCATCTTCGTCAAGACGCCGCAGCTCTCCGCGGTGAAGACACGGCTGTGGCCGGGCATTGGTCGCCGCCAGGCCGAGCGCCTGCATTGCGCATCGGCGGCAGCGGTGCGCTCGGTGGTCGCACAGGCCAGTGCGAACGGCACCATCCGTGGCTATTGGGCGCTCGCCGAAGCGGCCCCGGCGAGTGCGGCGTTCTGGCCCGGCCTTGCCCACGTCGAGCAGGGCGAAGGTTCGCTGGGCGAACGCATGGCGTCGGTCTATCGGCAACTGCGCGAGCTGCACGCCGGCGTGATCCTGGTTGGTGCGGATGCCCCGCAACTGCAAGCGGACATGCTCCTGCAGGCGGCCGCCTGGCTTGCTGATGAACCCGCACGGCTGGCGCTGGGACGCGCTGTCGATGGCGGCTTCTGGCTGTTTGGCGGCAATCGGGATATCGCCACGCCGGCATGGCTCGAGCCGCGTTACAGCGAGGCTGCCACTGCCAATGAATTCGTCCGCGCCATGGATGCGTTTGGTGACTGGTGCGAACTCGCCAGCCTGCAGGACATCGATACGCTCGCCGACTTCGCCGCTGTCCGCGCGCAACTGCAGGCACTGCCAGCCGCGACTGTCGAACAGCAAGGCATGATCGATCTGCTTGCCGAATTGTCGACGATCGCGGAGCCTTGCACGTGATCGCGTGGCTGCTCACGCATGCCGCATCGACCCGCTTTGCGGTGGTTGCCAGCGTGTTTGCCGTCCTCCTCGTGCTGCAGCTGCGCATGCCGCGGCGTGGCGATCATTCCGCACCTGGCCGCTATGTGCGCAATTTGTCCTTGCCGCTGATTTCCGCCGCCATCGTGTACCTGCTGCTGCCGCTGACCCTGGTCGGCCTGGCCACGCTGCTGGCCGAGAGGCAGCTTGGCCTGTTCAACCTGCTCGAGTGGCCGCTGGCGATCGAATTTGCGCTCACCATCATCGTGCTCGACCTGGCCATCTACTGGCAGCACCGGGCCATGCATGAGTTGCCGTGGCTGTGGCGCCTGCATCGCCTGCACCATACCGATCTCAATTTCGAGCTGACCCTGGGCTTGCGTTTCCATCCGTTCGAGATCGTGTTTTCGCTGCTCTGCAAGGCGCTGGTCATTGCCGCGCTTGGTGCCGCGCCGCTTGCCGTCCTGTGCTACGAGATCCTGCTTGCCGCATTTGCCCTGTTCTCGCATGCCGACATCCGCATCGCCAAGCGCTGGGATCAAGGCTTGCGCCGGTTCGTCATCACCCCCGACTGGCATCGCGTGCATCATTCGGTGCACCGCGAGGAAACCGACAGCAACTACGGCAACCTGCTGAGCATCTGGGATCGCCTGTTTGGCTCGGCCACCGAGCAACCGCGCGATGGCCACCTGGGCATGCGCCTCGGCCTTGACGAATTCCGCGACGACGCCTCGCAGCGGCTTCGTGGCATGCTCATGCAACCGTTTCTCGACGCCACCACCCCGACCGGAAAGAACCGCACACCCCATGCGTGATACCTGGCCCCAGCTTGCCCACAGCGAATTTCCCTCGATCGAACGCGGGCGCATCACCACCTTGCAGTTGAATCTCGGCTATCGCTGCAACCTCAGTTGCATCCATTGCCACGTCAATGCCGGTCCGCGGCGCACCGAAACCATGGATCGCGAGACCATGCAGCTCGCCCTCGAAGTCGGCGCACGACTCGGTGTCGGCATTCTCGACCTGACCGGCGGGTCGCCGGAAATGAACGTCGATTTCCGCTGGCTCGTGGAAACCGCAAAGTCGCGAGGCCTGCACGTGATGGACCGGCTGAATCCGACGATCATGCAGGAGCCCGGCTATGCATGGGTCGGCGAATTCCTCGCCGCGCATGAAGTCGAAGCCATCGCCTCCCTGCCCTGCTACAGCCAGGCCAATGTCGAGGAGCAGCGTGGCGAAGGCACCTTCGAAAGTTCGATCACGGCCTTGCAGAGGCTGAATGCGCTCGGCTATGCCATGCCCGACAGCAAACTCATCCTCAACCTGGTCTACAACCCGAACGGTGCCTTCCTGCCGCCAGCGCAGGATCAACTTGAACAGGATTACCGGCACCTCCTCGCCGAGAATTTCGGCATCCGCTTCAACCACCTGTACGCGCTGGCAAACATGCCGATCCAGCGTTTTGGTTCGTGGTTGCTGTCGAAGGGGAAGTTCGACGATTACATGGCAACCCTGCGCAATGCGCACCAGGATGCCAATCTCGATGCGGTCATGTGCCGCTCGACCTTGAGCGTCGGCCACGATGGCAAGGTCTACGACTGCGATTTCAACCAGATGCTCAAGCTGCCGCTGGCCGGGCGCGGGCAGGATACCCATCTGCGCGACCTGCTCGCGCAGGATCTGCCCAAGGCAATTGGCGTCGCCGGCCATTGCTTTGGCTGTACCGCAGGACAGGGTTCGAGCTGCGGCGGTGCCTTGCATTGAGCACCCGACTGGATCCTGCGCAGACGTGGAGGCGTCGATATTGCAGGCATGCATGCATTGCCGTTGAACGTGCCGGCTATACTGGGCGCATTCGATGCGGGGAATGACCTTTGAGCTCCATGCTACTTGCCGAGAACGCGGAAATCCGCAGTTTTGCCGACGTGCAGGCGCTTGCTGCTGCCGACATGGAGGCAGTCAACTCGCTGATCCGCCAACGACTCGCATCGAATGTCGTGCTGATCAACCAGATTTCCGCGCACATCATCGGCAGTGGCGGCAAACGCCTGCGGCCGATGCTGCACCTGCTCGCCGCGCGCGCCTGCGCCTACCGCGGCAACGGCCACGTCCTGCTCGCCGCACTGATCGAGTTCATCCACACCTCGACCCTGCTGCATGACGATGTCGTCGATGAATCCGATCTGCGGCGTGGACGCAAGACGGCGAACGCGGTATGGGGCAATGCGGCCAGCGTGCTGGTCGGCGATTTCCTCTATTCGCGATCGTTCCAGATGATGGTCGAGCTCGACGACATGCGCATCATGCGCATCCTCGCCGACACCACCAACCGCATCGCCGAGGGCGAAGTCCTGCAGCTGCTCAACATCGGCAATGCCGACACCACCGAGCAGGCCTATCTCGACGTGATTGAACGCAAGACCGCAGTGCTGTTCTCGGCGGCGACGCGCCTTGGCGCGGTGCTCGGCGGATTGCCGACCGAACAGGAAGAAGCGCTCGCGCAATACGGGCTCGATCTCGGCTATGCATTCCAGATTGCCGATGACGTGCTCGACTATGTTTCCGATGCCGACACACTCGGCAAGAACATCGGCGACGATCTCGCCGAAGGCAAGCCGACCCTGCCGGTCATACACGCCATCGCCAACAGCTCCCCCGGGCAAGCAGCAAGCCTGCGACGCGCGATTGAATCCGGCGGGCTCGATTCACTCGACAACATCATTGCCGCGATCCGCGATTCCGGCGCCATCGAACATGCACGCTCGCGCGCCGAGCACTACGCGCAAGCGGCACGATCGACCTTGTCCGCCCTGCCCGCCTCGCCGGCCCGCGATGCGCTTTCCCTGTTGGCGGATTATTCGGTGAACCGGAGCTCCTGATTCACGGCGCAGGGACAAGGTTTCAGGCCGCGCCCAGGCGCTCCATCCGGTAACTCCCGTCCAGCACGCGGCCAACCCATTGCTGGTGCGCCAGATACCAGTCAACGGTATTTGCCAGTCCGGATTCGAAGGATTCGGTCTGCTGCCAGCCGAGTTCGCGCTTGATCTTCGAGGCATCGATCGCGTAGCGGCGATCATGGCCGGGCCGATCCTTGACGTAGGTGATCAGGGAATCCCGCTTGCGCCCGTCGGCCAGCGGCTGGCGCGCGTCGAGCAAGGCGCAGATCGTCCTCACGACATGGATGTTCTCGCGTTCGGCGTCGCCGCCGACGTTGTAAACCTCGCCGACGCGGCCGATTTCGAGAACGCGCAGGATCGCCCTGCAATGATCCTTCACATACAGCCAATCGCGCACATTGCGGCCATCGCCATAGACCGGCAAGGCCTCGCCGACAAGCGCTTTCTGGATAATGAGGGGAATCAGCTTTTCCGGGAACTGGAATGGCCCGTAATTGTTCGAGCAGTTTGTTGTCAGCACCGGCAAGCCGTAGGTGTGATGGAAGGCGCGCACGAGATGATCGGAAGCCGCCTTGGATGCCGAATACGGGGAATTCGGCTGGTACGGCGATTCCTCGGTGAACCTTCCGACCGGGCCAAGCGATCCGTACACCTCGTCGGTCGACACGTGCAGGAAACGGAATGCATCCTGGCGCTCGAGCGGCAAGCCGCGCCAATAGGCGAGCGCGCATTCGAGCAGGTTCAAGGTGCCGACGACATTGGTCTGCACGAACTCGGCCGGGCCATCGATCGAGCGATCGACGTGCGATTCGGCGGCGAAGTTGACGATTGCCATTGGCTGATGCGTGGCGAGGATGCGCTGCACGAGTGCGCGATCACCGATATCGCCATGCTCGAAGGCATAGTCCGGATGCGTGGCGACATCGGCCAGCGTGTCGGGGTTGCCGGCATAGGTCAGCGCATCGAGGTTGACGATGCGGTAACCACCCAGGGCGAGCACGTCGAGGATGAAATTGCCGCCGATGAAACCGGCACCGCCGGTGACCAGTACAGTTTTCATTGCGTTCGCTGATCCTTGTTGATCATCGGGAAATTGCCTTGCAGGAACCCTTGCGCCCAGGCAAGCCTGGCTGGGCGCGACTGAAGAGATCCCGCTGCCGCATCTTCATTGCTGCGCGCCGGATGGCAGGATATTCAAATCGCTTCCCCTTCGCTCGCGCGCAAGGCATAGAACGCGGCCACGAATGCATCCAGCCGGGACGCCTCGATCGCCGCACGCAGTCCGCGCATCAGTTCCTGGTAATGATGCAAATTGTGGATCGTGGCGAGTTGGCTGGCGAGGATTTCACCGCAGCGATCCAGATGGCGCAGGTAGGCACGACTGAATCCGGAGCGGCAGGCATAACAGGCGCAACCTTCCTCGATCACGCGCGTGTCGCGGGCGAACTTCGCATTGCGGATGCGCAGGGTGCCGTGCCGCGTGAACAGGAAGCCGTTGCGCGCATTGCGCGTCGGCATCACGCAATCGAACATGTCGACGCCACGGCGCACCGCTTCGACGATGTCCTCGGGCCGGCCCACGCCCATCAGGTAGCGCGGCTTGTCGGCAGGCAGGTGCGCCTCGATCGACTCCAGCGTCGCATTGCGTTCTTCTTCCGGTTCGCCCACCGCGAGGCCGCCAATCGCATAACCGTCGAATCCGATTTCGACCAGGCCGTGCGCCGAGCGCTTGCGCAGATCGGGATAGACCGAGCCCTGGACAATGCCAAACAGGGAATTCGGATTGCCGTGCTCGTCAAAGGCGCGTCGCGACCGCGCCGCCCAGCGCAGGCTCAGCTCCATCGATTCCCGCGCCACCTGCTCGGTGGCCGGGTACGGCGTGCACTCGTCGAAGATCATCGCGATATCGGAATCGAGCACCTGCTGGATGCGCATCGACTCCTCGGGACTCAGGAACACCTTCGCGCCATCCACCGGCGAGGCGAAGGTGACGCCCTCCTCGGTGATCTTGCGCTTGTGCGCGAGCGAGAAAACCTGGAAACCACCCGAGTCGGTGAGGATCGGCTTGTGCCAGCCGATGAAGCGATGCAGGCCGCCAAAGTCGCCGATGAGATCGAGTCCCGGCCGCAGGAACAGATGAAAGGTGTTGCCGAGGATGATCTCGGCACCTGTCTCCTCGACATCCCGCGGCGTCATCGCCTTGACCGTGCCATACGTGCCAACCGGCATGAAAGCCGGCGTCTCGATCGTGCCACGCTGGAAAGTCAGGCGACCGCGACGGGCAGTGGAGTCGGTGGCGAGGAGGTCAAATTTCATTTGAAAGGGAATCGGGAATACGGAATGGGGAATAGTTCAAGCACTCCTCGAACCAGACAAGAATGGAGGCGAAACCTTGCGCCAAATCATATTGTCGTAGAAATGCGCTCCTGCTCTTGCTCCTACCCATTCCCGATTCCCGATTCCCGACTCCCGGCACCTAGCGGCCACACCAACATCGCATCACCATACGAGAAGAACCGGTAGCGTTGCTCGACGGCATGGCGGTAGGCGTCGAGGATGAACTCGCGGCCGGCAAATGCCGAGACCAGCATCAACAGGGTCGATTCGGGCAGATGGAAATTGGTCAGCAGGGCGTCGATG
>Ga0172380_10008366_pt1 | contig 11345 bp, 18 predicted proteins | sample Leawe162metaG_FD_119747 | JGI IMG/M metagenome (GOLD analysis project Ga0172380, IMG submission 119747) | Leachate microbial communities from a municipal landfill in Southern Ontario, Canada - Leachate well 162 metaG | ecosystem: Engineered > Solid waste > Landfill > Unclassified | place... | reverse complement strand
GCTGATGGAGGGCGATACGATAACTGTAACCATCGGTGGTAACACCGAACGCACTTATCAGATAGGCGACACCACGTATCTGCCGACGGTGGCCGCAGCTGACATCGAGATGGCGGGCGGCATCGATGGAGACGATACCTACACCTTCGGTGTCAAGGGTACGGTCAATACGTCATTCCCATCTCACCTGCTGGACCGTGATGCGCCGCTGCCCTATAAGGGCACAAACGCGCCTGTATGGCAGGCGGGCCATTCCTATTCACTCACCAATTACGTCAAAGCCGTTACGTTTAACGGCTATCGCTATGAATGCACCACTGCCGGAACGTCCGGCGGATCCGCGCCGACCTGGCCGACGACTATCGGCGCCACGGTGAACGATAACGGCGTCGTGTGGACCTGCCGGGCCGTGGAGCTGGCATTTGAAATAACAGACGGTATTGTCATGTTTGCCGTAGGAGATTCCTTTGAGTTCAACATCGAGGGCGGGCACTTCAAATGGCGCAAGGACGCCGGGACGTGGTCGTCGGCGATCGCTATTACTATCGCTTTTCAGGAGATAACCGAAGGGGTTGAGGTGGCCTTTGACTTCGGCGTATCGCCGTCGTTTGTAGTCGATGACGCATGGGAGATCATCTGCCTGCAGGAAAATCAGGCCGCGAATATGCTTGTGCCCTGGGCGAACTCTGCAACGAAGGCGTCCGGTAATATCGTGTTTACCTTTGCGGCGCCGGTGACGGTCGACAGCCTGATAATAGACATGCACTCTCTTACGGGAGATGTGGTCTTCGAGGCGTCGAACGAGTCGGACTTTACTCCGCTTGTTTATACCGAGACCATCTCGACGGCAGAGCTGATATCCCTGATCTTTGAAGACGGCATTACGGCGCGGTATTTTCGTATCAAGCCGACAGGAGAGCAGACTATCGGCTATATCTTCCTTGGGACTATGATGCGCCTGGATACGGACGCAGACAAGGCAACGCCGGTGATGCGCTTTAAGATGTCCACGCAGGAATCGCCGGAGCCGTTCAGCCTGCTCTCGAACAAGAAGATAGGGTTTAATCTCAATTACAGTAAGAGCTGGGCGAGTAATGACGATTTTGGAAAGATCATGGACATGATCGAGTACCTGAAGGGAAATAATAATATGCCATTCTATTTTGTCCCGAATACGGACTATCCGGCGGACGCGGTAAGGAGTTGGATAGATAAGGACAATTTCGATGACATCGATATGGACTTTGATTTCAATGTGCCGAAAGCGGACCGCACGTTTTTGTTCACCCTGCCGCTGACAGGGGTGAAGAAGGCGACGATGGTATGAGGAGAAACAATTACCACCCCGGCCTGCGGCCACCCATTCTACACCCACCCCTACCCCTCCTTATCAAGGAGGGGAGTTGGGAGTTATTATGCTGAAATTACCCATAGCGGCGCTTAACGCCATACGGCAGGGAATACGCCCGAAGTATAAGGTGCGCGTGCATTTTCAGGCGGTGCAGGACTATACGGAAGACGATTATCTGCAGAGCATCGGCCAGATGCGTTGGAGCATGTCCAGGGACGGTCTGTATGAAATAACGAACGGGAGTATTACCTTGAAGAATGTCGATTATTATTTCTCAAGGTTTTTCGACCGGGAGCAGCCGGGCAATAAGCGGGTGGAGGTGTACCTGATTATCGGAACGACGGAAGTGCTGCTGACCTCGGTAGTAGTGAGGAAATGGAAGCTTACGCCGATGCTTGTAACGCTGGAGGTGAACGCATGAGCAAGCGCCTGACATTGCTGGATAAGCTTGCGCTGCGGACGACAAGCGTCTACAGCAGCCCGCGGGATATATCCGTACTGCAGCGGATGTACGGGGACTATTCAAACTCACGAGTGCCGTGCACACCGCTCGACAAGGACGGATATCTGCACCATGCCTCGGACATACCGATAATGAGCATTGCGACGGTATATGTGGAAGACGAACCGCAGACCGGAGGGTTTAAGGCATACCCGGCATATCAGGACGAGACAGGACAGTCTATCGCCTGTGTGGTCTTCGACGAGGCACAGTACGATAAGAAAGTGAGCATCTCGGGCAAAGGCGCTATTGACCTTGACACCGGGGAGCTGATCGAAAGCCCCGCTAATTTCCTGCGGAATGTTTTTCTGGACTTGCAGGGATATGATGAGACATCTATCGATTCTATCGAGTTCGATCGCTTCTATGCGGCGTGTCTGAAGGGAGAGATCAGGATAGTCGACCTGCTAAACGACAATGAGATGACGATCAAGGGCCTGCTGGACGAGTTGGCCATGAATATTTACACGCAGTGGTCTTTATCCGACGGCAAGAGCATTATGGTGCTGAAGGGTACGGTAAGCATTGCAAGCGGAACGCCTTTTCCTTTTATCGAGGCGGAGATGGGCGTGGATTCTTTTAATGTGACGCCCGGAGAGCTGGTCAACGAGGCAACGATAAATTTTGCCTGGGATCCGGCAGCGGAGACGTTCCGCTCGTCACTGACAAAACATACACCGCTTTCTAAGCGGATATACGGTGACGCGCCGAAGATATATGATCTAAAGATGATACAGGGCACGCGCCAGGCTGAGTATGTCTGTGATGCGATATTGCAGACGTCGTCGGTCCCGGAGCTGCTTACCGCATTTAAGCACGATGCACGGAGCCTGGATGTCGAGGTCGGGGATGTCTGCACTGTCACACATCCGGCGGGGATCGGCGCGAACGGGTTCGAGCAGGCGCGGGCAATCGTTATCGACAAGGACCTTGAGCATAATTATACGGTGCGCATGGAACGGACAAACGCGCTCTATGTTTCCGAGCTGCTGACGCTTACCCAGACGGTGCAGCCGGGATCGCCAAGCGGGTTCACGATGACATCGGAAGGCAAAGTGCGGACGTTTACGTTCCATGTGATCCAGCCGGATGGAAGCTACGGCCTGCCGCTTGAGGGCGCGGAGATTGCGATCGGCGGGGTAAAGCAGATAACCAATAAGTCCGGGCAGGTAAAGTTTACGCTGGACCGGGGGACATATACGATCAGTGCGTCGTGCCCCGGATATATGCCCAGCGAGACCCGGATAACTATATGAGGAGAGCGTATGAAGAGAATTATACCGCTTCTAATGATATGCGGACTGCTGTTGTCCTGCATGGCGGACGCTGATATGGCGTACCGGATTGGATTGAAGAAACTGCCCTCAGGAGGGGAGACGCGGATAGGGATGCAAAGCATACTCGGGCTGACCCCAATTAAAGCAGTGGCAGAAGAAACGGCTGTCCCGGCAGTGCCCGAGCCGCCCGCCGAATGCACACTGACGGCCCCCAGCATCGTCAAATCGCTGGTCGAATCCACATCCCTGGAGTTCGCATATGCCAAGGGCGACTATTTCTATCACCTGACACTTCCGGACGGCGAGGGGTATTATCACATCCATCGATATGATAAAGCTCTTACCGCACTCGGGCTGGATCTCGAAATAGACATGTCCGCTACACATCCGCTTGATCCCTGCTGGTTTGGGGCTACGTCCTCCCGGTATTATGTCGCCGCGGTCGGCAATCGGGTTTGGGGCGATCCTCCGGCCCTACAGGTAGTATCAGAAATAAGGATATATCGTGATGACGGCAGTCTATACAGCCAGTTCGGAAAAAAGGAATATCAGGACATGTGGGGCGGGGGCTATCTGAAATTTACCATTGATGAAGATGGTGACAGAATATATATATTGCATCAGTCCGAGAAAAAGCTCTACTCGACGAATTTAAATGGATCGGATGGGTGTGAAGGGTGCCTGCACGGCGTTTCGATCGCTGATATGTCCGGGTATGATACTGAAATATATTACTACCTGGGCACGCTCTATATTTGGGACTACTATAACCAGATGGTCTATATCCACGATCCGTCAGACGGCAGCAGGATCGGCTCGTTCTCCGTAGCGACTGAGGGAGATGGAGATTATGATTACATGGGTTGTGTTGTAGCAAACGGTATGATCTTTATATCGCGGGACCATGAGTACGACCCACCGTATGAGATCAAAGTCTTTGATCTTACAGGCACATACCTCGGATGTATCGAGATGGACACGGACAACGGCCCTGGCTATCTGGAGGCCAGTGCGGATTATGTCTACAACTTCAGCAGCGGCATAGCCGAGGCGTATGATGTTCTGGGGTTTGGGGAGTAGATGCAGATATCCATCGGAATGCAGGGCATGGACGAACTGCTGAAGAAGTTGGACTCGAAAAATATACAGCAGGCGCTGAGGTCGACGCTGAGTAAGACGGCTAAAAGAGGGAAGACAATAATATCCACAAAGATCCGCGAGCGGTTCAATATCAAAAAATCCGACCTTGATCCACATATTGACGTGGATCTCCGGGGACTCGATAATCTTCAGGCCAAGCTGGTCATCACGGGAAAGCCGCTTAACCTCATGTACTTCGGGCCGAAACAAAGCAAAAAAGGCGGAGTAGCAGTCACTATCGTAAAGAAGAAAAAGGCGAGATTGCAGCACGCCTGGATAGGGCACGGCAGGGGCGGCACGCCGTTGGTCTTACGGAGAGTCCCCGGGACGAAGACAAAGAGATATTATTCTGTTAAAACGAAGATAGGCGGGTTTCAGATAAGAAGCAGAGAGACGGAAAAGCTTGCGGCCTATAAGGTTGTTACCTTTGCCAGCATTACAAAGAACCCCTTTGTTTATAAATCTGTGGAGGCCCAGCTCAGAGAGGAGATGCAGAAAAACCTTGCGTCGCAGATGAAGAGATTCGGACAGCCCAGGGAAGGTTAGCCTTTTATAAGTTCCTCGTCACCAAGTTTAAAATATATGATATTCCATTCATTTTTATCTTTGTTGTATTCAGCAGTCCAAATATAATTAGTTCTTATCATTGCTCCAAAGCTGTTTTGAGCATCTACATAAGAATGCACACTCCATGCCCCTGCAGGTGTTCTAAAGGCAGAGCATACCCAGGGGAATTTTGCACTTGAAGGCGATTTCAGATTATTCTCTACAATATGAGTTGATTGAACGCAAGCATCAATCTCTGTAGGGTATTCCGTATTTTTTTGAGGAGTTGTTTCCTTATGAGTTATCAGTGCAATAAAACATGGTCCTAAAAATAATAAAATAATCCCAATAATTATTATTGCTTTTGCGGTTGAAGGTTGGCTTTTTCTACAATGAGGACAAATGCGAGCTTCAAAAGGTATCATCATTGCGCAATGACGACATTTCTTTTCTGTCGGCTTCTTTGCCTTAGGTCTTACTTGTGGTTTTGGTTCTATATTTTCAACTTGGGGTTTAGTAGCTTTTTGTAATCTTACCGCCTTCCATTTTTCATACTCTTCTTTTGTTTTAAACTCAGGCATTCTTACCTCCCCAACATAATATTTCTAATCTGCTCCACCATTACGCGGCAGGAACAATCATGGCTGCCGCAAAAGCCCCGCATTGATATTAGATTCAGCAGCCGGGCCTTGAAATTGTTCATCTCCATTGTGCAATCGCAGTCCTCGCAGCGGAATAGACTAAGCTGGTTTCTGGATGCCTTCCTGCGCTTCCGAAACGGAAGTACTTTTGGTATCTTCCTTTTCCGCCTCCTTCTTTCCTTCGTACATTAACTTCCCTTCACTCACTCGCCATTTCGAATATTTCAATAGCTCCTCGGTCAAGTTATATAATTCAGCCTGACGAAATGTAGTAAGCATCAATCTTTCCTTTTGATTCTTGGGAACGTCCGGTTCTATCCCAAGAAGCAACCAATCAGCCGATACATCACATTCCTTAACAATATTTAAGAGTATGTCCGCTGGTACTGGAACATCCTCCAATTCATATCCGGATATAGAGGATTGCGTTGATTTCACAAGATCTGCAAACTCGGTTTGGGAAAGTCCCAGCTTATTCCTTACCTCGCGTATTCTTTTACCAATGCCTGATTTTTTTTCAATCATAGTCGTCATTTTATGATGATTTAAAGAAAAGTTAAAGAATTACCTATAAAACAGTAAAAATGATAGAAAACACATCATATATCGCTAATTTCATTGTTCATGCTATCAATATAATCTTAAATAGATGTTGAAGATCCCAACATATCGGTATATTCTATTCTCATGGGTACGGTAAATATGAAAAACCAATCCTTCAAAAATCAATCTCTTCTCCTAAAAGCGGATCATTCCGACCCTTACTTGAAACTCCGAGAAAAAGTGATGCAAACCCTGTCTGTTGCGCCTTCAGGAAACGTTTTAATCCTACTTCCCGATCTGGATACTGCCCAGCGGTTGTCTCAACAGGATTTGTGTCCCATTCTGATAGAGTCCAGTAATATTCGGAGAGAAAATGTTTAGCCCTTGCTACGGCATTATCAACGGATTCATCTACAACCCAAAAATGCGCAAGAGCGCTCTCGATTCTGCCTGCATGACGATTACCGGCAGCGGGCTTAACAACCATACTGAAAAAATAAGTTTTCATATCTTATCTTTCTTCATTAAAAAGGATTCCCATGGGTACGGTTGATACTAAGAAACACTCCGTTAAAGCAAAAACTCTTCTGGAAGCAGAAATGATCATCGACAACTTTCCACAGGGAGCTTCAAGTTCAGTTCTTCTTCGCATATTTCCGTCCCAGAAAGGCGTTAACGAATTCACTTCTACCATGGCTGTCGATATTCAGGCCCCTATCGCTACACCATTCCAGGAACGTATCCGGATCGATATAAACCTTTTCAACGGTATATCCCTTAGCAGTCATCTCCTGGACACCCTTTTTGGATGCCTGAAGCCATTGCTGATAGGAGGCATGTAATTTATGCCCATCAATAAAAAGAGTCTTGAGCCTTTCAAAATCTTCCGGCCTATACCAGGCAAAACCTATGTATTTAATTTGATTCATTCTGCAATCCTTTCAGAACAGGAGATAAAGTAACCATGGGTACGGTTGATAAGAACGAAATCCTTTCCGAACGCAAGCCTCTCAACGATCCCAAGAAGCTCCAGATCTCCATCTTATGCGCTGAACTTTCCAGAGAATGGGACCATTTTTCACCATATGATTTTGTCCGGCTTTCAGTAGAACACGGGAAAAGCCTTGATCGTATCCTGTTTGTTTTGCAAAGGCTCCGCAGGAATAGAGGCGAGATAAATTCCCCCTGGCGATATGCCGATGAGCTTTTCAAAAAGGAATTAACCAATGGTTGATAATTCATCATCAATAGCCTCGTTAATAATTAAAAGAATATCTTTTAGGTTCATTAACCCGATCCTCTTGAGTTCTGAGACTTTAGCATCTTCAAAGTCAGTGAAGAATTCACATCCGATCACCTGTTCCGGATACCCTTCTTCTTTCCAGGAACTGACATTCAATGTAAAAGAACCTTTCCCGTCAGCCGTAGCTGGCGGATTTATGTTCCTGACAAGAAAGAGCAGATTACTTTTATTCACCTTTCTCTCCGTATTTAAAGTGTTGAGGGGTACAATAGAAAGCCGCACGAAAACCGAGTCCTGCGTATGCAGGATAGGCAGTCGGCTTACCGTACCCAGCGGATTGGCCCCTCAACTTCATTTTCTTCCTGATTATATCAGATTCCATGTTTCAAGACTATCAGTTTCCAAAGAGCGTGTAAATTCAAAAATTATGCCAATTTTGGCTTTTATTTTTTCATTCCCTGACAATTCAAATGTCGAAAAAGCGGGAGTTTTTGCCAAATGAGCCAGCTGAAAAACTCGGAAGGTCTTATCAGTCACCTGCAGCGGATCTTCTATTACGGCGACGACATGAAAGAAACCTCCCGCGTTAATTCATTTCTTGAGTACATCCTCACAAAGATCAATCCGTTCACAAATAAAGTCTACGAGTTGGGCGCCCGGTCGCTATATCGCTACATCTCCGGAGAGCAGCATTTTCCATTTGACCTGATCATCCCGCTCTGCGACTGGTCCGCTGATGAGCTTCTTATGGCCGATTACAATATCAGGCCGTCTACCGAGGCAAAGGAAAAGCTGGAGGCGAAGCGCGAAAAACTTATACATGAGGCGAACACGATCAGAAAGAAGATTGAGCAGATCGACGGGCAGATAGACGGCTTTGAGCCGTTGCCCTTCACAAAGAAGAGGCGGAAAAGTGGGCGCTGATTACAAAGGCCAGGAGCAGGCAATAGAAGAGTTGAAGGCGATGAGCCCGGAGGCGAGGGAATTCCTGAGCCATCATTTGCGGAATTCATTGACCGGCATCATCACAGGGATCGAGACGAACCAGCTGGAAATTGCCAAAGAGCAAGCATGGCATATTATCGATGATCTCATAAGGATAAATTGTTAATGAACAAGCCTTCCACAGACAGGCTGAATTCCCCCCTTTGTAATACCGCAAGTAATGCAAAGAAGAATGAGACAACATCCGGTCTTCACTTTCCATTGGAGCGGCCTAACCCCCCGGGGGCCGCTCCACTCCAAAAGAATGAGCTGAGGTTTTTCAAGGGCCTGGCCATTGCGCTGCCGGCGGGCATATTACTGTGGACACTTATCGTATATTTCATAGAAGCCTTACTGACAGGGAGGGTTAAATGACTGTACATCCGATTGAGTTTGTCAACTTTCTTTGGTATTGCAAAAAGCCGATCCTGAAATACTGGCTGATATTCACGGTCATGATGGGATTAACTACGGCAGGTTGTCTGTTATTTTTGATGGGGGTGTTGAAATGATCAAGGATAGAGTCATCAGAGACATTATCCTGTGCACGGCGATCCTGCTGGTCTTCTGCGCGGGCCTGTACCTGGGCGGAGTTGTGCAATCGAAACAAACCGCAGCCCTGAGGCAGGAACTGAAGGAGACGAGGCAGATGCTGGAGAGCAGTTATTCCAGCGTTATTATCTCCAACAGCGTAGCCGAAGCTACCGGCTTTAAAATGAGGCGCCACGATCTTGACATGAGGAGGACCGCATGGGCAAGAAGTGGGGAAAGAATGTAATGAAGACCAAGCGGAAGATGCTTAGTGATATTGAGGCCATTAAGCTGGAGACGCCCGCAGGCCGCATGCAGTCATGTAAGGCCACGCCGGACGTTTGTATTGTAAGGCAGGCCCGGAACGCATCGGAATGCGCCGGCTGCTCGATAATGCTGGATTATACGGAGCAATAAATGGTGAAGAAAAAAGAAATGAAGGAAAAGAAGCCGATTGACATGGACGTTGAAGAAACTGTTCAGGAACTTAGAATGATTCCAGTTAAAAACATCAAACCTTCAAAAGATAATTACCGTCGACAATTTGATGTGAAGGCTATGGAGGAATTAACAGAGTCTGTAAGATCAAAGGGAGTACTGCAGCCGATTCTCGTCAGACCTGTAGTTGGTATAAACGGTTACTGGGAAATTGTGACGGGCTTCAGAAGGCACATGGCTTCGAAAAACGCCGGCCTTCCATTGATCCCGTGTATTGCCAGAAATCTTTCCGACGAAGACGCCCTGGAGATCCAGATCATCGAGAATGATCAGCGCGAGGACCCGAACCCGATTGATCAGGCGGAAGGGTATCACCGCCTCATCGAGATAGGCAAGCATACACCTGAGACGCTGGCGGATAAACTGCATAAATCCGTGAAGTATGTAACCGAACGCTTGAAGCTTATGGGGCTTACCAAGGAAGCAAAGTTTGCTCTGAGAGATGAGAAGATAGCCATAGGCCACGCGCTTTTAATCCTGAGGCTGGGCAACCAGGAAGAGCAGAATGAGTTTCTTAAACAGATAATCGAAGATGAACTTACCGTCTCGATGGCGAGAGATGAGATAGACCAGTTCTCGCGCAAGATCGGCAAGGCGGTATTTGATACGACGGAATGCAGTACCTGCATATATAACTCTACAAACCAGACAATCCTTTTCCCGGAGCTGGAGAACGCGGATGCCGAATGCACGGACAAAAGCTGCTATGCGCTCAAGCTGAAGAAGCATTACGAGGCGATAATAAACGAAGCCAGAAAGAAGGGCTTCAAGATAATCCTGGACAAAAAGGAAGTCAACAGGCTGACGAACTGGAACTCCAGGAGATCGAAAGAGATCATGTCGCCCGAGAAAAAGAGAAAGGATTACTGCGGCAGCGCGTCCTTTCCGAAACGGTATAAATCCGAGTGCATGCTCTGCACGGCGGATCACGCATATTATGTATTCGAGGAGAAGGACTGGAAGGGCGAAGTCGAACTGCACTGCGGAGAGATCTGCCTGAACAAACAATGTCTGGACGAGATGAGCGGGACAAAGAGCGAAGCCGGTCGTGGAGGTAATGGCAATGGCGCTGGCGAAGGTGACAGCAGCGGAGCGCCTTCGAATTTATATCTTCACGCCCGGGGTTGCAGAGACCGCTTTCTGAAGAAAGAGCTTCGGACGATACTCTCTCAGATTGAAAAGCCTGTCTCCGAACGTCTCCGCCTTCGCCTTATCATCTTCCATCTCTGCGAGAAGTTCCGGCACGAAGAAGCACTGAAGCCGGTCATTGAGGAATTCGGCGGAAAATTCGGCAGTAGCATATACGGTCCCGCAATATACAGCTATCCGAAGGCGATTGCACATGGCTCCTTGCCTGATGCTTTAAGAGAGATCCTGCTGGCGACGATCAATTCAACCGACTGCGAAGTGCTGCTGCAAATGGCTGAAGAATCCGGACTGGACATGGCAAAGGACTTCGGTGCGGATGAAGACTTTCTGAAGGCGATGAAGAAGAATGAACTGATAGCCTTTACAAAGGAGCATGGCCTGGACATAGGCAAGCTGACCGAAAACAGCAAAAAGGGGCAGATTGTCTCCGCGATCCTGACGCATGACCTGCGCGGCAAGCTTACAAAGGACATGATCAAGGCCTGCGAAATAAATGAGATTGATCTGATGGATATTGATTATGAGCCTCCATTTGTGGAATGCAGTCATTGTCATGAGCGCTTTGCCATGTACGTACTCGGTGAAGAAGCTGAAATTGCCGACGACGGAGAATTCATTTGTAGTAGTTGTCAGAAGGAACTGGAGACAGCCGGGAAATGAGCCACAGGTGTCCAACATACGGATCCAACGTGGAAAATATATTCTGCTCGCGCCGGCATAAGAAGGCAATCGATAATCCCCAGGACAGCGGTCTCGATGCGTGCCGGGCGTGTATCATGGGTGCTGCAGCATTTAAGGAACTTGGAATTGTACCGTCGGTAATGGTTTCACCTTCTTTCAATCGTGCGAAGCCGCAAAGCACGAATATAAGAACAAAAAATACAACAACAAAGGAGTTGATTATGGGAACTCACAAAAAATCAAAATGCACAAGAGAGGG
>Ga0172380_10008365_pt1 | contig 11346 bp, 3 predicted proteins | sample Leawe162metaG_FD_119747 | JGI IMG/M metagenome (GOLD analysis project Ga0172380, IMG submission 119747) | Leachate microbial communities from a municipal landfill in Southern Ontario, Canada - Leachate well 162 metaG | ecosystem: Engineered > Solid waste > Landfill > Unclassified | place... | reverse complement strand
TCCTTACGGGTCTGGATTCCGGATCGGGGTCCGGAATGACGAGGTTGAGGAGCCATATTTGTAGGGGCGAAAAATTTTTCGCCCCTACTGAGCTGGGGGAGCCGTCCCTTTTCCCGCAGGGAAACTCACCATCAGCGGCTTGCTACCACAGCAGGCTTCTTCTCTGTCCCATTTGCCACTGGTTTCAATAGCTTTTCGCCACCCATCCGTTTCAGCTCCGGCAGGTTCTGCAGGTCGCGGACACGCTCTTCTGAGTAGCCAAGCCGACGGAAATCAATCAATCCGTTTTCCGGTGCGTGGCATGTGGCGCAAGAATGCCCTTCGCGGGTGATTCCGTGGTTGATCATCAAAGTCCCCATCTGCCGCATCCAGTTGCCCTGCAATGCCTGACGGTTCTCCTTATCCAACGGGTACTTGGTTGTCCAGCTACCCACACCGAAGTACGCCATAAACTCGTCCATCATATAGAGCTTGAACGGTAGCTGGTACATCCGCTTGACTATCGGATGGGCAACCGCCTTCTCCATCGCGGCATAGGCATTACCGGTTTCGTAGTAGGTCTTGTAGTCAAACGGCATGATCATTGCCCCAAACGGTCCTTGGTTGTTCATATCCTCGTACATCCGCGCATTGAACAGTTTGAACGGATAGATTTTAGATTTTCCCATTTCTTGGGCCGGGATGATATTCTTATTGACCATATCTTGCCGTCTTTGATACATCTCCGGCGATAACGGTGTCAGGAATTCCCCGTTTGGTGCTCCATTCAGAGTGATGTTTGCCACCTTATCATACTTGACCAGATGATCCATTAACGGGCTATAGGGCTCTCCACCGCGTGGGTTACTGCCAAGTGCATTAGCAAGGAACGTCCCGTTGCCATTAAACCAGAGGTATTCAACAGCTTCTTTCATATTACCGGTTTTCACAACCGCCTTAGGATGATACATTCCTTCGTGCTCATCCCATTCGGGAGAAGTCCAGTCGGTCATAACGATGTTATCTTCCCACAGCTTGGTGATATGACAGGCTTCGCAGGAAACAGTCGCAGTATGACCATTTAAGAACGCCCGTGTTTCGATATTGGCGGTGTGCGGGGCATCAGTATGGCACTTTTCGCATGACACTTCCACTCCGGGAAGATCGTTCGAAACCAGGTCTACCCCTTTGGTGCCGCGGGCGATTTTATGTCCGACCGATATATGGCAATCAAGGCAGGTCATACCGGCTTTGGCGTGTACATCCGCTTGCGGGGCATAAGGTGTGCCGCGCTTTGCGCTGTTATGGAGCAGGCGGGCGTTTTTGTAACCGGGATGCTTAGACGCGTCATTGAACGGATAGCTGTCTCCCCCCATATTATGTTGATGGCAATGGAGACAACCTTCTTGAGTCGGCTTCCCTACTGTCAAAGCGGCTTTCATTGACCGATCCTGATTCCAGCGGATACCGACACCATCATCAAAGGCGTACCGTTGATTCATATCGTAGCTTTGCGAATGGCAGATCAGGCAGTCTATAGCACGCTTGGTGTGCTTCTGACGGAAGGTAATGGGCATCATCTCATCTGAGGGGGGACCGTAGCTACCGCCGATATGGCATTGCCCGCAACCTTCGCTCCGCACTACCACTTCCCCATTTGCATCTGCGGGCTTGGAGTTGATTAACGCCGCCCAGCCTGTCCAGGTGAAACTGCCGGGGATACCACAAGCACGGTCAATCTTGCCAACCGGAATGGGTCTCCCCTCGTTCACCTTCCGACCATCATAACCGACAGTTGAAAATCCGCTCTTCGCGCTAAACAGTTGATAATGGGATGTATTCATCACGTTATCTATTGTCTTCTCCTCAGTGACAGAACCGTCCACATGGCGGATGCTCATTGTCTCATGGCACTGGAGGCAGGTTTGAGGTCCTTCGTAAGAGGTAATCCCCGCCTTGCGGAAACGGTCTATATGGGAGAACTGCGCCTGTTTTTTCAGCGATGGTAGCCCCTTGAACAGCCGTTCCTTCTCTGCCCGGTAGATGGCGTTTTGCTCACCGGCGACAGCGTTTTCAACCATACCGGATATCTGCTCCTGCTCTATCTGCATAGCCAGCCGTTCGAACTCAGCCGGAGTCAATTTATCTTGGTTTGGGAACGTTAGCTGAGCATACTTGTCACCGACATACCAACGGAGCATCGGCGGGAATGCAAGGACAAAGATGATTGACGCTACTACGGTTATACCGGTTACCCAGAGGATCACCCGCATATACTTCGGGATGGTGCGCTCCGCGCCGGGACGTTTGTAAGTGGGACTCATAAGATTATCTCCTCTTGGTATCGGTATGCTCTGCATAACCGGTCAGCATCATGGAAAAATGCGCCCCGACAGTAGAGCCTGTTGTTGCTAAGTAAATATGGCTGATTGTGAATGCGGTCAGCGCAAACGCCGCAGTGGTGTGAAGAATCCCCAAAGGTGTCACCCATTCGGAACGAAACCCCGCCCAGTTGGCAATGAAGAAGTACAGCATGACCCCGGTCACCGCCTGTAACGGCATAAGGAGTCCCATTAACGACAGGTATGTCCACTTCTGAAGGGGATTGAACTTCCGCTCAACACTCTCTGTAAAGGGATGGTGGGCACGGGTGAAAATGCCGTACAGATAGTACTTCGCTTGAGCCCATATTCCGCCGACCAGATCTTCACGGTTGGGTAGGTAGTAGCGTATCCGTCCGGATAAGATCAGATAAACCACCCAGAACAGATAACCGGCAATAACGGCGAAACCGGCAACGTTGTGAACCGTAATCGCTGTTGGGAGTGTGCCGAAGATATTGAACCCGCGTGCAAAGTGGATATTGAAGCCCGAAAGGATCAGCAGGATCATTAGAACAACATTCCCCCAATGCCAAAGCCGTTCGGGGAGAGTTACAAGGTATAGCTTGTCGTTACTCATTATCGGTTTCCTCCCTTAAATGCCCGAATGATGCCGTGAATTAGCAGTCCGGCGAAGGCAAAGGCAAGCAGAGCCGCCCCGCCCGTATCTATCAACGGATGACGTGTTGCGCCTGATATGTAATAAGCGGATATCAATTCCTCTTCTGCTACCACTTGGGGCTTTCCCCCGCCAAATGAACCGACATAATGCGCCATCTTGTTATCCGCCGAGTGGCAGGCGAAGCAGTCTGATTCAGCCTGATCCTTGGGAAGGATATTATGGCGGAAACTGAAATCATCTCCCTCCGGCTTGGTATGGCAGGCGATACACGCCATCTTGTCCAGATGCAAAGCGGCTTGAGGATGCCAGTTATGCCGTTTCGCCAAGCTGATGGCGGTAGGATCATTCGCCGGTTCGTGGCAAGTGATACATGCCTCGTTCTTTTGGCTTAATGACATCTCCCGCGAAGGCACCATCGAGTGTGGTGAATGGCATGTTGCGCAATCGAAACCTTTCACCGCAAAGTGAACCGAGTTTTTAGCCGCCGAACTGATTGCGTCATACTCCCCTTTGAAGTTCTGATGGCAGTCAAGGCATTTCGGCAGGGCGGCAACCGTGTGCGGAAATTGGCTAAACTCCCCTTTATGGCAGGAGGTGCAACTGGTCTGCCCCTTACGGTGGTGGATAGAAGCGGTGAATTGCTCCGCGTCTATGAACAACCGATGCAGTTGACCGGTTGAATCCCGATATTGTGGATGCAAAGCCGGGTTGAGATGGCACGGGGCGCACAACGCTATCTCAGCCTGTGCCTTTACCGGCGCAACCGGTTGACTGACCGCTTGACCGATCCAGAGCAACACAACCATCCAGATTGCTATGATGTTTTGACTTTTCACTGCCTGTATCTTTGTACCTGTTGTTTGTTATTTTTTTCTCAATCATCTATTACGCAAGAACCGCTCCAGAAGCTGAGACACCTAAAAATGTTTAGCCGGACGGGGGTTTTGGTTTGAAGTAATACGTGTTATGTATCAATTATGAAACAGTTATCAAGGCAACAGTTTCACAGAACGGGAATTGTGCCCTTTCTAATAGAACTATTCCCCTTCGCCGGACGTAGAGATGACCCGATCAGAAAAAATGAGGTCGGGCGTTGTACCGAATTGTGAGTAGTTGGTACCGTTTTCAACGGCAAGCACCCTATGATAAAGTTCGCTGTTTGCACTGTGCGATCCATAATCTGATATTCTCAGATCCTAAACGTATCATATTTTGTGTAGGAACAGCAAGTATCGTTAAAAACAACGTTGGAAGTAACTCATCGGTATTGCTTTTCCTTACATAATGTTTATATTTATTATGATGAGGAATACCCGATGACCTGTACGCACTGCCGTAACATCTAACATCAACAGGTTATTTTTGTCCACCCCCACACGGAGCGGTTTCATGCTTTTGATAAGGTCACTAACCATCGCCCTCTTGTTGTCTCTGACACTGGTTATCACGGCGACGGCTGAAGAATACTCACTACTACCCAAAGACTATGACTGGCTTGAGATTGAAGACATCGGTCAGATAGTTGAAGGGATAAAAGACAATGATGTGTACGGTCCTTACCCGATAGGGTACGATTTTCCGTTTTACGGGCGGTCTTACGACGAATTTTACGTCAGCTCGAACGGTTTTATCGGGTTTGGTCCTACGGCAAGCTATGCAAGTTCGGCAAACACCAATCTTCCCGATGCCTTTGCACCGAACAACACCATAGCTCTGTACTGGAAAGACCTGAATCCTGATATTTTCTGGGGTTCAGGATATATCTATTATGGACATCGCGATGGCAAACTTGTCATAGAGTATCAGAGCTATCCCGAAAACCGAGCAGAAGGCTCCAGCCCGGCTAACTGCATCACAATGCAAGCAATCCTTGAGCCGAATGGTGATATCATTCTCCAGTATGCCAAGATCGGAGAGCAGTTTGCCCTTGATGTAGGCACTATCGGTATCGAAAACCGATTTGGCTCTGAGGGTGTATCAATCCGTCACAATGGTGAAGGGAACGAGCTTGTTGATGAGTCTGCTTTTCGCCTCACTCCGACCCGTTTGGGAAGATTCCTCATTTGGGATGCCGGTTCACAGACTCTATCCGGTGCAACCCAGAAGTCAATTCTCGAAGGCATAGGCCATACAGTGGTCTATCGCAACCTTAGCATGGGCAATCAGTTACCGAACAACCTCGCCGAATACGAAGCCGTATTTGTCAACTTGGGCAATATCGGAGCGGGAGGCAACCACTACCATCAACTAACCGCTAACGAAGGCTCAATCTTAAAGGGTTACCTTGATAACGGGGGAAAACTATATCTTGAAGGTTCTAACAGCTGGACGGTGGATCCGGCTACAGATGTACACCCTTACTTCAATATAGAAGGGCTCGCTAACGGGGCAACTCTCGTTCCGCCAGTGACAGGTGTTGTCGGCGGTATCGGCGAGGGGATGACATTTGTCGGCTATCAGGCAAACCACAACGCTTCCGTGGATCATCTTGGAGCGGTTGCGAACGGCATCCCGTTCTTCACATTTACCGAAGGGGGGGCAAACGCCTTCAACGGAATGGTAGGCCATATCGGGGATTACCATACTATCGGTTGTTCGTTTGAATTTGGCGGATTGACTGACGGATTGGGTGGAACCAAGAAGGAGCTGCTGGAGCGGATGATAACCTTCTTCCGCACAGAAGGACCGCAGATTCAGAAACCGTACAGCCTTAAAGCGACTCCGGGTGATAACACCGTACGCCTGGAATGGCAGTGGTATGTACCAGACCCCCAACAGGTGGAAGTTCTGCAACTACAGCATAAGATCGCCGCGTTATTGGATAACCCGGACAAACCGACCGATGCAGTGCGGGATGAAGTGATCCGTCTGCGTGACAGGATCACGGAAATAGAGAATGACGTTGTTGAAGAGATTGGACGTGACGAGCTGAAGTGGTTCAAGGTGTATGTGGACGGTCGTCTATTTGACATCACCAATGGCAAAAGCTATACTGTGACCGAATTAGCGAACGGGCGGGAATATAGTTTTTCTGTTACTGCAGTGCATCTTGATCCGGAGATGGAATCCAAACCCGCAGGGCCTGTCAAAGCAACCCCTGTCAGACCGTTAAAGCCCCCGTATGAAGAGGGGTTTGAGCAGGCTCGGGGAGTGCTCCAGCCTTCCCCGGCAGAGGGAGGCTGGGAATGGGGAGTACCGGCTCAGGCAGTTGGAGCGGGTGGCGGACAACGCGCCTGGGGAACCAAACTTAACCAATCCTATGCTGATAGAGCTGCTTGGTATCTAACCACACCGACAATTCGCCTCGAGAAGCTGAATAGTGCGTTTATGACTTTCAAGCATTATATGGAAGCCGAACCGGGATGGGACGGCGGACGGGTTGAGGTTTCTCTTGATGGTGGAACCCGTTGGGCTCCAATTGATCCTGAAGGCAACTATCCTTTCAATATGGTGTTTGCCCTCGACGGTAAAGCCGGTTACAGTGGTTCAACCGGTGGGTGGAAAGAAGCCAAGTTCTCTTTAGGGGCATTTTGTAATCCCGCTAAAGATGTTGAAATTCAGCTACGCTGGGTGTTCCGTTCCGATGACAGCAACTTTAGACCGTTTGCAGGTTGGTTCATTGATGATGTCAACCTATCCGGTCCTGATCTTTCCACAGTTCGAGTCACGGTTCAGAGACGGGAAGATGAACAAGTCTTTGTGGTGCAGGGGGCACAAGTTACTCTGGGTAATTATCCGCCGGTCATTAGCGATTTTGACGGACTGGCTGTCATTTCCAATGTGAAGAAAGACCGTCAGTACAGCCTAAAGATCACCCGGCTTGGATTTGTGGCGTTTGAAGAGCCGGTGAACGTTGTGGGCGCAGAGTTCCGTGTCAGTAAGGTCATCACCAAGTGGGACAGTAAACTTAGCTCCGAGATGTTTGAGAATGATGTACAGCTCCAAGCAGGTGAGTCCGTCATTCTGTACGACGACCCAGAGAACAAGGTTCTCCCAACCATACGCAATACCGGTAACCAAGAGACGGACTATCAAATCTATATCAACTATGGTGCGTCATCGGTTGGTGTGGGTGACCGCCCACCGGTGGATTTCGACGATCCATGGGAATTGATCCAAACCCTTGAGCTATCTAAAACATCAGGCGAACAGCATTTCGTATCCGCGGAGATGGTTCGCGATCCGGCAGGACCCAAGGGCAACCAAATCATTGCCGGTGCCGGCGATATGAATAGCGGCGATGCCTACTTCTACTATTTCAAACGTGATGGTTCTTACATCACACGAAAGACACAGGGTGGAATCGGCAACAACATCGCCGGATGGGGAATTCGCGATCTTACCTCCGACGGAACGAACCTCTACGGCGGGTATAACGAAAAGATCTGGATCATTAATGAACCCACTGCCGGTAATGGCTTCACGATGTTTAACCAAGATAAGCCATTCCTCTCGTTGAAACGGGCGTTAGCCTTTGACCCAGCTGAAGATATTTTCTGGATGGCTAATGGCAATGAGACTTGGTACAAGGTGGACAAGTCCACTGGGACTATCCTCCAACGTGTAACAAATCACGGATTGGAACGAGTTTCCGGTATGGCTTGGAACCCTGCGGATCCCGATGGTGCCTTCTTATATATCCACCATCAGGAAGCTGAAGCGGGTGGATCAGCCATCTATCGCTACAATCCCAAGACTGGGCAATTTGCCGGAGAACCGTTTGTAATTGCACCACCGGAAGAAGGCTTCCCCGGTGGTCTATTCATCACTAATCATTATGATACCCATAATTGGACGATGGGTGCTTTGGTTCAAAAGACCGATGGTAATGATGTCCTTAAGCTATACAATCTACAACCCCGCCTTGGATGGGTAACCGTCTCGCCACAATCCGGACATCTGGATCCTGACGAAGGCGAGGATATCACCATTACCATTGATGCGAAAAGTCTCGCCCAACGGGCAATAGGTGGTTACTCCGCATCAGTAGAAGTGTACGATACTAAAGCGGATGTAGTATTCCCGATTAGTATTCGCCTGATGGTTGAAGGGGGCTTGGTTTCAATCACCGGAACTGTTGCGGTTGACGACGAAGTGGATTTTGAAGGTTTAGCAGTTGACTTGTACAAAAGTGCTAACCGTGAAGCGGGATTTGCGGATGACCTTTCGGTTGACCAGAATGATTTTATCTTTGCCAACCTAAAACCGGGGCAGTATGAGATCAGGATCAGTCATCGTGGTTATGATGACTACTCAAGCGGGTTAATGGATGTTGTGGAAAATGTCAACAAGGACATTGTCCTTAATCACATTCGCTGGGGTGGGGTTAAAGATGATCAGAATCCACTACCGGCTCTAAGCGGGAAAGTAGTTCGTGCGGAGCCGCCTAACTTTGGTGTCAATAATGCAACGGTATATGCCATCCGACAGGGTGAACTACCCGAGGGTGCTACCCGGATTGTCAGGGCTTTCACTGATCTGAATGGCAACTACAAGTTCTCACAACAGAACTTTAACGGCTTATTGGAAGCCCAGTGGGAGATCAGACCAGAAAAACAGGGGCTCTACTCCGCATCACAGATGGTTGATATTGCCGAGGGACAAGCGAAAGAGCAAGATTTCTCTATGGATGAACGTCTTGCTGTTAAGCGGGGCAATACGGAGGGGAAATTTGATGATAAGATCATCGTTCGCTGGACCACACCGGGTACGCTAATTGAATCCATAGAGCTCAAGAAAGATAACGGAGTTCTCAAGGACGGAGCCTATCTTAGCAAATCCGATGATATAATGGCAGTGCGTTTTGACCCGGACGGATTGTATGATCTCTCTTCGGTCAACATTTATATGGTTCATCGCGAAGATTTTAACAATGCGGCGTTCCCTGACTGGGGTCAGAACTCGTTTTATGTCAAGGTGTTTGACGAAAATCCTGAAACCGGTCTGCCGAATAAGCAAATAGGCGAAGGATGGATTGGAGGCTTCGGCAACGCACAACATTGGGTGAATGTCAATCTTGCGGGGCTTGAGTTTGTGACAGGTCCCTTCTATATTGGTTGGAATGATGATGGTGCCGACGTAGGCTATGAAGCAGTTGGTTTGGATGACCATTTTGACAATCAGAATGGAGTAGCCCTCTATTTAGACGGTGAATGGCGGCGTTACAACGGTTTGCCGGGTGATCCGATGATCCGTGCCGGCATACAGAGTCGGTTTGACAATGCCCCGCCTGAACGGCAGGCTCGTATGGTTGGTGGTGAGGAGAGGGTTGATCCATCCTTGATTGTAGAAGTACCGGAATGGACATCCCCTGCATTCAGCCTGTTAAATCCCTCCATAGCACCGGAATTGCGTCCATTAATTCCCGCGCCTGTGAGTGGGGCAAAGGTTCCCGGTAGAGATCCTCTATTGGGCTACCGGATATCCATTGATGGTCAGGTTATAGAGGATCAGTGGGTCAACGGGCAGATGTTTGAGCATAATATAGGCAGTGTTAATGAAAACCGGGAGTACACCTATAAAATTGATGCTCTCTATGGAATTGCCCAGATTGTCGCCGTTGTTGACGGAGATGAGTTCACAGGGAAAGCAAATCTTCCACCGGGTGCAGTTGCAAATCCTTCGGTGGTTTCAGATGGTTTCCAATATACAGTTAGTTGGACCAAACCGGCACAGAACGTGCATAATGCCGAGTTCTGGGCATTAAACTGTGAGGACTATGCCGGATGTGACATCTATCTGGATAACGTGAGAGTGGCACAAGTTCCTGGGGTTCTGGGGCAAAACGATTACCAATGGGTTGGTAATATAGCCCCTGGTGCTGAAGGGTGGCACACGGTCAAGCTTATTGCTCGTGACGAAGTCCCGAACTATTCCCCAGCGGTTGAGCTATCTGCGGCTATTGGTCCTGCTGAAATTTACGATTTTGAGATGGCTCCCTCTTTCATTGCTGATTTTGGGTGGGGTTGGGGACAGAATATAATGAAAGGTCCCGGCGGAGCGCATGGCGGTATTTCGCAATGGGTTACAGCCGTAAACCTCGCCGGCTACGAGAACAGCGCAGACTGGTCGCTTGAAACCGAGGATTCCTACAAGATTCTCGGACAGACATCCCGGTTGGAATTCTACCACTATTTCGATACAGAACCGGGAAATGACGGTGGACAAGTGATGATTTCCGTCAATGGCGAAGATTGGGAATTGCTCCTTCCGCAGGAAGACGATTACCCTATCCAAGCTGTTGCTGGTCTGCAAAATACGCCCGGCTACTCTGGCAAAACAGCAAGCTGGACCCGTGTTGTCTTTGACTTGAGCCCCTACGAAGGAGAAACAATACGCATACGTTGGCGGTTTGGCTCGGATGAATCTATCAGCCGCTATCCCGGATGGTTCATTGATGATGTTGTATTCTGGAACTGCGAAGCAGTCATCTTCGGTCGGGTACGTGGTCAAGTTGCCGACCAAAACGGTAACCCTGTTCAAGGAGCACAAGTATTGTTCGGACGCTCCTCCACTGTAAGCGATGCCAATGGAAACTATCTTCTTGACAAGGTTCTTCCCGGTGCTGGCACGCTGGTGGTGACAAAGGACGGGTACTCTGATTTGCGAACAGACTTGACTGTTAATCCCGGTGAAGAGGCAATCAAAGAGGCAAAGGTCTATCGCCCGCAACTGGTGCTTAATCTACCGTCGTTCAATCTGAACCTACAACCCGGTGACTCTGCCCGTACTCCGGTGCAGGTAGTAAACCAAGGTGCGGAGGCAACTCCGTATACTGTCAGGTTGACTGCGTCATCCGAAGCGTTAAGAGACGCGGTAGGTCCGGTTCGTTCCGCACGTCGGTTGGATATGCCGGACAAGTTCGTTCAAAGTCATGATACTCAGTGGGACACAGCGTTTGAGTTTGACCTGACAAGATTAGGGTTTAACCGTGCGCAGGGAGCCATATACATTGATGGTTACTTCTACGTGACTGTTGGCGACCCCCGCAAAGGCAATCTGTATCTTAAGTTGGATCGCGATGGAGCTCTTGTAGAGACTACTCCTCAAAACGGTAGCCCAATTGGTTGGGGTGTGCGTGATTTGGCTTCCGATGGCACTCAACTTTACGGATCCGAAGGGAAAATAATCGTTTCCAAGAAGCTGGATATGTCTGACGGCACACCGTTCCCCGGTGCTCCGCTGACTGTCAACCGTGCGATAACCTACGACGAGACCTCCGACTGCTTCTGGGCAGGTGAATATGATAGCCCTATCTACCGTATCAGCCGTACCGGAGAGGTTCGGTCAGTGTGGGCAAATCACTCCCTGAAGGGAATTTTCGGATTAGCCCATCATCCCGAAGAGAGCAAACCTCTATACATA
>Ga0172380_10008364_pt1 | contig 11346 bp, 10 predicted proteins | sample Leawe162metaG_FD_119747 | JGI IMG/M metagenome (GOLD analysis project Ga0172380, IMG submission 119747) | Leachate microbial communities from a municipal landfill in Southern Ontario, Canada - Leachate well 162 metaG | ecosystem: Engineered > Solid waste > Landfill > Unclassified | place... | reverse complement strand
TCAATCTCATCCGTGCCATGCCCGGCAAACACTCCATCAAGGCAAAGCGCAAACTCGCCACATGGGATACCGACTACCTAATGGCCGCCCTCCAAATCCGTTAACCTGGACTCGTTGCCCTAGGGACAAGGCCATCGATCTTGCGGTGGTATCGTGATATCGGCGCAGGGTCGGAGTCCGGGCGACTGCGGCATGCCCGGACCGGAGACCGCCAGTGACGTCAACTTCCGAAGCACCGGCCGCCGGCCGACTGGCCGCCTTCGGAAATCCGGGGTTTCTCGCCTACTGGGTCGCCCTGATGCTGACCGGCTTTGCGATCCAGATCCAGACCGTTTCAGTCGGCTGGTTCGTCTATGACCTGACCCGCAACCCGCTTGACCTCGGCCTCGTGGGGCTTTCTCAATTCCTTCCGGCCCTGCTGCTGGTGCTCGTCACTGGGCACGTGGCCGACCACTTCCCGCGGCGTGCCATCATCGCCGCTTGCCTGTGCGCCATGGCGCTTGCCGCCGTGGCGCTGCTCTATGCCACCTCGCTCGGCGCCGACTGGGTCTGGCTGGTATTCGTAACCCTCGCCCTGTTCGGCCTGGCGCGGGCCTTCTACAACCCGGCGCGGCAGGCGATCGTGCCGAACCTGGTGCCTGCGGCGCACCTTGCCAACGCCATAGCGGCCACCACCACCATCAACCAGTTCTCGATGATCGGCGGCCCGATGGTGGGCGGCTTGCTGTATGCCGTGGCCCCAGGGCTCGCCTATGGTGCCGTGATCGTCATGATGCTGGTCTCGGCCCTGCTCATCGTCATCGCGGTTCCCCGACAGGAGAGTGGCGGCGGCAGGGGGCCGGCCGGCTGGCAGACGGTGAGCGCCGGCTTCCGCTTCATCTGGGAGCACAAGCCGGTGCTGGGCGCGATTTCGCTCGACCTGTTCGCGGTGCTGTTCGGCGGCGCCATGGCCCTCCTGCCCATCTACGCGCGGGACATTCTTGCGGTCGGCCCCGAGGGCCTCGGTCTGCTGCGCGCCGCGCCGGCCATCGGCGCCATCATGGTCGGCATCCTGTTCATGGTGCGCCCCCTGGACAACCACGCGGGCATCATCATGTTCGCCTCGGTCGCCGGCTTCGGGCTGGCGACGCTGGTCTTTGCCGTCTCCGATACGCTCTGGCTCTCGATGGTCGCGCTCGTGTTCATCGGCGGCTTCGACATGGTGAGCGTCAATATCCGGAGCATCCTCGTCCAGTTGTGGACGCCGGACGAGGTGCGGGGCCGCGTCAACTCCGTCAACTCGGTGTTCATCGGGGCCTCCAACGAACTGGGCGCGTTCAGGGCCGGCGTGATGGCGGCATGGATCGGCCCGGTGGCGGCCGTGGCCCTGGGCGGCGTGGCGATCCTTGCCGTCGCCGGGACGTGGGCACGCCTCTTTCCGCAGTTGCGGATGGTCAGACACCTGCGTTAGAGGGCAATCACGTCCCGGTCGGATGGCTCCCGCGGGTGCGCGAACTGGACCGCGCTACCAGTCGCGGTGTCACGACGAAATGCTCGGCCTGCGATCGTCCCTTGATGCGCTCGATCAGCAGCCGTGCCGCCTGCAGGCCGAGAACCTGGCCGGACTGATCGATGCTGGTCAGAGCATTCTGCGCGAGATCGCAGTACCAGGTGTTGTCATAGCCCACCACGGCGACGTCCCCCGGCACATCCAGGCCAAGCTCCCGTGCGACGCTCAACACCTCGAGCGCGATGAAGTCGGTCCAGCAGAAAATGGCGTCGGGGCGGTTACGGATCTGCAGGAGGTGGCGCGCCGCCCCCTGAACCGCGCGCGAACTCTGCTGGGCGTTGACGACCTGCAGGTGGCGCCCGAGGCCAAGTTCGCCCATGGCGGCACGAAATCCGGTTTCGCGGCGGGTTGTGACCATGACCGCCTCGGGATCGCTCAATTCCTGACCGAGATAGGCGATGTGGCGGTAGCCGGCGGCAGCCAGATGCTGGACGACGAGGGCCGCACCCAGCCGGTCGTCATTGTTCACTGTATCGAAATTGGCCGCCGGCGGGGCGTAGCGCCCGATCAATACCATGGGTAGGCGAGCGGCAACGCTCACGAGGTCAGGTGACTGCATCCGCGGACCGACCAGCATGACGCCGTCCATCTGCCGGTCGACCATGGCCTCGATCAGGGCCGTCTCGACGGAAGTTGCGGACTCGCTGACGCCGATGAGCGTCTGGTACTGCGTCCGCTCCAGGGCGGTGTTGATCCCGGCCATGATGTCGGCGAAGAACGGGTTATGCAGGTCGGGCAGCAGCAGTCCAAGCGTGTAGGTCTGCCCGCGCATGCCGCGCGCCGCCGCATGCGGCCGGTAACCCAGCCTGACGATCGACGCCTGTACTTTCGTGCGCAGCGCCTCGCTGACGCCGTAGGCATCGCGCAGGACCTTCGATACGGCGGCGACGGAGACGCCGGCATCTTCGGCCACCTCGCGAATCGTCACCCTGGCGTGCCTGCTTCGTGCGGCCAAGCCCCTGCCCTCCCTCAAGCCTTGTTCCTCCTAGCAGAGCCTGCCTCCGGCGTCGAATTGAGCGAATTTGCGCGAACTTGCTCGGTCTTGCTTGCCAGATTGTGTAGAACGGTATACGTAGAACGATAGACACGATAGAGGCGCAGGACCTGACCTGCCCGACGATGGCCCGCGATGGAGGTCGACTTGAACGACGCAATGGCAGGCGCCGCAGCTTCCGCCCAAACGCCCGCCGAGACCTGGTCGGCCAAGATGGTGCGGCCGCTTGGCGACCGCGGCGTCGGCACGCGGGCCACGTTCCTGCGCCAGACCTTTTCCCTCGCCTCTGTCGATACGGGGGGCACGCTGAGAATCAGCGCGCTCGGCCTGTACCGGGCATTCATAAACGGCAGGCGGGTCGGGAACGACCAGCTGACACCGGGCTGGACCAGCTATCACAGGCGCCTTTCGTACCAGACCTACCGGGTGGACGAACTGCTACGCGACGGCGAAAACGTTCTCGACATCTGGCTGGGTGACGGCTGGTACCGCTCGCAGATGGGGTGGAAGGCGAACCCCGTGCTCAACGCCTGGGGGACAGAGGTGGCCGCCATCGCCGAATTGCGGCGCGGCAACGAGGTGCTGCTCGCCACCGGCGCCGACTGGCAGAGCGGCTATCTGCCCATCATCAAGAACGGCATCTACTTCGGAGAGATTTACGATGCCCGCGAGGAGGCCCTGGTTGCCGATCAGGGCGTCGCTGTTGTGGCGAACTTCGACCACGCCCGTCTCGTTCCGCATGAGACCGAAGGGGTCAAGGAGCTGGAACCGCTTCCGGTCGTCGCCAGCTTCCGCGACGCCGGGGGGCGCACCGTTTACGATTTCGGCCAGAACAGCGGGGGCTATGTCGCCTTCACTGCCACCGGCGAGCGCGGCGCGCGGATCGTCGTCGAGCACGCCGAGGTCCTCGACAAGGACGGCAACTTTTACAACGTCAACTACCGCACGGCGGCGGCCCGCCTCGAATACACGCTCAAGGGTGGCGGCGAGGAACACTACCGGCCGAATTTCACCTTCTTCGGTTTTCGTTATGCGCGGGTGACGATCGAGGGCCAGGCGGAAATGCAGTCGATCGTTTCCGTTCCCATTACCTCGGCCGTCCATCCGGCCGGGACCTTCACGTCCGCCAGCCCGCTGGTCAACCGCCTGGTGCAGAACACCATCTGGTCGCAGCGCGCCAACTTCATCGAGGTCCCGACCGACTGCCCGCAGCGCGACGAGCGCCTCGGCTGGACCGGCGACGCGCAGGTCTTTGCGCCCACCGCCTGCTACCTCAACGACAGCCACTCATTCCTGGTGAAGTGGCTGCGCGACGTGATGGCCGACCAGCGGCCCGACGGCGGCATCGCACATGTCTCCCCCGATCCGTTCCGGGAGCGAGGTCCGGCCAATTTCTACGGTTCGACCGGCTGGGGCGATGCCATCTGCGTCGTGCCGTGGGTGCTCTACACGCACTATGGCGACCGCGACATCCTGAAGGAATGCCTGCCAGCCATGCTGCGCTGGAACGACTTCGTGTGGTCGATCAGCGACGGCCCGATCGTACGCCCGCCGGCAAACTGGGCGGACCGCGGCTTCACCTTCGGGGACTGGCTGCAACCGCAGAACGACTTTTTGAAGGCCGTCCCCACCATGGGCGACGACGCCGCGGCGACCATCTATCTGTACATCTCGTCGGACCTGATTTCCCGCATCGCCGGCATCGTCGGCGACACGGCGCAGGCGGCGCGGCTGCGCGAGCGCGCCGATCAGGTGAAGCACGCTTTCCAGCGGGAGTTCATCACCGGCTCGGGGCGCATCGGCTACGACGACCAGTCATCCTATGCGCTGGCGTTCCTGCATGACTTGATACCGCCCGAGCACGTCGAGGCGGCGAAAGGGTACTTCAAGGCGACAATCGCCCGGGCCCACGGCCGGATCGGCACCGGCTTCATCGGCACCCCGGCGCTGCTGCCGGCGCTGGTCAAGATCGGGGAGCCGGACCTCGCGGCGGCGGTGTTTCTGCAGGAGGACGTCCCCGGCTGGCTTTACCAGGTGAGGCAGGGCGCGACGACGATCTGGGAACGCTGGGACGCCATCCAGGCGGACGGCACGATCTTCGATCCAACCATGAACTCATATAACCACTATGCCTATGGCGCCGTTTGCCAGTGGCTGTTCGAAGGGGTAGCGGGCTTCCGCCCCGACCCTCACGTGCCCGGCTTCAGGCACGTGATCTTCGAGCCGACCATCGTCCCGGCGCTGTCCCCCATCGCGGCAGTCCACGAGTCGACGGCCGGCCGAATCGCGGCCGCGTGGCGCGTGGAGGGCGACAAGGTCACCTACGACATCACGGTCCCCGCAGGAGCAAGCGGCACACTGGTGCTGCCGGCGCACTACCGGGACATCGCAGTCGACGGCGAGCCGCTCGCGTCCGCCGGCGGCAAGGAGGAAGCGCGCGGCCTGCTCGCGCCCGGAACGCACGTGGTCACGTTCCGGATAAGCAGGAGCTGACGACCAGATCCGGGACACTCGAAGGGAGGAAGAACTGATGATCATACGCATGCAACGCCGCGCCCTGCTCGCCGCGACAGCGGCCCTATCATTGTCGCTCGCCGGCGGCGGGCACGCGCAGGCACAGGTGACGCTCACCTACTACGTCGACGACAACCCCACCAACGTGGCAACGGCCGAGGGCCTCAAGGCCGCCTTCGAAGCCGAAAACCCGGAGATCAGGATCGAGATCGAGACGCACCCCAGCGGCGGCGAAGGCGACAACCTCGTCAAGACCCGCCTCGCCACGGGCGAGATGGCCGACGTCTTCCGCTACAACGCGGGCTCGTTGTTCCAGGCCCTCAATCCGCCCGAGACCATGCTCGATCTCACCGACGCACCGTTCCAGGCCAACGTCATCGATTCGTTCAAGCCGGTCGTTACCGCCACCGACGGCCGCGTCTACGGCGTGCCCGAGGAAGCTGCGATGGGCGGCGGCATCCTCTACAACAGGAAAATCTACTCCGACCTCGGGCTCGCCGTGCCCAAGACCTGGGCCGAGTTCATGGCCAACAACGAGAAGATCAAGGCGGCCGGCAAGGTGCCGGTCATCCAGACCTTCGGCGACACCTGGACCAGCCAGATCTTCGTCCTCGGCGACTACTATAACGTGCAGGCGGCGGTCCCGAACTTCGCCGCCGATTATACCGCCAACAGGGCCAAGTACGCTTCGACGCCGGTGGCCATGGCCGGGTTCCAGCACGGCGAGGACGTCTTCAAGGCGGGGTATCTCAACGAGGACTTCGCCGCCGCCAAGTTCGACGATGGCCTGCGCATGGTCGCGACGGGCGAGGGCGCCCACTATCCGATGCTGACGTTCGCCATCGGTGGCATCGCACAGAACTATCCCGAGACTCTCGACGACGTCGGCTTCTTCGCCATTCCGGGAGACGATGCCGCCAGCAACGGCCTGACCGTGTGGATGCCGGCCGCCGTCTACATTGCCAAGACGACGGAGCATCCCGAGGAAGCCAAGAAGTTCGTCACCTTCATCGCCAGCACCGAGGGCTGCGACGTGCGCAGCGCCGCCAACGGGGCAACGGGTCCGTACCTGATCAAGGGCTGCACGCTGCCCGACAGCGTTCCCCCCGCCGTCGCCGACCTGCTGCCATACTTCCAGGAAGGCGGCAATACCGCGCCGGCGCTGGAATACCTCTCGCCCGTCAAGGGACCCGCGCTTGAGCAGATCACCGTGGAAGTGGGATCGGGGATCCGCTCCGCTGCCGATGGCGCGGCGCTGTACGACGAGGACGTCAAGAAGCAGGCCCAGCAGCTCGGCCTGCCGGGCTGGTAGGACATAGAGTAAGGTCGCACTTCCCCCGGGCCGGCCACTTGCGGGTCGGCCCGGTACCCGAGGAGGAAGCACGATGGCCGTGGCGACCGCGACCGCGGACACGACAGCGGCGGCGAGGCAGCGCCCGCGCCGCACGCCCTCGCCCTATCCCACCTGGTTCTACCTGCCGGCCGCCGTGATCTACGCCGTGCTCTTCCTCTACCCGACCGTTGCCTCGCTGTTCTTCTCTCTGACCCGCTGGACGCTGTTCGACGCGACATTCATCGGGCTGGAGAACTTTGCCCAGTTCTTCAGGGAGCCGTTTCTTATCCAGGGACTGGTCAACACCCTGATCTATGGCAGCGTCACCTCGGGCCTGAAGGTGGTTCTCGGGCTGTTGCTGGCGATCCTGCTGACCGCACCGATCATCGGCCGCGGCTACCTGCGCGCCGTCGTCTTCTTTCCGGTGCTGGTCTCGACCGTGGGCGTCGGCATCACCTTCACGGTGATGATGCACCCCACCCAGGGCATGATCAACGAGGCGCTGGCGCTCATCGGCATCAAGGGGCCCGGCTGGCTCACCGATCCGCGTTTCGCCCTTCTCTCCGTGGCCCTGGTTGATGTGTGGAAGGGCGTGGGGCTGGCTACGGTCATCTATATCGCCGGCATCGCCTCCATCCCGCGCGACTACTACGAGGCCTCCACCATTGACGGCGCCAACGGCGTCCAGAATTTCTGGAACATCACCCTGCCGCTGGTGCGCCCGGCGACCGTCACCGTCGTCATCCTCTCGCTCATCGGCGGACTGCGTTCGTTCGATCTGATCTGGGCCATGACCCGCGGCGGCCCCGGCTTCACCTCCGACGTCATCGCCTCGGTGATCTACAAGCAGTACCAGGCGGGATTCTACGGGCTCTCCACCGCTGGCAACGTCGTGTTGTTCGTGCTCGTCGGCATCATCATCGTGCCGCTGGCGTGGTGGCTCAACCGTGGTGAGGTGGAGCAATGATGGGACGGGCGCAGCGGATATGGATCGGCGGCAGCGCCATCGTGGCATCAATCGGCGTGTTCCTCATCCCCTTCGCGTTCATCGTGCTGACGGCGCTCAAGGACAGGCGAGAATCCGCCCTGCGCGAGTTTTCGCTGCCGACGACCGGCTTCCACCTCTGGGACAATCTCGTCGAGGTCATCCAGACCCGCGATTACATGCTGCTGACCGCTTTCATCAACTCCACCATACTCACCGTCGCCGGCGTGGCCCTGCTCGTGGTGTTCGGCGCCATGGTCGGATTCGTGGTGCAGCGGCGGCCGTCGGTATGGACGCCGTTCGTGAACTTCTTCGTTCTCGCCGGCCTCATCATCCCGCCGGCGGTGGTGCCGACCATCTGGGTGCTGCAGGGCCTCGGGCTGTTCAAGACGCTGCACGGCATGGTGCTGATCGAGGTTGCCTACGGCCTCGCCTTTACCGTGCTGCTGTTCAAGGCATTCGTCGCCACCATCCCGCGCGAGCTGGACGAAGCGGCGATCATGGACGGGGCCGGCCCGCTACGCGTCTTTTTCCAGATCATCCTGCCGCTCCTGCGGCCCGTCGTCATTACCGTCATCGTCGTGCAATCGGTGGCCATCTTCAACGACTTCACCAACCCGCTCTACTACCTGCCGGGCAAGCACAACGTCACCGTGCAGCTGACGCTGTACAATTTCCAGAGCCAGTTCAGCACCTCATATAACCTGCTGTTCACCAACATCCTGCTGATCACCATCCCGCCGCTGATTATGTTCCTGTTCTTCAACCGGCAGATCGTGGCCGGCATGACCGCCGGTGCAGTGAAAGGCTGAGCAGCGCTCTGCTACTTGAGGCTCTGTCCAATGAATTGCTGGAACTCGCGCGTCTTCGGGCTGGCGAACATCTCGACGGGGGGGCCCGCCTCGTGGATGCGCCCGTCCAGCATGAACACGGTCTGCGAGGCCACGCCCCGGGCAAACCCCATCTCGTGGGTCACGAGCAGCATGGTCATGCCGTCGGCGGCGAGGCGCTCCATGACGGTGAGCACCTCGGCGGTCAGCTCCGGATCGAGGGCCGAAGTCACCTCGTCGAACAGCATGACCTTGGGCTTCATGGCCAGCGAGCGCGCGATGGCGACGCGCTGCTGCTGACCGCCCGAGAGCTGGTCCGGACGGGCGTGCAGCTTGTCGCTCAATCCGACCCTGGCCAGCATTTCCTCGGCCAGTGCGCCCGCCGACGCCTTGTCCAGCTTGTGCACGAGACGCGGCGCCAGGGTGACGTTATCGGCCACGGACAAATGCGGGAACAGGTTGAAGCTCTGGAAGACGATGCCGACGTCCTTGCGCAGTTCGCGCAGCGCAGCGGGTTGCGCGGTGACCTTGTGGCCCGCGACTTCCGCCGAGCCGCTGTCGAAGGTCTCGAGCCCGTTGAGGCAGCGCAGCAGCGTGCTCTTGCCGGAGCCGCTGCGGCCCAGCAAGGCGACGACCGTGCCGCGCTCCACCGTCAGCGAGATGCCCTTGAGCACCTCGAGGGAACCGAAGCGCTTGTGCAGGTTGTCAACCTGGACGATTGGCATTGAACTTCCTCTCCAAATAGCGACTGGACCAGGATAGCGGGAAGCAGATCGCGAAATAGATCGCGGCCACCGTGATGAAGACGGGAAAGGGTTGGAACGTCGCGTTGTTGATGAGCTGGCCGGCCCGCGTCAGTTCCACGACGCTGACGATGGAGACGATCGAGGTGTTCTTGACGAGCTGGACCAGGAACCCGACGGTCGGGGGCACCGAGATGCGGACGGCCTGCGGGATGATGACGGTACGGAACTGCTGCGCCCGCGTCAGGGCAAGCGAAGCGGAGGCCTCCCATTGCTGGACCGGCACCGACTGGATGGCGCCGCGCCAGATGTCACCGAGATAGGCGCTGGCGTAGATCGAGAGCGACACCGAGGCGGCAACGATGGCGGGGAGATTGAGGCCGGCGCGCGACAGCCCGAAATAGGACAGGAACAGCAGGATCAGCACCGGGATACCCTGGATGGTGGCGATGTAGCCGGTTGCCGCCCGCTGCAGCAGCCGGCTGGTCGAGGTGCGGGCCAGCGCCACCAAGAGGCCGAGCAAGCCGCCGAAGGCAGTGCCGAGCAGGGTCAGCAGGATGGTCCACTTGGCCGAATCGAGCAGGAACAGCGCCTCTGCCAGGCTGTAATCGCGGATCATGGCGCCGCCTTTGCCGTCACCGGCACCACGGCGTCGTCGCCCTTGGCCGGCGTGAACATCAGGTTGCCGAGCATGGCGAGGCCGATCTTCAGCACGACGGCCAGCCCCAGGTAGATCAGCCCGGCGACGATGTAGACCTCGAAGTTCTCGAAGGTCTGGGCCTGGATGTTATAGGCGGTACCGCTCAGTTCCTCGACCGAGATGAAGGAACAGACGCTCGAGGTGAGCATCATCAGGATGAACTGGCTGGTCAGCGACGGCCAGACGCGGGCGATCGCCGGCTGCATGATGATGCGGGTGAAGATCTGCCAGCGCGTCAGCGCCAGCGCCAGGCCCGCCTCGATCTGCGAGCGGTGGATCGACTCGATCCCGGCCCTGAAGATTTCCGTGGAATAGGCGCCCAGGTTGACGGTCATGGCGATGATGCTCGCCTCGAAGGCGGTGACGCGCAGGCCGACCGAAGGCAGGCCGAAAAAGATGATGTAGAGCTGCACCAGGAACGGCGTGTTGCGGATGATCTCGACATAGGCCCGGACCAGCCATTCGACTGGCCGCGGACCGATGCTGCGCGCCGCTGCCGTCACCAGCCCCACCAGCGAGCCGAGTGCTATGGCGATGGCCGACAGTTCCACGGTCAGGAGCAGGCCGCGCAGCAGGGCCGGCGTTTCGGCCAGTACGGACGAGAACTGAAGTCCAAACATGCTGTCTCCCGCAATTGCCGTCCCCCGCGACAGCGCTTCGCGGGGGACGGGGGGCCAGTCGGCGTCAGAACACCGGCATCGTTGGCGGCAGGGGATGACCGGTCCACTTTTCCGCGATCGCGTCGAGCTCGCCATTGGCCTTGACGAACGACAGGGTCGTGTTCAGCCACTGCCGCAACTCGAAGGCGTCCTTGCGGACGGCTATCGACATGAACTGGTTGAAGAAGGTGAACTTGGGCTCGAAGGGCAGGTCGGGACGAGCCTTCTTGAGCTCGATGAACACCGTCTCGGGAATGACGATGGCCTCCACCTGTCCGGAGACCAGCGCCTGCATCGTCGTCGAGTCGTCGTCGAAGCGGGCGATATCAACATCGGCCGGTGCGGCCTTCTGCAGCGCCACTTCCTGCGGGGTCCCGCGGGACACGCCGACCTTGACGCCGGACAGGTCCCCGGCTGCCGCAACCTTGCTGTCCGTCCCGGCGAGCAGGACGATCTGGAAGGTACTGTACGGCATGGTGAACATCACGGCGCGGGCGCGGGCTGGAGTGGGTGAGAGCGTCGCCACCACGACGTCGACCTGTCCGGATTCGAGCGCCGGGATACGAGCCGCCGTCGGATAGGGAATGATCTCGACCTCGACGCCGAGGTAGCCGGCAAGCAGGTGGGCGGTGTCGACGTCGTAGCCGACCGTTGCGCCGGTGGTGTCGACCAGGCTGAACGGCGGGGCGCCACTGTTGACCCCGATCACGATCTTGCCGCGCGCCACAATCTCGTCAACCGACTGCGCCTGGGCAGCCACCGGTGGAAGGGCCAGCGCGGCAAGCGCTCCCAACAAAAGCAAGGCAGCAGTTCTGGTCATCGAGTTTCCTCCTGTTGGTGCCGGCTTGTCGGTGCGGCCGGCCCGGCGCCGGCGGGCGCGGGCTGGTCTGTGGTGAAGGTGGTGGGATGCCGCTGCCACCGCCGCCCGGGGGCGCCCCGCCACACTCAACTGTCTCCCAGGGCCGGCTCGCTGCGGCTGGCCGTGACCCGACCGGCCGCGATCAGGGACTCGATCTCGGCCGGACCGTAGCCAAGCTCC
>Ga0172380_10008363_pt1 | contig 11346 bp, 6 predicted proteins | sample Leawe162metaG_FD_119747 | JGI IMG/M metagenome (GOLD analysis project Ga0172380, IMG submission 119747) | Leachate microbial communities from a municipal landfill in Southern Ontario, Canada - Leachate well 162 metaG | ecosystem: Engineered > Solid waste > Landfill > Unclassified | place... | reverse complement strand
TCATGGGGACAAATGTAACCACCACCCAGCGGTTTGTAAAGTGGGGGGGGGGGGGTAATTTTCGAGAAATCAGAGAATTCTATCGGGTTGACATGGACAAGCAGGGACGCTAATCTTACTGAAAGTTAGTCAGTTGTCAGTTGCTCAGTTTTCAGTTGGAAATCAAACGCCCCGGCCGAAGTGAATCGGTCGGGGCGTTTCGCATCTGGATTCCCACTTTCGTGGGGATGAGGAGAAAAGCGGGAATGAGGAGGAGAAGGACTTAGTAGTCCATCCCGCCCATACCGCCGCCCGGCATCGGGGGCATCGGCTTGTTCGGCTCAGGCTTTTCGTAGATCACGGCGTCGGTCATCAGCAAGAGGGCTGAAACCGAGGCTGCGTTCTCGAGCGCGCAACGGGTGACCTTGGTCGGATCAATGACGCCAGCCTTGTAGAGGTCTTCAAAGACTTCGGTGCGGGCGTTGAAGCCGAAAGCGCCGGTTCCAGCGCGAACCTTCTCGACCACGACGGAGCCGTCATAGCCGGTGTTGCGCGAAATCTGGCGGATCGGTTCTTCAATAGCGCGGCGGACGATCTTGACGCCGAGCGCCAGGTCGCCTTCGAGCTTGATCAGGTCGAGCGAAGCTTGTGCGCGAAGCAGCGCGACGCCGCCTCCAGGGACGATACCTTCTTCCACCGCAGCGCGGGTGGCGTGAAGAGCGTCCTCAACGCGAGCCTTGGTCTCTTTCATTTCGACTTCGGTCGCAGCGCCGATCTTCAGCACGGCAACGCCGCCGGAGAGCTTGGCGAGACGTTCTTGGAGCTTCTCGCGGTCGTAGTCGGAAGTGGTGATCTCGGTCTGCTTGCGAATCTGTTCGCAGCGAGCCTTGATGTCTTCCTTCTTGCCCATGCCTTCGACGATGGTGGTGTTGTCCTTGTCAATCTGGATGCGCTTGGCGCGGCCGAGGTCGGCGACAACTGCATTCTCAAGTTTGAAACCGGCTTCTTCCGAGATAACCCGGCCGCCGGTGAGGACTGCGATGTCGTCCAACATAGCCTTGCGACGGTCGCCGAAGCCCGGAGCCTTGACAGCGCCGACCTTCAAGGTGCCGCGGAGCTTATTGACGACGAGGGTGGCAAGCGCTTCGCCTTCGACGTCTTCAGCGATGATCAGGAGCGAGCGGCCCATCTGGGCGACTTTTTCGAGAACGGGGAGGAGGTCCTTCATCAAGCTGATCTTCTTATCGTAGATAAGGATCATCGGCTCGTCGAGGACGGTCTCCATGCTGTCGGGATTGGTGATGAAGTAGGGGCTGAGGTAGCCGCGGTCAAACTGCATACCTTCGACGAGTTCGACGGTGGTCTCGGTGCCTTTGGCTTCTTCAACGGTGATGACGCCGTCTTTGCCGACTTTTTCCATCGCTTCAGCGATCAGCTTGCCGATTTTCTCGTCGTTGTTGGCGGAAATGGCGCCGATCTGGGCGATTTCTTCCCAGCTTGAGCCGATTGGCTTCGAAATCTTCTGCAGTTCAGTGACGACCTGCTTGACGGCGGCTTCGATGCCCCTTTTCAGGTCCATCGGGTTGGCGCCGGCGACGACGTTGCGAAGACCTTCGGCGAGGATGGCTTGTGCGAGGATGGTGGCAGTGGTGGTTCCGTCGCCGGCGACGTCTGAGGTCTTGCTGGCAACTTCGCGCACCATCTGAGCGCCCATATTCTCAATCGGGTCTTCGAGTTCGACTTCTTTGGCGACGGTGACGCCGTCTTTGGTCGAAAGGGGAGCGCCGAACTTTTTGTCAATCAGGACATTACGACCCTTGGGGCCGAGCGTTACTTTGACCGTGTCGGTCAACTTGTCAACGCCGCGCTTCATAGCTGTACGGGCGTCGAGATCGAATTTTATTTCTTTCGCTGCCATTGTAAAAACTCCTTTGAGGTATGATTGGAGTCTAAAAGTTTAAAAGTTTAAAAGTTTAAAAGTCCAATCCGAAGTGACCGGGCAACTTTCAAACTTTCTAACTTTCAAACTTTCAAACTTACTTCACCACAGCCAAAATGTCATTGCGGGACACGAGCAAGTACTCGACGTTGTCAACTTTGATCTCGGTACCGCCGTACTTGGCATAAACGACCTTGTCGCCGACTTTGATCAGGTCAGAAAGCTTTTTGCGATCGAGCTTGGAATCAGTGACGTCATCGCCGACTGCGACGACTTCGCCGATCTGGGGGCGTTCTTTGACTGTATCAGGGATAATGATGGAGCCGACTTTACGTTCTTCCTGTTCGACCGGCTTGATCATGACCCTTTCGTCAATCGGATGGATGTTCATGGGATCTCCATTTAGGGTTGATTGTAGTTGAAAGTTGGAAAGTTAGAAAGTTGGAAAGTCAGAAAGTCGTGGGCCGGATCGCCTTTTACTCTTTCGAACTTTTACACTTTCAAACTTACTGTTAGCACTCCGTCTCTCCGAGTGCTAACAGAGCGAGGATAATATATACGGTGGGAGGGGGTTTGTCAAGTGATAGCGGGGGGTGTTCTAACGGGAGGCAGATAATACAGATGTTGAGGAATCATTCGCGCCTTCCGGTGCGTCCGAAAATGTAGTGTAGTCGTCTTTGCGAGCCTTTTGCCCATCTCGACACTTATCAAACTATTACTGTCATAAGGGCGAAAGGCGAAGCAATCTGTAGCGATATCAAGAGCTTGAATGATGAGATTGCCACACCCATTCCCGCAGACTTCAATCCTATTTAGAGTCGAATCGGGCGGGAATGGGTTCGCAATGACATTCAAAGGACAGACGCGAAGGTGAGAATGACGCTTTGCCGAAGAAAACCGAGACTGCTGAAAAGACTCTTCCAATATTTCACAAAGTCCCGTCGTATAACGATAATCCGAGTTTACAGACCCTACGCCTTGACACCTCCCACTCGCGTTACTTCCCGAGGCTGTTTCTTTCCTCCCCATTCACATTTGAGTACAAATGAAATCTATCATATCCGCTTTTCTGTTTGGCTTCGCCTTGCTTTCAGCAGGCGAACTACTCGCGCATGGTCCTACTGCAACCAGCCGGGAGTTTCATCCCGCTGCAGGATCTCTCTATTTGAAAGACGTCTCCATTGTGGGAAGCGATTACATTGCCATCGGCGAAAATGGTGTATCCCCACAAAATGGCCCAACCGACTTCGATTATCTTCCTGTGCTCTTCGGCCAGAATCTGAATGCGGCGTTTGGCCCGCGCATTCTTCTTGAAGCTTGGCAGTTTCCCAAACGAGTGATGTCCTGGGATAACGGTTTCATCATCGCGGGAAACTCGTTTGTGGACGACCATGCGCAGAACCCCGATTTGTTCTTCTGGTCGCTTGATGACTCGATCGTCTGGCGTGCCAACCTTGACCGCCCTGAGAATGTGAGTTCCAGAGCTATTCTCGATGCAGCTTTGACCCCTCAAGGGATTCTCAACGTGGTTGGGTTCGATGCCACAGTTCAGAACATTCAGTTCTGGCTTGCTCAAGTCGCTCCTGCTTCTGGTGAAATCATCTGGAGGCGGAATATCGCTTTCGAGGGGGTCTCCAATATCCAGAACCTCTTACTGGTTCAATCCGGCGCCGATAAATTCGTGGTAGGGCAGGGGAGCAGCGCGGATGGTGACATCTTCGTCTCGAAGTTCGATGAAGATGGAGAACAACTCTGGATGACAGTTCACCATATTGACATCGGAGTTCTCAGAAGCGCCGCTCTCAACTCCTACAACGGAGTCATCGCGGTGGGCAGCGAAAGTGAAGTAGCTGTGAATAGCCTTGCGATTGCAAGCTTTGTTCTGCTGACTGATGACGAAGGTCAGGCTATTCAACTTGCCGTAACTTCAATCTCCGCCATGATTGGGCTCAGCGCTGTTACACCGGTTCCGGGAGGTGGATACATCGCCTGTGGTCATGTCAACGCTGAAGATGGCGACAGCGATGCGTTGATCCAGAGGCTTGATGAGAATGGACAGAACATGTGGAACTTCGCGCTGGGCGAGCCGGATGTTGACGAGGAGCTGCTTTCTATCGTCTGGAATCCTGCGCTTGCAGGTTACTCGGCGGTAGGCTCCTCAGGAGCATTTGGTTTGCTGGTCAATGGCGAAAACGATCCTGACTATAACTATTTCACCCACCCGACCAACGGCGACTTCACACACAATTTCCTCGTAGATGAACTACAAACACCAGAAGGCGACCCATATCCCATCGGCTCGGACGTCGGAGTCTTCTATGGCGGTATCTGTGTAGGCGCTGCCGTTTGGTGGGGACATCCCTTCTCGATTGTCGCGTTCAATGACGACGATTCAACCGAAGTACAAGACGGCTTCGAGGCTGATAGCTCGTTCACCTTCCAGATCGGGGACAATGCTGTAGCTACTGCTACTCCCGGTCTGGCAACAATTGACGAAGGCGATGAGACTTTTCAGATCAACGGATTCACTCACCTGACCATCACCTCAGCTCGCCAAGTTCGTATAGATCTTGACTACGGCTGGAATTTGATTTCTGCCAACGCCGATCCACTTGACCCGGTTATCCCGAAAATGTGGGCTCCGGTCACTCAGAATGGACTGCTCGTTCTGCTTAAGGACAAATCGGGACATTTTTATGCGCCAAACCATCAGTTCAGTAACATCGGTTCATGGATCTCCGAACAGGGTTATCAAGCCAAGATGAGCGGCGCTACCGTGTTCGAGTTCCCTGGTCGGGCAATTGAACGAGATCGCCCGATCGAACTAACTGCGGGTTGGGAAACGATTGCTTACTTCCCAGTTTATAGTTTGCCTGCTCCTATCGCCGTGGCGTCCATTCGAGCCGACATGGTAATTCTGAAGGATGGTTCCGGTCGCTTTTACCATCCGGGATACAATTTCAACAATATGGGGCCAATGCGACCCGGCAAAGGCTACTGGGTTAAACTCACTGAAGCCTCCACCCTTATCTATCCTCCGGTTCGTGGAGGCGACGCGGTTGAGGACGTTGTATTCGCTCCTTCGATTCACTTTGGAAAACCGGTTCTGACAGCTCAGAATATGAGCCTTCTCATCCGTTCGCCCCAGTTGGCTGTCTCAGGCTCCGAGCTGGCAGCATACTCATCCTCAGGTAGTCTGATTGGCTCCGTCGTACTGGAAGGCGCTGGCCCTTGGGGAATGGCGCTTTGGGCGGATGATCCGACGACCGACGAAATGGACGGCGCGGTTGATGGTGAGCCGATCCAATTCCGCTATTGGAACGGCGTTTCCGAACAAGCGATCACGGTCAACTGGGAAGACGGCGAAGGGAGCTATCAGACCGATGGCTTCGGCTTGATTAACGTGGTTCCCGCCGCCATTGCGCCTACCCAATTCACGATCAATGAAGCCTTCCCGAACCCGTTCAACAGCCGTGTCTCGGTCAGCTTCGCGCTCCCATCGAGCGGGACAGTCAAGATGCAGGTACTCGATCTGAGTGGTCGAATCGTCGCCGACCTCGTCAACGGTAACTTGTCGGCTGGGTATCATTCGATAGGCTGGAATGCGGAAGGTTTCCCGAGCGGTTTGTATCTGATCAGCGTCGAGGCAAATGGCCAGACGCTCGCTACCAAGGCGACTCTGCTTCGGTAGTTGGCTTGAATAGAGGAAAGCCAGCGGCCAGTCAACATTTGACTGGCCGTTGGCTTTTTGGTGAGGTCGTACGAATCGAGCGAACGTTACTTCATCACTACCGCCTTGGCAAAGCGCACCTCGCGGGCAGTCTTCAATCTTACCAGATAACACCCCGCTGGAAGCTGACCAGCATCAATCACAAACTGGTGCGATCCCGCTTCAAACTCCCCTTTGGCGAGATCAAGTACCTGTCGCCCTTCCATATCGAGCAAGGCGAGCTGAACCTCTGAGCGAACAGGTAAAGTGAACTCGACGGTGGAGGTGGAATTGAAGGGGTTGGGGTGGATAGCGTCAAGGCAGACTACGGATGGAAGCGAACTCTCCGCCTCGCCGACACCGAGCGAGGTGACATGGAAAAGCACTTCAACAGCCGGATTTGCCGGGTCGTTGGAGGTTATCGTCAGGAGAATATCTTCAGGCTCCGGCTCAAGCGCGGTCAGCTCGAGATGTACACCGAGGTTCACCGCGGAAGCTGGACGGAGGATGCCTTCCGAGGGAGTGACCGTGGCTATAATCGCCGCGGGTTCGTCACGACCGGGAGCTTCGCGGGGACCTATGGCAGCCGTCCAGCTTAAAACCCATCCGCCGGTGTTATTCACGGTAATCGGAATATCCCTCGACTGGCCTTCACGCAGCCTCACCTCAACATCCTGCGCATTGACATGGATCTCAGGCGGGGAAAACGCCTGCGCCACCATCCTCATTTTCCAGTATTCTACATCAACATCATTACTGCGGATGAAGAGACTATCTCGTATTGTCCCTTCCGAAGCATTCAAGTAGGTTACTTCAACTTCCTGGCTATCGCCCGGGGCAATGGTGAACTCGATAAGATTCGGGGTGAAGAACTCGGTGTGAGTGACGACTTCGGTAACGACCAGGTCATCGCCACCGAGATTGCGGATTGTCACCGGTACCATGACAGGATAGTCGGTCCAGACTTCGCGGTTATAATTGAAGTCTATCACTCGAGGGAAACCTGCGACGCTGGGCCAGACCACCTCGATTTCGGGCAATTCGCCGATAGTGCCGACCACGCGGATAACTACGTCAGGCGAGTTTGGATCATTTGAGAAGATGTGTACATCCGCCCGGTAAACCCCATCAGCGAGGTCCGCACCAACGGCGATCATATAAAGTTCTATATCCTGCCATTGGTCGAGCTCGCCTTCTGTAGGTTCCAAAAAGAGCCAGGCATTTTCCGCTATACCGTCATCATAAATCCTGATGTTGTTCGATGAAAACCCTCCCGCCCAGAAGTTTTCTCCGTCATGAGCAAATGCACTCACGAGCTGTTCGCCGTTGGGGAAGGCTTGGAATCTATCTATCTCTTCCTGGCACTCCCACCGCTCGGTATCCACCCGGATCTGGTGGATTGTGCCATCGTTAGGATTCAGCATCCAGAGCTGGCCATTGTGTTCCGCCACCCACTCAAACCCAAACGACTGGGCTCCTCCATGAAAGTTGCGGTGGTTCCGTATGACACCGATCGCGTCACCGACTCCGCCATCATCGGTTAACGTGAAGACTGAGATAGTCTCGTCGTTTGCGTTCATTAAAAAGAGCCATCCATTCTCGTCGTCAGCGGCAAGTCCGACGATTGGGAACGGCATCTGGATCGCGCCGACGTTCTGACCTTGGGCGTCGTAGCGATTTAGTGCAGCGGTGTTGTATTCAGGCAGGTAGAGAAGGCCTCGCGCCCAGGCTCCGTCGGTGCAAACCCCCGGATCAATGCGGATGACTTCTTCGATGTTGCCGTAATTGAGTCCTGTGGTGTAGGCTACTGCAAGATTAGGATTAACGCTGGTGACCCACATGCGGTCGTTATCCCAATCCCATGCTACCGGAGAACAATGCTGATTCTGGTTGTTGATGCCTTGAAACTCGGCTAACAGGTCGCCACCGTCGTCGCGACGCGGCCCCTGTTGCGCATGGTTACGTTGGAACTCGATCGAACTCTGCCAGCGAAGTACCCCCCCACCATCATTCGCCATTCGAATGTTGAATTGATAATCTCTCCCATCCTCTGGAAATTCAAACACTACCAAGTCGGTTTCCAAGGCGATGTCTTGCGCTGACGCCACGTTCCAAGCCCCAAGAAGGATTACCAGCACAAACAGGTTGAGACAATACTTCGAGAACATTGGCTCCTCCAAATAGAAAGTTGACGGAGAGCCCTCGGAGACTCTTCCTGTCCAAGCCTTGTTCTACTGCCAGCCCGCCGTGGCTGGCAGAACATATCACCTGCTCCGCTCCACTGCCAGCCGCGGCGGGCTGGCAGTAGAGCGAGGGGGCATTATTTCACTATCACTGCCTTCGACAGTCTAATATCATTTCCCGCGACCAATCTTACCAGATAACACCCCGCGGGTAACTGTCCGGCGTCGAGCTTGATCGAATGCGATCCAGCGTCGTATGCTCCCCGGGCGAGCTCGAGCACTTCACGTCCCTCCAAGTCGAGTAAGGTGATCCCAACATCAGAGCGTGCGGGTAGTGAGAAGTCAACGGTGGTGGTAGAGTTGAAGGGATTGGGGTGGAGAGCGTCGAGGTGGGCTTGAGCAGGCAGTAGAGTTCCCTCAGATTCATCCACCGCGTTCGAGTGGATGAGAATATCTACCGCCATGACCGGGCGCTGGGGATCGTTGGAGGTGATCGTCAGAGTGAACGCATCATCACTGGTATCGAGCGCCACCAATTCAAAGTGAATCTGAACATCCTGGCTTTGTTCGGGTTGAACGGTACCACCGACTGGATCAAGTCGAATAATCGTTTCAGCGGGCTCATCCCGACCGGGAGTCACCGGTGTGACTTCACCTACCCAACGAAGCACCGATCCACCATTGTTGTTGACGCCCAGCGTAAAATCTTCTTCCTCACCAAGCCCCAGCGACAATTCGATGGCCTGAACGGTCAAATCAATAACCGGCGGATAAACGGCCTCCGCTCTAATCGGGAACAGGAATTCCTCGAGCCCGGGAGCGTTGCTTCGGAGCAGTAGCGAATCTGTGATCATCCCGGCCTCATCGGCGATGAAAGCCAGATCGAGGATGCGACGGCGATGAGGTGGTAGGACAAATGCCTCTGGTTCGCAAATGAAATGATCAGTTCCAAAGCTGATTTCGTTCACTGTTAGATCGTCCGTACCACGGTTCCATATGGAGATCGGCACAACATTTTCAAGCCCGACCCAGACTGGCCCATAAGCATTGAAATCAATCAGCTCGGGATAACCGGCACTCGCAGGCCACCTCAATTCGACGCCAGGGACGCCCACGAACGTCGCACGAACCGTCAAAAACAGATCGGGATTGCGGAAATCATTCGAGATGAAGTGGATCCTCGATTCGTACTCCCCGGCGATCATACCGACGGAATTGATCGTGATCATAATCTCCATATCGGAGCCGGGTTCCATCCAGCCTTCTTGAGGATCCCACCCAAGCCACTGCAACTCGGACACTCCAGCGTCGTAAATCCGGATGTTATCCTCCGAGAACCCCCCTGCCCAGAGGAATTCAGAGTCAAAAGCGATGCCGCTTTCGGGCACTTCTTCACGATCAGGAAATGCGATAAAACTCTGAACGACTTCCATGCACGACCAATCATCAGTATCCACGCTGATCTGATAGACTCGGCCCTCGCTGTCGGTCATCCAGAGCTGTCCATCCAGCTGCCCCGACAGCCACTCGATGGAGTACGCTGGATCGTCCCCATGAAACTGCTGATGATCGTCAATGACGCCGATTTCATCTCCAACATCCCCCATGTCGGTCATTTGGAAGACATGAATGTTAAGAGTCTCTTCATTCATGAGGAAGAGTCTTCGCTCAATGGGGTCCACGGCAACGCCGACGATAGGGAAGGGAAGCTCGGTGACGCCGACGTTGGCACCTTCGGCGGTGTAGCGGCTCAGTTGGTTGGATTCGAAAACGGGGAGATAGAGGAGGCCAGCGGCGAAGGCACCGTCGGTGCAGACGCCCGGATTGAAGCGCATCACTTCCTGAAAATCCTGATACGCAGCGTCGTGAGTATATGCTACGACAAGGTTGGGGTTGATCTTCGTCACCCACATCCATTCATTATCCGGGTCCCATCCGACCGGTGAACAGAAGCGGTCTGCTGCGTTGACGCCACGGAATACGCCGATCAAGTCGCCGGGGTCGTCGCGTCGCGGTCCCGGATTCCAAGGAACTCGAACGACTTCGAGTTGAGTCCACCACTCAAGGGGGTCATCGCCATCATTTGAGATATTTAATGCGAATTCCTCCACAACGTCAATTTCGTCGTATGCGGCTTCGAGTAGATCCATGGAGAGGACGATTATTGGTTCAGCATAGATGCAGGGTGCGGAAGCGAATAGAATGGTTAGAGCGAGGAGGCGAAGCGAGATGTTTCGAGACATGGTAAACCTCCAAAGAATTGGTAGTTCACAATTTATAGGTAGTATCAATTTTCAGGAGTAAGCAATCGGGAGAAGTTGTCATTACCACGAAGGGATTTGTCAGAGAAAGCGGTGAATGGGTCATTGCGAGCCTTTCGCCCATTCTGCCGCTTATCAGACGATTAAAGTAGAGTGGGCGAAAGGCGAAGCAATCTCAAGTAAAATCAATTCATTGGAAGTCGAGATTGCCGCACCCATCACCGGGGACTTTAATCTACTTGGGTTTGTGAATCTGCGGTGATGGGTTCGCAATGACATTCTAAGGACAAACTCGAAGGCGAGAATGGCACGTATCCCTCACCTGTCACCCGTCACAAGCCCACCAGTCACCGGCCACCTGTCACCCACTAAACCGTACGTTAATCACATCTCCATCCAGCACAATGTATTCCTTCCCCTCCAGCCGGAATTTCCCCATTTCCTTTAACTTCGCGGCACTGCCGTTAACCGTGACATATTCATCCCACTGGAAGACTTCGGCACGAATGAAGCCCCTGGCAATGTCGTCGTGGATGGCTCCTGCCGCGATGACCGCGTTCGACCCCTTCCGAATCGCCCAGGCGGTTGTGTCCTTATCGCCGGTAGTGAAGAATGTAATCATACCGAGCAGATCGAACGTCGCCCTCACAATCCGTTCAAGAGCCGACTGTTTGAAGCCCAGTTCTTCCATAAACGGCGCTCGTTCCGCTTCATCGAGTTGGGCTATTTCCGATTCAATCTCGGCCGCGCAGACCGCCCAGCCGATCTTCTTACCCATGTCGCCTGCTGCCGCAATCAGTTTCGCCAGACGGGCGTCCGAATCAGCCGCACCTTCTTCACCGACGTTCAAAACGACAAGAATAGGCTTCTGGCTAAGGAAAGCATAACCACGGATGGTCTTCTCTTCCTCGGCTGTGAATTCAAGTTCGCGCAGTTGGGTGCCGTTGTTCAGCGCTGTTTGGCAGCGTTCCAGCAGCTCAGTCTCCTTCTTTGACGCCGGATCGTGCATCTTCGAGATCTTGTGCAAGCGCTTTTCGACCGTGGCAAGGTCATTGACGATGAACTCAAGCGCTGCGTCGGCGAGATCCTCTGCCGGGTCAATTTTGCCGCGAGGATGGCTGATCGCCGGGTTGGCGAAGTCGCGGATCACCAGCATCAGCATCGAGGTTGCCTTCAGCTCAGCCAGATAGCCCGCTGGATACGACTCGCGCTTATCCGGAGTGACCGCTACGCCGGGGACGTCCACATACTCGACGGTCGCCGGGACGAGCTTGC
>Ga0172380_10008362_pt1 | contig 11346 bp, 10 predicted proteins | sample Leawe162metaG_FD_119747 | JGI IMG/M metagenome (GOLD analysis project Ga0172380, IMG submission 119747) | Leachate microbial communities from a municipal landfill in Southern Ontario, Canada - Leachate well 162 metaG | ecosystem: Engineered > Solid waste > Landfill > Unclassified | place... | reverse complement strand
TCACCTCTTCCTTTTCTATCTGCAACAGGGCCCCTTCGCAGCGTGCGCGGGAGCAGGTGCAGCGGAATTCGACCGCCTGCGGATCGAACACCCGTACCTTGTCCTGGTGGTAGAGACGGTAGAGGATCTCTTCCGCTTCCAGGCCGAACAGCTCTTCATCCTTGATGGTGGCGGTGAGCTGGGTCAGGTGATCGAAATCTGCGCTGTGATCCTCGCTCTGGGCGGGCAGCGCCTGTAGCAGTATGCCGGCGGCGCGGGGCTCACCCTGGTGGTAGCCGGTACGGATCCACAGCTTGGTGGCCAGCTGCTCAGACTGGGCGAAGTAGTGCTCCAGGCAGCCTGCCAGGGTGTCGGCGTCCAGCGCTATGATGCCCTGGTAGCGCTCGCCCTGCTCCGGGGTGATGGTGATGATCAGCTGACCTTCGCCGATCAGGCTCTGCAGCTTGCCATCGCTCGGCAGCTCGCCCTCAAAACGGGCCACGCCGCGCAGTTGCTGGTTGTTGTCACCGTTGATGACGGCGAGGCGCACCGGGCCATCGCCCTGCAACTGCACAGTGATGGAGCCTTCAAACTTGAGGGTGGCGGTCAGCAGGCTGGTGGCAACCAGCAGCTCACCCAGGAGTTTTTGCACCTGCACCGGGTAGTTCTGGGCTTCCACCACGTGGCGGTAGGTATGGTCCAGCTGGACCAGCTCACCCCGGACTTCGTACTCTTCAAACAGATAGCGATACAGGAGATCTTGGTTACTCATCATGCATTCCTGGGTTCTTAGGTGAGGTAAATAGATAAAAACATTATTAAACAGGTGGTTAGGAACTAATCCCATTTCCTGTCGTCATAAAAGGGCCACGTTGGCGAGTCAGTATTGCTTGACCTTGATCAGCTGGCGCCGCTCCTGCTTGTCGGGACGACGCTCGGGGCTCGGGGCAAACTGGCTGTTGAAGCGGCGCGCCTCGCTGTTCTCGGCCCGTTTTTTCAGGCTGGCTTCCGTCTCTTCATAGAGCAGCTGGGCCAGCGGGGCGGACTTGCGCTGTTCGCTCACTTGCAGCACCCGCACCTCCCGTTCGTCCTGGCCTTGCCAGACACGGATGAGGGCCCCGGCTTCGACGGCCTTGCCCGGCTTGCTGCGCTGGCCGTTGTAGTGCACCTTGCCCCCTTCAATCTGCTCACGGGCCAGGCTGCGGGTCTTGTAAAAACGCGCCGCCCACAACCATTTGTCGAGGCGGACCTGGGTTGTGGTTTCTGCGGGATTCGGCATGAATCGACTCCGGGATGGCTGAAAGGGGAGCCTGATTATACCAGAGGCAGGCCTCGGGATAGAAACGGGGGGGCTTATGGTGTGACGGAATGTCAATTTTCGCAGCTTCATCCCATCCGGTCGGTTGTCTCTGGGTCCATTGCCGTACACAATAGCCAACCGATTTGGATGCCAGAATATATTGATAAACATGACGCTACCGTTCAGGGATGACTTGTTGAGCTCCCTTCTGGCCCGTTGCAAAACCGTGCCGCTCTCCCGTTTCAGCCAGCCCCTGTTCTGGCTTCTGCTGCTGTTGCTGGCCCACCAGTGCGCCGGTCTCACCTGGCGTCTGCTGGATCTCGGCAGCCAGCAGGCCAGCCAACCCTGGCAGCCGGCCATGGTCGCCAGTCAGGGCCAAGGTTCGGCCCGGCTCGATCTCGGCGGCATCAGCCGGCTGTCGCTGTTCGGCAAGGCGAAGCAACAGGCCCAAGTGGCCGATGCTGTCGCAACCGATGCCCCCAAGACTCAGCTCAACGCCCAGCTCAACGGTGTGCTGGCGAGTTCAGATCCGGCCAAATCCATCGCCATCATCGCCCACAACGGCGTTCAGAACTCCTATGGCATCGGTGATTTCATCGATGGCACTCAGGCCAAGATCCGTCAGGTGTTCGCCGATCGCGTCATCATAGAGCGGGACGGGCGGGACGAGACCCTGATGCTGGATGGGGAAGAGTACGGCAAGCCCCTGCCCAAACCGGGCAATCAGGATGACAAGCTCTCCTCGGTGCGCAGCGAACTGCTGGGCAACCCCGGCAAGATCACCGATTACCTCAATATTTCCCCGGTGCGGGTAGATGGCCGCATGGTCGGCTATCGCCTCAATCCGGGCAGCAATCCAGAGCTGTTCAATCAACTCGGTCTGGTCGCCAACGACATGGCGGTCAGCATCAATGGCCTGGATTTGCGGGATAACGCTCAGGCCATGCAGGCAATGCAGCAGGTGGCTGGCGCCACGGAAATGACCGTCACCGTCGAGCGGCAAGGACAGCTCTACGACGTTTATGTCGGCTTGTCAGAATAATGATTTGGAGTAGCACCAAGAATGATAAATAAAGGGAAGGGCTGGCGTCTGGCCACGGTTGCGGCGGCGCTGATGATGGCGGGCTCCGCCTGGGCCACCGAGTATTCTGCCAGCTTCAAGAATGCCGACATCGAAGAGTTCATCAACACGGTCGGCAAGAACCTGAGCAAGACCATCATCATAGAGCCTTCGGTGCGCGGCAAGATCAACGTCCGCAGTTACGACCTGCTCAACGAGGAGCAGTACTACCAGTTCTTCCTGAGCGTGCTCGACGTCTATGGCTTCGCCGTGGTGCCCATGGATAACGGTGTGCTCAAGGTGGTGCGCTCCAAGGACGCCAAGACCTCGGCCATCCCGGTGGTGGATGAGACCAACCCTGGCATAGGCGACGAGATGGTGACCCGGGTGGTACCTGTGCGCAACGTTTCGGTGCGCGAACTGGCGCCCCTGCTGCGCCAGCTCAATGACAACGCCGGTGGCGGCAACGTGGTCCATTACGATCCCTCCAACGTGCTGCTCATCACGGGCCGTGCCGCCGTGGTCAACCGTCTGGTGGAAGTGGTACGCCGGGTCGACAAGGCGGGCGATCAGGAAGTGGACATCATCAAGCTGAAATATGCCTCCGCCGGCGAGATGGTGCGGCTGGTGACCAACCTCAACAAGGATGGCAACAGTCAGGGCGGCAACACCTCCCTGCTGCTGGCCCCCAAGGTGGTGGCCGACGAGCGCACCAACTCTGTGGTGGTCAGTGGTGAACCCAAGGCGCGGGCCCGCATCATACAGATGGTGCGCCAGCTCGATCGGGATCTGCAGAGCCAGGGCAACACCCGGGTCTTCTACCTGAAATATGGCAAGGCCAAGGACATGGTGGAGGTGCTCAAGGGCGTCAGCTCCAGCATAGAAGCGGACAAGAAGGGCGGCGGTACCACCACGACAGCGGGTGGTGGCGCCAGCATAGGGGGTGGCAAGCTGGCCATCTCCGCCGACGAGACCACCAATGCACTGGTCATCACGGCCCAGCCGGATGTGATGGCCGAGCTGGAGCAGGTGGTCGCCAAGCTGGATATCCGCCGCGCCCAGGTACTGGTTGAGGCGATCATAGTCGAGATCGCCGACGGCGACGGCCTCAACCTCGGGGTGCAGTGGGCCAATACCAACGGCGGCGGCACCCAGTTTACCGATACCAACCTGCCCATCGGCTCGGTGGCCATCGCTGCCAAGGATTACAAGGACAACGGCAATACCGACTCGCTGTCCAAGCTGGCCGGTGGTTTCAACGGCATGGCGGCCGGTTTCTACACCGGCAACTGGGCCGCGCTGGTGACGGCACTGTCGACCAATACCAAGAGCGATATTCTCTCCACCCCGAGTATCGTCACCATTGACAACAAGGAAGCCTCCTTCAACGTCGGCCAGGAAGTGCCGGTGCAGAGCGGCTCCCAGAGCTCGACCACCAGCGATCAGGTGTTCAACACCATAGAGCGCAAGACGGTGGGCACCAAGCTGGTGGTGACGCCGCAGATCAACGAAGGGGATTCCGTGCTGCTCAATATCGAGCAGGAGGTCTCCAGCGTGGCGCAGAAACAGGCGACCGGGACTGCCGATCTGGGCCCCACCTTCGATACCCGTACCATCAAGAACGCCGTGCTGGTGAAGAGTGGCGAGACTGTGGTGCTGGGTGGCCTGATGGATGAGCAGAATCAGGAGAAGGTCTCCAAGGTACCTTTGCTGGGCGACATCCCCGTGCTCGGCTACCTGTTCCGCTCCACCACCAACACCACCTCCAAGCGCAACCTGATGGTCTTTATCCGGCCCACCATATTGCGGGATGCCAACGTCTACTCAGGCATCTCCAGCAACAAGTACACCATGTTCCGGGCCGAACAGATCGAGGCTGCCGCTCAGGAGAACTACCTCACCTCGCCCAAACGCCAGGTGCTGCCTGAATATGGCCAGGATGTGACCCAGTCGCCCGAGGTACAGAAGCAGATCGAGCTGATGAAGGCGCGCCAGCAGGCGACGGCCGACGGAGCTCAGCCATTCGTGGGTAACAAGTAATGGCAGCGTACCAGCTCGATGACACGAGTCTGCCTGCGGCCCTGCCCGAGCTGCCGTTCGCCTTTGCCCGCAACTTCGGTGTCGTCCTGACCGAGCGGCAGGGGACCCCCCTGCTGCTGTGCCGTCCTGGGGTGGCGCCGCAAACCCTGCTGGAGGTGCGGCGGGTGGCGGGCTGCGCCTTCGAGGTGGAGCAGCTCGGCAGTGACGAGTTTGAAGAGCTGCTGATGGCGCACTACCAGCGCGACTCCTCCGAGGCGCGCCAGCTGATGGAAGATCTCGGCAACGAGATGGACTTCTTTGCCCTGGCGGAAGAGCTGCCTCAGAGCGAGGATCTGCTGGACGCAGATGACGACGCCCCCATCATTCGCCTCATCAACGCCATGTTGAGCGAGGCGATAAAAGAGGAGGCGTCTGACATCCATATCGAGACCTTCGAGCGGGTGCTGGTCATTCGCTTCCGCATCGATGGCGTGTTGCGGGAGATACTGCGGCCTCATCGCAAGCTGGCTTCCCTGCTGGTGTCGCGCATCAAGGTCATGTCGCGGATGGACATAGCCGAGAAGCGGGTGCCCCAGGATGGCCGCATCTCGCTGCGTATCGGTGGCCGGGCGGTGGACGTGCGGGTGTCGACCATGCCGTCCAGCTACGGCGAGCGGGTGGTGCTGCGTCTGCTCGACAAGAACAACGTGCGCCTCGAGCTCAAGCAGCTCGGCATGACGCTGGCCAACCGCAACATCATCAGCGAACTCATTCGCAAGCCCCACGGCATCATTCTGGTGACGGGCCCGACCGGTTCGGGCAAGTCCACCACCCTGTATGCAGCGCTCTCCGAGATCAACTCGCGGGATCGCAACATTCTCACGGTGGAAGACCCCATCGAATATGACCTCGAAGGGGTAGGTCAGACCCAGGTCAACACCAAGGTGGACATGACCTTCGCCCGCGGCCTGCGCGCCATTCTGCGTCAGGATCCGGACGTGGTGATGGTGGGGGAAATTCGCGACCTCGAGACCGCCCAGATAGCGGTGCAGGCGTCGCTGACCGGTCACCTGGTGATGTCGACCCTGCACACCAACACCGCCATAGGTGCCATCACCCGGATGCGGGACATGGGGATAGAGCCTTTCCTGCTCTCCTCGTCCCTGTTGGCGGTACTGGCCCAGCGGCTGGTGCGCACCCTCTGCCCGGATTGCCGCGCCCCGCGCCCCATCACGGAGCAGGAGCGTCTGGCCATGGGCATGGAACTGGCGCCGGATCAGCAGGTGTGGCGGCCGGTGGGCTGCGAGCAGTGCAACCACACCGGCTATCGCGGCCGGACCGGCATTCACGAACTGGTGGTGATCGACGAGGCGGTGCGCGAGGCGATCCACAGCGCCAGCGGTGAACTCGCCATAGAGCGGCTGATCCGGGACCATACCCCCAGCATACGCCGCGACGGCATCGACAAGGTGCTCAAGGGGCAGACCAGCCTCGAAGAGGTGCTGCGCGTGACCCGGGAAGATTGACCGCTGGGCATCGACAAGGTGCCCAAGGGCCAGAGCCAAGTCTCTGGAAGCAGTATTGCGGGTGATGCGGGAAGATTGATGTCCGGTCAGGCAAGCGATTTGAATCGGGATAACGAGACGTCACAGTGCTAGGGCAGAGGAGCAAGAGTATTGTCTGCATTTGAATACAAAGCCCTCGACAGCAAGGGGCGCCAGAAGCAGGGGGTGACCGAGGGTGACTCGGCCCGTCAGGTGCGCCAGCAACTGCGTGAGCAAGGGCTGACCCCGCTCGAGGTGAACGAGACCACAGAGAAGGCAAAGCGGGAAGCGAATCGCTTCGTGCTGTTTCGCCGTGGCGCCTCCACCTCCGAGCTGGCTCTCATCACCCGTCAGCTGGCGACCCTGGTGGGCGCAGGGCTGACCATCGAAGAGGCGCTGCGGGCGGTGGCTGAGCAGTGCGAGAAGGCCCATCTGCGCAGCCTGGTGGCGACGGTACGCAGCAAGGTGGTAGAGGGTTACTCGCTGGCCGATTCGCTGGGGGCCTTCCCTCACGTGTTCGATCAGCTGTTTCGCTCCATGGTGGCGGCCGGTGAAAAATCGGGCCATCTGGAGAAGGTGCTGAACCGGCTCGCCGACTACACGGAGCAGCGCCAGCACATGCGCACCAAACTGCTGCAGGCGATGATCTACCCCATAGTCCTCACTCTGGTGGCGGTCGGGGTCATCTCTATCCTGCTCACCGCAGTCGTGCCCAAGGTGGTTGCCCAGTTTGAACACATGGGCCAGCAACTGCCTGCGACGACCCGTTTCCTCATCGGTACCAGCGAGCTGATGCAGCATTACGGCCTCTGGTTCCTGCTGCTGCTGTTTATCGGTGGTTTTGTCTGGCGCTGGTGGCTGACCGACGAGAAGCGTCGCCGTCACTGGCATCAGGTGGTGCTGCGCCTGCCGGTCATAGGCCGGGTCAGTCGTGGTCTCAACACGGCCCGCTTCGCCCGCACCCTCAGCATACTCAACGCCAGCGCAGTGCCCCTGCTGGAGGGGATGAAGATCGCCGGCGAGGTACTCTCCAATGACTTCGCCCGTACTCGCATCGGTGAGGCCACCGAACGGGTGAGGGAGGGGACCAGCCTGCGCAAGGCTCTGGATGAAACCAAGATTTTCCCGCCCATGATGCTGCACATGATCGCCTCCGGCGAGCAGAGCGGCGAGCTCGACAGCATGCTGGAGCGGGCGGCTGACAACCAGGACAGGGAATTTGAAACCCAGGTGAACATCGCTCTCGGCGTGTTCGAGCCCCTGCTGGTGGTCTCCATGGCCGGGGTCGTGCTGTTTATCGTGATGTCGATCCTGCAGCCGATCCTCGAGCTCAACAACATGGTGAATTTGTAAGGTTCGGGTGTCCGAATACGCTTCGCTATTCGAACCTACAAATCCAATCGAACTCGCAGGTTCGATTAGCCGGCAGGCGTAATCGAACGATCGCGGTTTAACAGTTAATCGTTGATGGTTCATGCCATCTCATTTCGTTAGGGAGTAAGTCATGCAAAAGCGTCGTCAATCCGGTTTTACCCTGCTGGAAGTCATGGTGGTCATAGTGATCCTCGGCATCCTGGCCAGCCTGGTGGTGCCCAACCTGATGGGCAACAAGGAGAAGGCTGACCAGCAGAAAGCCGTCTCCGATATAGTGGCGCTGGAAAATGCCCTCGACATGTACAAGCTGGACAACAACCGTTACCCGACCACGGAACAGGGCCTGGATGCGCTGGTCAACAAGCCGACCGCCGCCCCCGAGCCGCGCAGCTACCGTGACGGCGGCTACATCAAGCGCCTGCCGCAGGATCCCTGGGGCAACCCGTACCAGATGCTGAGCCCGGGCCAGTTTGGCAAGATCGACATCTTCTCCATGGGGCTGGATGGCGAAGCCGGTACCGATGACGACATCGGCAACTGGAATCTGAAGGATTTCCAATAAGTGATTGATTGCGCTGCCATCAAGGTGCTGTGGGCGAGGCTGCCGTGAGGGGCTTGTCGTCTCGTCATCGCCAAGCCGGCTTCACCCTGCGGGAGGTGATGTTGAGTGGCGCCATGCTGATGAGGCTGGAGTCTGCTGTCGTCACCTTGGTGGGGTGGGACCAATGAGGCGTCATCGCCAGTCGGGTTTCACCCTGCTGGAGGTATTGCTGGTCGCCATGCTGATGGGGCTGGTGGCCACTGCCGTCACCCTCAGCATGGGAGGGGCCAGAGGCGATCGCGAGCTCGACAAGCAGGCGCGCCGCTTCATGGCGACCCTGCAACAGGCGCAGGAGTATTCGGTGATGGATGGCCGGCTGGTGGGGCTTCGCATCGAGGATCACGGCTGGCAGTTCATGCAGCGTGCTGCCAAGGATCGCAAGTGGCAGGCACTGACCGGCGACAAGATCCTGGGACAGGTACAACTGCCCGACACCATGTTGCTGGCCATCGAACTCGAAGGGTTCAGCTGGCGAACCGAGTCCGACGAGAAAACCGAGCGCGGTCGGGACGAGAAGGAGCGCACGCCCCAGGTGCTGATCTTCCCCGGTGGCGAGCTCAGCCCCTTCGTGCTGACTCTGACCCAGCAGGATGAGGATGTGCGCTACCTGCGTACGGTCAAGGCGGATGAATTCGGCCGCTTGCGACTGCTGCAGGACGAGGAGGAAGAGGAATGAACGCCCGTGGCATGACATTGCTGGAAGTCATGGTCGCACTGGCGGTGTTTGCCATCGCGGGTCTCGCCGTGATGAAAACCGCCAGCGAGCACCTCTCTGCGCTCAATTATCTGGAAGAGAAGACGCTGGCGACCTGGGTGGTGGAGAATCAGCTGGTGCAGCAGAAGCTGGAGGCCAAGTGGCCCGGTGACAGCTGGGTGGAAGGGGACGAGCAGATGGCGGGCCAGACCTGGTACTGGCGCTATCGCGGCGTCGCCACCGCCGACAACAACTTCAAGGCGCTGGATATGGAAGTGCGTACCGCGCCCAAGGCCGAGAGCCCAGTGGCCTTCATCCGGACCTATATCAGCCGATGACAACCGCCAACGACACCCAAATGAAGTCCCGTCAGAGCGGCTTCACCCTGCTGGAGGCGTCGATGCGGCCATCGCCAGTACCAAGGCCGCGAGTTCGGCATTGTATGCGTCAGGGCGGCTTCACCCTGCTGGAGATGCTGGTAGCCATCGCCATCTTCGCCAGCCTCAGCATGGGTGCCTATCAGGTGCTGCAAGGTGTGCTCACCAGCGACGAGGTGGCCAAGAAGAAGGAGGCCCGTCTCTCAGAGCTGCAGCTGGCCTTCACCCTGATGGAGCGGGATATCACCCAGATGGTGCCCCGCAGCGGCCGTATCGACGGCGAGAACAACAAGGTGCTGCTGGCGGCATCCCGCTTTGGCCAGCAGAGCGATGACTGGGGCATGGCCTTCATTCGCGGTGGCTGGCTCAATCCGGATGGCATGCTGCCACGTTCTGGTTTGCAGCGGGTCGGCTGGCGGCTCAAGGATCACAAGCTGGAGCGGCTGAGCTATCTCTACCCGGATCCCGTGATAGGCACTGAGCCGCGCATCCAGCCCATGCTGGAGCGGGTGACGGCGCTGCGGCTCTATTTTTACGACAAGGGGGCCTGGAAGGAGGAATGGACCCAGCGCAACGTGCTGCCTTACGGCCTGGCTGTGGAGCTGGATCTGGAAGATTACGGCACCCTTCGCCGCCAGTTCCTGATCGGGGCCGGTGGCCAGAGAGCAGAAAATGCGAACTAAGCGGACAGCGGCTGGCAGCATGCCATCTTGCCGCCGCCAGGGGGGCATGGCCCTGCTGGTGGTGCTGCTCATCTTGTCGGTAATGGTGATCATCGCCAGCAACATGAGCGGTCGCCTGCAGCTGGAGCTGCGCCGTACCGGCAACCTCACCGCCGGCAAGCAGGCCTGGTGGTATGCCATGTCGGCGGAGGCGCTGGTGAGCAAGGTGCTGGCTCAGGATTTCAAGGATGACCCCAGTGTGGTGAACCTGGGGCAGAACTGGGCCAGGCAGGATGCTGTCTTCCCGGTGGATGACGGCAAGCTGACCGGCCGGGTGCGGGATCTGCAATCCTGCTTCAACCTCAACAGCCTGAGCGTGCCCCTGAAAGACGGGATCAGCGGCGACGACCTCGAGAAGCAGCCTTATCCGGTCAAGGCGTTTCGCGCCCTGCTCAAGCAGCTCGAGGTCGAGGATTACGAGGCGGTGCAGCTGACCGATGCCATCCGCGACTGGACCGACAAGGACACTGCACTGGTCTCCAGTTACGGCGCCGAGGATGCCTATTACGAGGGGCTGACGCCCCCTTATCTGACCGCGAACCAGTGGATGCTCAGCACGGACGAGCTGAGGGCGGTGCGCGGTGTGAGCGCCAGGTTGTATGCCCGGCTGGCGCCTTATGTCTGCGCCCTGCCGAGCGACAAGCTGCTGGTGAACATCAACACCATCAAGCCGGAACAGGCGGCGCTGCTGGTGGCTCTCTATCTGGACCAGGTGGGGCTCGATGATGCCAAGCGGGTGCTGACCAGCCGCCCCCAGAAGGGGTGGAAGGAGAAGAAGGCGATGACGGATCAGATGCCGGTACCGCTGAGCACCATCCCCGGGCTGGATGCCGTGCTGGACGTCAAGAGCAGCTACTTCGAGGCCAGGCTGATCGCCGAGGTGGGTGATACCCGGGCCAGGCTGGAGAGCGTCTTCGTGCGTGGCAAGGACAACAAGCTGGTGATGCTGCGCCGCCTCAACGGCGGCGCCGAATGACAGACAGGTGTGGGTGGCGGCCGCTGGCCGTACCCGCCCTGACCCCGTATTGGACAGCAGCCGAGAGCTGCGCTCCCGCCCATCCAGAGGGATGCGGACGGGAATGGCAGGAGAGATATTTGTGAGCGAGAGTCTGGTCATCCGTCTGGGGACCAATGCGCAGCAACCGGTCGAGTGGCTGGTGTGGTCGGCCAAGGAGGAGGAGATCATTGCCTCCGGCACCCTGGCCTCGGCCCATGCCCTCGGCGAGCTGCGGGAGCGTGCCGGTGGCCGCCCCGTGGTGACCCTGGTGCCGGGCAGCGATCTTATCTTCCGGCGGGTGAGCCTGCCGGGCAAATACAGTCGCCAGTCCGCGGCCGCCTTGCCCTACCTGCTGGAGGAGCAGATCGCATCCGACGTGGATGAGTTGCATCTGGTGGTGCTGGGCCACGAGGGCCACGAGGTGGACCTGATGGCGGTCGACAAGGAGAAGATGCAGATCTGGCTGGGCTGGCTGCAGCAGGCGGGCCTCAAGAGCCAGCAGCTGTTGCCGGACGTGCTGGCGCTGCCGCCCGCCGCCGACGGCTGGTCTGCCCTGCAACTTGGCAAGGAGTGGCTGCTGCGTCAGGGCCCCTGTCAGGGCATAGTGGCCGACGAGTCGCTGCTGGCCATGTTGCTGGCGGCCGAGGCCGACCCCGTCACCATCCACAGCCATACCCCC
>Ga0172380_10008361_pt1 | contig 11347 bp, 12 predicted proteins | sample Leawe162metaG_FD_119747 | JGI IMG/M metagenome (GOLD analysis project Ga0172380, IMG submission 119747) | Leachate microbial communities from a municipal landfill in Southern Ontario, Canada - Leachate well 162 metaG | ecosystem: Engineered > Solid waste > Landfill > Unclassified | place... | reverse complement strand
GATTTTTTGACTACCGGTCGCGGAAGCGCATCCGCGCTACTCATCGACCTCGTCACGCCGCGCCCGCTAGCCAAAAAACGCTCTGCTCTATGTCGTTGAAGAGATAGTCGGCATACGACAGCGATGCACCTGCTGCAGGCCGGTGTCGACATCAGCGTGATTGCGCTTTGGCTTGGACACGAGAGCCCGGCAACTACCCATCATTACGTCGAGGCTGACCTGACCATGAAGGAGCGTGCCTTGGCCAAGCTTCACGAACCGACGGCCAAGATTCAGCGCTACCGGGCACCCGACGCGCTCATCGACTTCCTCAAGTCGCTCTGATTATGTAAAGGTCGGAATTTCTGCCTGTCACTGCCAATCAGTGCTCGACACGCGTTCCGACCGACAAATTTCCATAATCGGGTACTTTGCATAATCGGCCATTCCGGTCGCTGGCGAGATGCGGCGCCATAGATCAGGGCTGGTGCTTTGAACGTCTGCCGTTCAAAGGGTTGAGATGGCACCCGACCCTGAGCGGAACTAGAAGCTTGGCAAAGCGGACGTGAGCTAAACGATTGGCAAATTTGTCTCAAAGAGCCGACGCTACTGTTATAACTACGTCGTGTCAAACACTTACAGCGGCTACGCTCTGCCCTCTCCCGCGCCTGTTTTGCAATCTCGATTTAGTTAGGTTTACAATGCATCAGGTTTAAGTTTACAATTACTGACGTATAAGTTTACAAAGAAACCATGGCCAAGCCCTCCAAATTTGAAGAACTCGCTCGGACGGTTACCAGAGACGTCGTTGAGCATCCGCGCGACCTCACGCGGCAATATGCAAAGCGCCTTGGAATTTCAAGGGTGGCAGCCAACCGGTATATCCGGAAACTCGAAACCGAAGGCTGGATTGCCCGAAGTGGCCCATCAACACACCCCGTTTTTAGCCCCGGCTACAAGCGACGCGTGTCACGTCTTTACACGCTACAGGGACTGGAGGAGCACGTAGCGTGGGAGCGAGACTTTAAGCCCTACTTCAGCCTCTCGCCAAACGTGCAAAACATCGCGAGTCACGGCTTCACGGAGATGCTGAACAACGCGATCGACCATTCTGCGGGCAACTCAGTATTCGTGTGGGGTAGCCAGGATGAGAATGCGTTCATCCTAGTTATTTCGGATGATGGCGTAGGAATCTTTTCAAAGATCGCACAAGCCCTCAATCTGCCGGATATGCGTCAAGCTCTATTTGAGTTGTCGAAGGGTAAGCTGACAACAGACCCCAGCAAGCATACTGGTGAGGGGGTCTTTTTTACCTCCCGCATGTTCGATTCATTTGAGATTAGTGCCAACGGCTTGAAGTTTAACCACCTCGAAAATACACCCAATGATTTGCTGCACGAAGCGAAAGGTATTTTCCCTGAAGGTACCTATGTATTCATGCGAATCTCACTTAAGAGCCCGCGCACCGCTTCCGACGTGTATGCGCAATTCACGAATGCTCCCGAGGACTTTGACTTTTCAAAAACCATAGTCCCCATGAAACTTGCGACATTTGGAGACGAGCAGTTAGTTTCCCGCTCGCAAGCTAAGCGACTAATTGCAAGATTTGACCGCTTCAGGACCGTAATCTTGGACTTCGATGGCGTTCAAGAAATAGGACAAGCCTTCGCTGATGAACTATTTCGCGTCTATGGGAGTAGTCACCCCGCCGTTGAATTGTTGCCTAAGAACATGACTGTCCAAGTTGAGCGAATGTGGCTCCGCGTCGTCTCACCAAAGATCTAGTGAGTCACTCGCTGTGTCGTGTTGGCGGGTCAAATACTGAGCGCAACTGATAGGGAGTAGACTTTTGCGTGAGTGTCCGGTTTCTGAGGTGGTAACACAGAGTCCGCTCATGGCCGAGTGTGAGCTCAGCGAATTTCCCCTTTGCCGACATTCGCCATCGCTGTGCCTCTTTCGGTTAATGTCGGCATGGCCGAAGAGGAGGCGGGTTCAGCGATTATCTAGAGTATCGGGAACGGTCGGGGCTGGTGACCAGTGGCGTCGTTCGCCTACCATGGAGATCGTCTTTGATGGCAGGTTGACGCGCCCTAGGGCACCTTTTTCTGCTGGATGCTAGAAGCGGCCACGATGGTCCGTAGCGATGGATTTGCGCACAAACTTGGGGTGCGACCGGGTCACTATTCCGGCACTGCATGTGCCGGATCGACCGTCACCGGCTTCGCGGCCTTGATCAACAGCAGCAATGGCAGCATGGCGATGAAACTTGCCGAGATCAGCCAGAATGCCGAGATGAACGCCTGGATCATCGCCTGCTGGTTGATGAGTTTCGCCATCAGCTCGGCGCCGAGACCGTTCATATGCAGGCCCGAGCGATCGAAGAAATAACGGGCATTGTTGCCGAGCAGTTGCAGATAGCTGTGGATGCCCTGGCTGTATGGGGTCACCATGCCGCGCATATCGACCCAGTGCACCTTGGCGCTGTAGTTCAGGTAGGTGGCGGCAATAGACACGCCGATGGATGCTCCGATCGCGCGCGTCAGGCTGTACAGGCCGGCCGCCTCGGGTGTCATGTTGCTCGGCAAGGTGGAGAAGGCGAGTATGGAGAGGGGGGTGAAGATGAGTCCTATGCCGGCGCCTTGCAGGATGAGCGGCAACCAGATGATGCTTCCCGCAACCTGGGGCGAAAGCTGAGTCATCGCCAGCGCTCCCAGGCTGCCCAAGATCATGCCGACGAACACCATGCTGCGCGGGCTAAAGCGGTGACCGTAACGCCCGACCAGGCTTATGCTTACCATGGTCGCAAGGCCGCGCGGCATTATGTAGAGACCGGCTTCCATCGTCGGGAAGCCGAGTTGCGTTTCCAGGAACAGGGGTATCAGCAGCTGGACACCGAAGACGCCCAGGCCAATGGTTAGCATGATCAAGCAGGCCACGGCCAGGTTTCTATCCTTCAACACGCCGAGATCGAACAGCGGATGCCCGCTGCCCGCCAGGCTTTTCCACAGAAAGGCCATAAAGGCGACCAGCGAGGTACCGGTCGCAGCCCAGATCATCGTTGACTCGAACCAATCCTTTTCGGCACCCAGGTCGAGCACCAGTTGCAGGCAGGCGATGGCCGTGGCGAGCGTCGCGAACCCGACCCAGTCCATGTCGCGCTGCTTCGTGGCGGTATCCGGCACGAAGCGCGCAGCCAGCAGCAGGGAAGCGATACCCACCGGCAGGTTGATATAGAAGGCCCAACGCCATGAGACCATCTCGGTGAGATAGCCGCCGAGGGTAGGGCCCATGATGGGTGCGACCATCACCCCCATCCCCCAGATCGCAATGGCGCGGCCGCGCGCTGCAAGGGGAAAGATTGCGACCATGGTGGCTTGCGATAGCGGCACCAGGGATGCACCGAAGGCTCCCTGCAACAACCGGAAAGCCACCATCTGCGGCAAGTCCTGAGCGATGCCGCACAAGCCGGAGGCGATCACGAATCCGGCGATGCTCACCAAGAGATAACGCTTGCGGCCGAAGCGGTCGCTGAAGTAGCCGGCGAGCGGCATGAACACGGCCGAGGCAATGAGGTAGGAGGTGAGGACCCAAGAGATGGAGTCCGGCGTCGCGCCCAGCTCACCGGACATGTGTGGCAAGGACACGTTGACGATCGTGGTGTCGAGCACCTGCATCACCGTCGCGGCCATCACGGCGACGGTGGTCCAAAAGCGACTGACGTCCATTCGGTTGGTGCCCAGGCCGCGCTAGGGCTTGACCTGTACCGTTACCTGGGCACTGGCGCCGACCCGGAACGGCAAGATGACATCCTCGCCCGTAAAGCGTATGCGAATAGGGATGCGTTGCGTGACCTTCACCCAGTTACCCGTAGCGTTCTGCGCCGGCAACAAGGAGAACGCTGCGCCGGTGCCGTTGTTGATGACGTCGACCACGCCGTGATAGCTGTGGCCGGGATGCATGTCGATTTCCACCTCAGCCGGCTGGCCAGGCTCGATGCCCGCCAATTCGGTTTCCTTGAAGTTGGCATCGACCCAGAAGCTGCCACTCGCCACCAAGGCAAATAGCGGCATGTAGGCGACGACCGAGGTGCCAGGAACCAACGTGAGGTTGACGATCCAGCCTGACTTGCTGGCCACGACGTGGGTGTGTTTCAGATCGAGCGCGGCCTGCGCTAGCGCAGCGCGTGCCGCCAGTACGGCCGGAGTTGCGCCGCCGACGCGCGCGACGTGCGCTTTGGCGCCGGCAAGCTTGGCGTGCGCCTGGGCCACGCTTGCCTCGGCTATTCGCACCCGCGCCTGCGTGTCGTCCTCGGCTTGGCGCGACAGGAAGTTCTGCAGCACCAGGCTACGCGTGCGGCGCGCGGCGATATTGGCATTGGCAAGCTCCGCTTGGGCTTGGCGAACGGCAGCGTCGCTGGCGCTCACATCGGTCAGATCCTGACGGTCGCTCTGCTCGGCCTGTGCGAGCTTCGCCTTGGCCTGAGCGAGCGCAACCTCGTAGGGCTCGGGATCGATGTCGAACAGCGCTTCGCCTGCCTGTACCCGTTGGCCTTCGCGCACATAGACCGCGATCACCGGCCCGTTCAGTGGGCTGGCGATCTGCACGACGTCGGCGTTCACGTAGGCGTTGTCGGTACTGCGAAATTTAGCGGCCCGCTGCCAATACCAGCTGCCCCCCGCTATCACGGCGACAAGCAGTGCAATGGCGATCGCGTGTTTCATCGGCCGGTTCATCGCGCAGCCTCGGCCACTTCGTGGATGCGCTCCAGCAGCAGCGTAGCTTGCTTCAGAGCGGCGTTGTCGATTCCGGCCAGCAATTCACGCCGGTATGCATCTGCTTCGACGCGGACCTTACCGTAGAGTGCCAGTCCGGCCTGGGTCAGGGATACCAGCTTGATCCGCCGGTCGGTGGTGGAGGGCTGACGCCCCACCAAGCCGTCGCGCACCAGTCGGTCCAGCATGGTCACCATGGTCGCACCTTCGACACCCACAGCATTGGCCAACTCGGTTTGCGACATGGGCTTACCCGCCTTCGCCACCACGGCGATGGTTGTCCAGCCCGCTTGGCCCAAGCCCAGGAATTTCAAGCGGCGATCCAGTCCGATGCGCCAACTGCGCGCCGTGCTGTGCAACGCCGCAGCGAAACGCTCATCAATAGAATGTGCCATGGCTCACCCTGCATCCACTAGGTAGTATCCTAATGTTTAGAATACTACCATTAACGGCCTCGCGTCCGCTACGCTCTGCTTGCCGCGGATCACCTCCTGGCCGAGCGCGAATCAGAACTCCAGGTGGCGAGCGTGCGCGGCTACGCCAAGGCCTATGCGCGGGCCGCCGATTAAGGCTTCCGTGAACCCAACCACAGCTGGAACGTGGTCAAGACTCCGGGCAAGTGGCAGGTAACAGGCGCGACCTGCAGATACGCGAGGCACCGCTGGAAGAGTTCCTCCCCGCCGAACGGCCGCTGCGCTTCGACTATGAGGCGGAGAGTTTCGTGGAAATCACCGTCGCCAGTGACGGCGGCTGGGTCAAGCTCGGCAGGCAGGACAAGAACTTCAGCGGGGTCGTGCCGGTCAAGCCGAGCGGCGTCCTCATCATGGGTAGGCCAACGGGCGAGTCGCGTTACACCGGATTGTTCCAGTACAAGGTTGAATAGAGACGCGTTGGCAGACTCAGCTGTGTTTGTCGATCAACAGCCCCTTGAGGCGTTCGATCATCTGGTCCAGATTCTTGTCCATGCGCAGAATTTCGTCGGCAGGGATCTGCCGCAATACCTCGTGCGTCTCGGGATCGATGACCTTGATCACGGTGCGCCCACTGTCCTTATCGATCGAAAAGGTCAGGTTGGGCGCTGCCTTGACGAGCATTTGCTGAACCTTGCTGGCCGATTGCTGCATTTGCGCCGGCTGGTCCGCAGCGTTCGTGCCACCGAGCGGCTTGGCCGCCGCCGCGGTGTCGCTGGTCGGTGGCGGGACGAGGGCCTCGCTGCGCGCGGCCGGGCCCGACGGCGCGCCAGTCGCCGCTTGAGCCCCAATGTTGCCGCCGATGCCATCGATGCCGGCCACGATGTTCTCCAGTACGGATGCGAAACCATCCCGTGACGCTGATTCTTACGGCAGCCGCAGGGAGAACTTGAGCCTGTATTTGGAAATATTTTTGAGCACTGGGAGAGAGCGGTGCAAGCCCTGCAGCCGGGCGTTATCGACGAATTTCGCTGATCGGGCCGGCAGCGAGCCTGTCGAGCGCAGATCGGGCCATCTGGAGCGCCTATCACTGCGACACTAGCGTATCGTCCAGAAATCGGATGCGAGTCGTGGATCGCCCAGGTAGGCGTAAGGCATGGTGCGGTAGCCGCCCTTACCCCAACCGCTGCCCCAGGAATTGCGCACGATGAAACGCTGGCGCGCGTCGTTGTAGCCGACAGCGGTGACGCAATGGCCGCCGAGCATCTGTTCGCTCGGCTGAGGCATGGGCACCGTCGCGGATCTGCGCACCGCTGTCCGAGTTCACCGTGTGCTCCATAACCCGCTCGTTGTAATAGATGAACAAGCGAGAGGGGATGAAATATGCAAGGCGTCCAATGCCGGCCGCGGCCGGCATTGGTCGGGCGGTCGTGCGGCCCCGCCTCGGGGAATGCTAAGCCACGACTTTCTCGGCCGCCGCAATCTTCTTGGCTGCTTGCGGATGTGCCTCCTCGAGCAACCATTTGCGAAAAACCGCCACCTTGGGCCGATCGGCCGTGGTCTCCGCGCTGACCACGTAATAGCTGTTGGGCAGCGGCAAGCTGTAGTCGAAGGGTGCCACTAGCCTGCCGGCGGCGAGGTCACGCGCCGCCAATTCCCTGACGCCGAGCACGACGCCCAGACCGTCTACCGCAGCCTCCAGACCAAGAATCGAGTGATTGAAGTGCAAGCCGCGGCTGGTGTCCACGTCATCCACACCGGCGCCGCGCAGCCACTGTACCCAGTCCGGCCGGTTCTCGTTGCCGGACGGAGCGTCGTCGTGCAGCAGCATGTGGAAGCGCAAGTCTGCCGGTTTGCGCAAAGGCCGCATACCTTCGAGCAGACGCGGGCTGCACAGCGGCGTTACCGACACATTGAACAGCGAATCGACGCGACAGCGCGGATACTTGCCGTTGCCGAAACGGATGTCGATGTCGGCGTCCAGCGGCACGGCTTCGGCACCGGTCATCCCGTCTACGGCGTCGTGCTGGTGCGCGTCGACCAAGCGCACGCTGGCCACAATGCGGATATCGATGTCGGGGTGGGCGGTGACGAAACGGTACAACCTGGGCATCAACCACTTGACGGCGAAAGAAGGCGGCGCGTTGACGGTGAGCGTTCCGGTGCTCTCGTGTGCCCGGACCTGTTCGACCGCCGCCGCGATCAGCGCGAAACCCTCGCTCAACTTGGGCAAAAAGCTCCGGCCCGCCGGGGACAAGGCGATTGCTCGCGTTAGACGGCGGAACAGGGTCACGCCCAGGGTCTCCTCGATCAACTTGATCTGGTGACTAACCGCGGCCGGTGTCACATGCAATTCCTCCGCCGCCTTGCGGAAGCTCAGGTGACGGGCGGCGGCTTCGAAGGCGCGCAGGGCGTTGAGAGGCGGTAGACGCGGGCTCATAAGACAACTATACATTAAATTCACTAATGTGTAACTAGCGCGTTTGTCGTTTGTTGCACCACAGCATTATCGCTAATATAGCGCTCGTAAAGCCATTCTCGTAACAGAAATACATTAGGAGATTCGAACATGAAAGCCAATCTCGCCTTGCCGCATCGTGCCTTCGAGGGCACTTTCAGCCCCATCGCCGCGGACGCGAATTTCTCCGCCTTCGTCGACCGTCTTGTGTCCCTGGCGCGGCTCGCCTTCGACAGGCTGTTGAGGGTCCTGCGTCCGGTCAGCGTCGAGGACGCCTATCTCGCTCAAGCGCAGAATCATTCCGACCTCGAGCGGCGCTTGTTCGAGCTTTCAAGCGGGGGCTACGAAGCTTCGCGCCGCTTTTTCTGGTGACCCGGGCCGGTTGTCCATAGACCGAAACAGTTTGCCGCAGTGAAGGCGCAGACCTTCGCGCCGAGGAATTGCCCTGAGTCGCAGTGACCGGCGCCGAATTCGGCTATCATTGTTTGGATCCGCTCAAGGCTCCTCAATGCGAGAAACGAAGCTGCTGGACTATTTGGTGCCGGGTCAGACCGGACAGGTTGTAGCCGTTCACGCCACTGAAGACTTGCGTCGCCGCTTGGTGGCGCTTGGCCTCAAACCCGGCAATCGCATCGAACTGATCCGCAGGGGCCTGTTCACAGGTCCGCTACAGGTGCGCATCGGCACCACCGACATCATCATCCGCCGGCGCGACGCCCGCCACATAGAAATAGCGGTATGAGCGCATGAAGAAGCTCGCTCTGCTGGGCATGCCCAATACCGGCAAATCGACCTTCTTCAATCGCCTGACCGGTTCCGGTGCCCGCGTCGGCAACTGGCCCGGCGTCACCGTCGATCTCGCCAGCGCCAAGGTGTTGCTCGGCGCGAATATGGTCGAGATCATCGACCTTCCCGGCATCTACGATCTGCATGGCTTCTCCGACGACGAGCGGGTGGTGCGCCACTTCCTCGAGAACAACGCCGTCGATCTCGCCGTGGTCATCTTGAACGCGGTGCAGATCCAGCGCCAACTGGCCCTGGCCTTGCAGATCCAGGCGCTCGGCCTGCCCATCGTCCTGCTCCTCAACATGGAGGACGAGGCCGCCAAGCTGGGCGTACGCATCGACTGTGCGACCCTGGCGGCGCAGTTGGGCATGCCTACCCTGCTGTGCAGCGCTAAGTTCGGTTCCGGCTACGCCGAGGCGCTGCGCAGCATCACCAAGGCCTTGCGCGACAGCGCCCGGGCATCGGTGGAAGAGGTGAAGACCGCGCTCGTCGCCGACGACACCATAGAGGCCAAGCTGGAAAACGCCCTCGCTGGCTGCGTCAGCGTGCCGATCACGCTATCGGCGGGCATCACCGATCGCATCGACCGATTCGTCTTGCACCCGCTGTTGGCGCTGCCGCTCTTTCTCGCCGTGATCCTGGTCCTGTTCCAGGCCGTGTTCGCGGTCGGCGCGCCCTTGCAAGCCGGCATGACCGCCATCTTCGACTGGCTGCGCGAGGCGGCGTTGGTGCCGCTGCTTTCCGGTGTGCCACCTTTTCTCAAGGGCCTGCTCATCGATGGAGTGTTCAACGGGGTTGCCACCGTCGCTGCCTTCATCCCCATCATCGTGCTGTTCTTCATTTTCATGGCGACGGTCGAGGATACCGGCTACCTCTCGCGCGCGGCCTTTCTCACCGATGCCCTGATGGCTCGCCTGGGACTCGACGGGCGCAGCTTCGTCATGCTGCTGATGGGCTTTGGCTGCAACGTGCCGGCCTTGATGGGCACACGCATCATGCGCAGCCGGCCGCTGCGCCTGCTCTCGATGTTGTTGATTCCGCTGTCGCTCTGCTCGGCACGCCTGCAGGTCTTCCTCTTCATCATCGCGGCCCTGTTCACGTCGACCCAGGCGCCCTGGGTGCTGTTTTCGCTCTATGTGATGAGCTTGGTGTCGGCGGTGCTCACGGCCCTGATCTTTCGCCCCTACTTTCGCTCCAGCGAACCTTTCGTCATCGAACTGCCGCCCTATCGCCTGCCGACGCTGCGACAGATCCTTCTGCGTGCCTGGGGCGAAGTCAGCCATTTCCTCTTTCGCGCCACCAAGTTCATCGTCGCCGGGGTGGTCTTGGTCTGGCTGCTCACCAATCTTCCGGTCGGCATCGCCGCTGGCAGCCCCGAGAGCTACGCCGGCCGGCTCGGCCACGCGCTCGCCCCGGTGCTCGGACCCTTGGGCATAGAGGACAAACTGACGCTGGCCCTGATCTTCGGCTTCGTCGCCAAAGAGGTGGTGATCGGCTCGCTGGCGGTCATCTACGCTACCGACGGCGCCGCCCTCTCCAGCCATCTGGCGCAGCAACTGGATTGGGTGCAGGCCTACAGCTTCATGCTGTTCACCCTCTTGTACACGCCCTGCCTGTCCACCGTCGCGACGCTGCGCGCCGAGTCGCGCAGCACGGCGTTCACGGCCTTCGCTCTGGCTTGGCCATTGGTCCTGGCCTGGGTGGCGAGCCTGATCTTCTACCAGGGTGCGCGCGGACTGGGCTATTGACGAGGCGCAAATAGTCTCGCCGGGCCTGCGGTAGAATGCCGCCTCGTTTCCAAAGCAAAGACGATGTCGACCTCTCGCCCATCCGCCACTTCGATACTCTACGTACGCCTGCCCTGCTGGAAGATCTATCCGGGCGGCGTCATCTACGTCGCCGATTACATCCACAAGCAGCGCCCCGGCATCAACCAGCATTTGCTCGACCTGGCGCTGGTGCCGCCAGCACAGCGTAGCCGCGCGCTGCGGGACGAGCTCGCTGCCCTGCGCCCGGACCTGGTGGCCTTCTCCTGGCGCAACATGCAGTCCTTCGGCCCGCATCCGGAGGACGACGCGCTCGACGTGGTGATGAAGTTCGACCACTCGCCCAATCTCTGGCACCGTCTCAAGTCAGTCAAGGACGCGCTACGAATCATCGGCGACTACGTACTCAGCCGCCTGCGCAATTTCGCTTACATGAAGATGGTGCGTCGCTTGTTGCCGGCGTCGCGCATCGTCGTCGGTGGCACGGCGGTGTCGATCTTCGGCAAGTACGTCGTCGCGAAGTGCCCGACCGACACCGTGGTGGTGGTCGGCGAGGGAGAGGATGCCATGCTCTCCCTCGTCGATGGCTTCGACAAGCCGGCGGGAGAATTCTTCTACAAGGACGCGAGCGGTCAGGTCAGCTACCGGCCGCGCAGCGAAAACTTCGATCTGCGCACGCTCACCGCCGTCGATTTTCCTTACGTCGAATCGATATTTCCCGCCTTCAAGGAATACATCGACACGGACATCGGCGTGCACACCAAGCGCGGCTGCCCCTTCCAGTGTCACTTCTGCCTCTACAACAAGATCGAGGGCGCCAACCAGCGATACCGGGAGCCGGCCGAAATCGCCAAGGAAATCGAAACCCTCAACAAGCGCTACGGGGTCAGCCGCATCTGGTTCACCGACGCGCAATTCTGCTCGACCCGGCGCAGCATGGATCACGTCGAGCAGGTACTCGACGAGATGCTGGCGAGGCAGACAAAGGTCAGCTGGTCCGGCTACCTGCGCCTCAATCATCTGACGCCCGAGATCGCGCGCAAGATGCTGGCCACGGGCATGTGCAGCGTCGATCTGTCATTCACCGGATCTCAGGAGGTGATCGATCAGCTCACCCTCGGCTACTCGCTCGAGCAGCAGATGGAAGCCTTCCGCATGCTCAAAGCTCAGGGTCAG
>Ga0172380_10008360_pt1 | contig 11348 bp, 14 predicted proteins | sample Leawe162metaG_FD_119747 | JGI IMG/M metagenome (GOLD analysis project Ga0172380, IMG submission 119747) | Leachate microbial communities from a municipal landfill in Southern Ontario, Canada - Leachate well 162 metaG | ecosystem: Engineered > Solid waste > Landfill > Unclassified | place... | reverse complement strand
TTCTCGATCATCGCGCCGACTACGACCTGGTGCGCCGGATGCGCGCCTCGATCTGCGTGCTGGGCCCCCTGCTGGCCCGTTGCGGTGCTGCTGATGTCGCGCTTCCCGGAGGGGACAACATCGGTTCGCGTGGGCTGGACATGCATATCGACGGGCTGATCAAGCTCGGAGCGACAGCGGTCAACGAGCACGGCTATCTCATCGCCTCCTCGTCAGCCCGCTTGCAAGGGGCAGCGGTCTACCTGGATTTCCCGAGCGTCGGCGCCACTGAGACCATCCTGATGGCAGCCGTGACGGCGTGCGGTCACACGGTGATGGACAACGTGGCACGCGAACCAGAGATCGTCGACATCTGCATGATGCTCGTGGCCATGGGTGCTCGAATCGATGGCATCGGAACCTCCACCCTCACTATCGAGGGTGTCGATCAATTGCATCCCGTCACGCATTCCACTGTTCCCGATCGCATCGTCGCGGGCACCTGGGCTGTGGCGGCAGCCATCACCCAGGGTGAGATCACCATTCGCAATGCCAATGCGAGCCATCTGCAGATTGCTCTCGAGAAACTCGAGACGGCCGGTGTGCGGGTGGATGAGCTCGATGACGGCTTTCGCGTCGCGATGGATCGACGGCCCTTGGCGGTCGACATTGTCACGCTGCCGTATCCGGGGTTTCCGACCGATCTCCAGCCGCAGTTCATCGCATTGAACGCCATTGCCGATGGTGCGGCGCTTGTCACTGAGAATCTCTTCGAAGCCCGGTTCAGGTTCGTTCAGGAGCTGGCTCGCCTGGGTGCGGATGTGCGCACCGACGGGCACCATGCGCTCGTGCGCGGGCGGCTGAGGCTTTCCGGTGCTCCGGTTGAGGCAACCGACATCCGCGCGGGTGCCGGACTGGTGCTCGCCGGGCTCGTGGCCGAGGGCGTCACCACCGTCTACGGCGTCTCGCATATCGATCGCGGCTATTCGGGCTTCATTTCCGACCTGCAGCGCCTTGGTGCCCAGATCTCCCGCACGAGGGAACCGGTGCTCTAACTCCTGAGCAGCGCCTTGGCCCGCTCGACGTCTGCAGGCCAGACCAGCACTCGTGGGCCATCGAGAGTGGTGGCCAGATTCGCCCGCAGCCCGGCATCCTGGAGTCTGCGGCGCAGGGTCTCGCCCTCGACGTAGGTGCTCGGAGTCGCCACCGCAACGAGGAGACCGTACTCAGCACTGCTGCCGGGCCGGGGTGCTGCAGCCACCACGGACTTGCCGCGCGAGAACGCCCACCGCAGCACCAGGATCAACGCTCCTACGCCGATGAGGGCGAAGAGCGGCCCGAATGCGTACGAGAAGGCGTTCCAGGCAGGCACACATCAATGGTGCACCCGCAGTGTCTCGAACTGTCGGGGGACCCTATTTCTTCTTGGGCTTGCTCAGCTTCCTGAACTCCTGCACCAATTGGGCCTGATGCTCCCTGGCTGCGGCGATTGCCTGCGGATCCCGCTTGCTCTTGGCGACCTTGTAGACCTTCGTGGTGGCAATGAGCTGAGCCTTGAGCTTGTCCTTGAAGCGCTGCTGGGCAGCCTGGCGCGAGGTGCCCATGGCCGCGCCGATATCGGCCCATGAGTGCTGGAGGATGGCAGCATCGACGGCGAGTGACTCGAGTTCGATCAGTCGCTGCTGAGCCGCGGCGATATCGCGCAGACCCTGAAGGGGATCCTCCGTGATGGTGCCCGTGATGCAGTCGGTCAAAGCGTCAAGAGAAGTTGACATATCCATGGCGATAACGTAACAGCGGGGGATCGGAATGTCAAGAAACATTGACACTCGGCTCATCGTTGACGGACGAGCCGACGGCGGGAACACCTCGAAGTCGTCGTAGGGTTGACAGGCTCGCACCCACCAGGAGAGGTCAAGAATCCGCCGATGCGAATTGTCGTAGCCACGTGCACGGTCGACTACGTCGGCCGATTGACCGCACACCTTCCGGCAGCACCGCGGGTGATCATGGTCAAGGCCGACGGATCGGTGCTCGTGCACGCCGATGGCGGCTCGTATAAGCCGTTGAACTGGATGAGTCCGCCATGCTCGTTGAAGGAGACCGCGGCAGATGCGGATGAGGATCACGGCATCTGGCTGGTCGAGAACAAGGCCGGCGAGCAGCTGCGCATCACCCTGCATGAGGTGCTGCACGACTCGGCACATGAGCTCGGCACCGACCCCGGACTGCAGAAGGACGGCGTCGAGGCGCATCTGCAGGTGCTCCTGGCAACGCACGTGGGCGTGCTCGGCGAGGACTGGACACTCGTGCGGCGTGAGTTTCCGACAGCGATCGGCCCGGTCGACCTGATGTGCCGGGATGCCAACGGCTCCGCGGTCGCGGTCGAGATTAAGCGCCGCGGCGAGATCGACGGCGTCGAGCAGCTCACGCGCTATCTCGAACTGCTGAACCGCGATCCGCTTCTGGCTCCCGTCACAGGCGTCTTCGCTGCGCAGGAGATCAAGCCACAGGCGCGCACCCTGGCCGAGGATCGTGGCATTCGTTGCGTCGTGCTCGACTATGAAGCGCTGAAGGGAACCGAGGATCCCAGCCTGCGGCTGTTCTAGTGAGTTGACTCATGCATGGCAGACTGCGCCTGTGGCTCGCAAACATCGTCGTCGTCCCGAGCCAGCCAATGACGGGCGTCCGGCGATGTACGGCATGCGCACGATCGAGGACTTCGGCGGCGAGGACTGGATCGTGCAGACCATCACTGGAGCTGCGGCGACGAAGTCGTACCGGTGCCCGGGTTGCGATCATGAGATTCACCCGGCAACACCCCATGTCGTCGCCTTCCCCGCCAGTGGTCTTGGCGGGGTGGATGCCCGGCGGCATTGGCACAAGTCCTGCTGGTCCTCGCGTCACACGCGTGGTCCACGGCATCAGCGCGGATCGCGCTACTAGGGAGAACCGTGCCTGAGATCGTTGCCAATTCCGTGCTGCCCGCAACCCGGATCCCCATCACCCTGCAGACGTCCGACGGCCTGAATCTCGTCGGCGAGTTGGCCCTGCCAATCGACAGGCAGCCCACGGCGACCATCGTCTGCTGCCATCCGCTTCCGACGCACGGCGGCATGATGGACAGCCACGTGCTGCGCAAGATGGCCTGGAGGCTGCCGGCGTTGGCTGACCTGGCGATCCTGCGGTTCAACACCCGAGGCACGGCCAGCGCTGCGGGCGCCAGCGAGGGTGTCTTCGACGAGGGCAACGCCGAAGGGTTGGACCTGGCTGCAGCGCTTGCCTTCGTGCGCGATCAAGGCCTGCCGACTCCTTGGGTGCTGGGCTGGTCCTTCGGCACCGATGTGATCCTGAAGCATGCGCTCGATGCCCGCACCGAGCAGGGCCTGCAGGGAGCGATCCTGCTGTCGCCTCCATTGCGATTCTCCGACGTGTCCGATCTGGATCGCTGGGCCGAGTCGGGTCTGCCGCTCATCGCCTTGGTGCCAGAGCTCGACGACTACCTGCAGCCGCCAGAAGCGCGGGAGCGCTTTGCTCGTGTTCCGCAGGCTGAGGTCATCGGTGTCGCTGGTGCCAAGCACCTGTGGGTGGGGGAGAAGTCGGTCGTGATCGCGCTCAACGAGATCGTGGCCCACGTGGCGCCGCAGTGCTCGCCCTTGCCGTCGGAATGGGACGGACCGATGGAGCGCTGGAACGACTTGGTCCAAACGAGCGAATGACCTCCGAGGATGCCAGTCAGAGTGGTTCGCAGGAGAGGGTCACGTCGATTCGGGAGGATCGGAGTTCGAGGTCGCCCGGCGGTTCGTAGCTCAGGCTTTTGCCTGATTGGCCGATGAGCTCCCGCGTATCTCCCGTGCCCGCTGCAGGGCTGCTGCGATGGCAGTGGCTCGGACTTCCTCCTGCTCGGCATCGGAGAGTCCCTGGACAGCCGCATCGGGAAGGTTCAGCCGAACTCGGGCCATGGCCTGATCTACCGCACTGACGGTCTGATCGGCGTAGCGCGCTGGGCGGCCTTCGAGGATTTCCTTGATGTTGCCCTGGGCGAGTCCGTACCACTGCTCGACCTGTACCAGGGTGGCCGGGTTGTAGTTGTCGCGGCGTGCGTTCTCCAGGTCGTTGAGCACGCGATCGTGGGTAATGCCCTTTGCCCTGATGAACTCCGAGCGCATGCTGAATCCGAGACTAACTCTCGCGGAAACGAGATGCTCAGCGAGGTTCTTCCAATCGGACATGGCTGCACTCTCGCGTGAATCGCTGTGAATCGTCAAGCGAATGGGATTCGCCGTGGTGCCCTGGCAATCTGAATTGAGATGGGAGATGACATGCCCATATCGGCCAGTAGGTTGGAGAGATGAAGAAACGTTGCTCTGATTCATCTAATATCTTGCTCAATTCGCAATAATTCATTACAATGCGTCCATGCGTGAAGCCAAGGTCAGGCAAAATGGTGCCGCGATCCGCGCGATCAGGCAGCGTGAGGGATTGTCGATCAGTGCCCTCGCGAATCAGATTCAGGTCACCGATCCCCACCTCCGCAATATCGAGAATGAGCACAAGTCCGCAAGCACAGCTCACCTCGCGGCGATCGCCAAGGTCCTGAATGTCCCTCTCGCGGCTCTGCGCCGCAGCGATGATGACGAGGTGCGTGACGAGCATGTCAATATTCACGAACGGTGATCTCCTGCGTGTGGGGTTTGGCCCACGAGCCCGATGGAATCCAGCGGCGTTGAGGGCGCAGTCGAGGATCTAGCCGAGATCGGCTGGATCACTTTCAAGGACATGACGGGGGATTACCACGACGACTCCGAGGCCGCTTCGCAGATCCTCGACGGTTACATCGACCCGATCGCACAAGCAGTCCAGGATGGCACCAGCGACTATGCGGCACGCCTGGCCCAAGCCATCGCCGAAGTTGCCAGCGGCATCGCGATGCGAACCTTCATGGCCAACGCAGCTCTGAAGGAAGTCGACAATGGCGAGTTCTTCCAGCGCAGAATCGTTCAACCCAAACAGCGCCTTGCCGAGATTCTGCGGGAAACGGGCCAGGCTCCACCCGAAGCGAGCTCTAGTCGCCCAGTGCGGCCCGCCTGATCAAGTTCGCATAGGCCCGCGCACCGCTGCGGGTGAGGTGGACGTGATCCGAGACGAAGTAGCCGGGATGATCCTTCGAGGCGGCTCGCCAGTCCACGATGACGACATTTGGGAATTCGGCACCGATTGCGGCGATCGCATCATTGTTGGAGTCTCGCCAGCTGCGTGGCACATTGTCATTGACGAGCACGACCCGTGGATGGTCCTCGACGATGGTGAGCATCGTGCGCAGCATGGATTCGGTGAGGGTTCCATTGGTGCCCGGATGCAGCACGATAATTGGTGCCAGTGCATGCCGATGCTCATAGCGTCGCATCGGCCCGAGGAATCCACCGGGAAAGCGCGAGACGGCTGCATCGATTGCTATTCCCGGAATCACCTTCCGCAGGGTTGCGCGAGCGCCGAGCATCACTGAGTCACCGACACCGGTCACCGTGGGATTGAGCACCCCGTCGATGCGCACCCGGGACGAAGTGCCGATCGCCGCCACGACATCGGCAGGAGGTCTGCTGTTGCGGGCAGCCGATGCCAGGGCCAAACCGGTGCCAACCAGGATGAGCACTGAGACGGCGCCGATGGCGACGGTCTGCCAGACAAGGGACTTGTGCTCGGGGTCGTCGGCCCTTGACAGTCGCTTGCGCAGACGCCCGATCGCGCCACGACGGATCGGCATCTCAAGGAAGCGGTAGCTGAGCTCCGCTGCTGCGAAGGTCAGAGCCAGCCGAAGTGCCAGGAGGGCTACACCGTCAAGTGAGGTATCGATCTCGGGTCGAGTCACCGCGAAGATCGGCCAATGCCATAGATAGAGGCCATACGATCGCTGGCCGATGTAGCGCCAGGGCTGCGTGCCAAGGGCACGACCGAAGCCTGTTCCGGGATGGCTTGCGATGACGATGAGCAGGGCCACGATCAAGGCGAGAGCGAGGAACCCGCCTCGGTACAGCCAAGGGGTGAATTCACCGACGAAGAGGTAGAAGGCGATCAGCGCCGCAAGGGCCAGCACGCCGATGGCGGTGAGGCCGTCACGAGTCGTGCGGTTCACTGTGGCGTGCAGTCGCCCTGGGCGCCAGAAGGCTGCCAGGGCTGCGCCGATCAGCAGGCCCATCGCATGGGAGTCGGTGCCGAAGTACACCCGGCTGGGATCTGCGAGCGCAGGATAGCCGTGCTCATTGGACAGGTAGAGCATCCAGGCGGTCGACAGCAGTGCCAGTGCGAGGGATGCGATGAGCACTCCGCGTCTGTGCCATCTGCGCATCAGCAGGAATGCGATCGCGGGCCAGATGAAGTAGAACTGCTCCTCGACTGCGAGAGACCACAGGTGCTTGAGCATCGGCGGTCGTGCAATGAAGTCGAAATAGGACTGGTGGGCAACGATGTACCACCAGTTGTTGACGTAGAAGAACGATGCGATGACATCACTAGCGGTCTTGCGCGCCGCATCCTGATAGAGGAAGGCGCACGCGATGGACACGACAAGGAGCAGTGCGATCAGCGCTGGGAAGAGACGACGTATGCGGCCGAGGTAGAAGCCCTTGAAGTTGATGCGGCCTGTGCGCTGGAACTGCTCGAGCAGCAGCGAGGTGATCAGGAAGCCGCTGAGCACGAAGAAGACATCGACGCCTAGGAAGCCACCTGGCAGGAAACCCAGATCTACGTGATAGAGCAATACGCCGAGCACTGCGATGGCGCGGATGCCATCGAGACCAGGCAGATATCCCATCTCGCCTGCTGCTCGACCACGGTCGAGATGCCAGGGAGTTCGCGGCCCTGGACGCACGGCAGCGTTCAAGACTCCCGAATCAGCCACGCTTCATCGTACGAGGTGCAGGAGATCTTGAACCTGGGCCCAAGCATCCTGCTCGCGCGAAAGCCACCAAGTCGTCACGAGTGCCGCGGCGATCACGAGCACCGCGAATACCTTGATGGCCTTGCGGAGAAGGGCGAGAAAGGCGAGTGCGCCGAGCAGCCCCACGACTACAGCAGTGATCTCGCTTTGATGCTCGTGCAAGAACGTCGAGGGTCCGGGCATCAGCTCACTTGCTAGTGGGCAGCGTGCTTGGGTGGCTCGACCAGTTCAACGAGCACGCCACCGCAGTCCTTGGGGTGGGCGAAGTTGATGCGAGAGCCGCCGGTGCCACGACGCGGGGCGTCGTACAGCATGCGGATGCCCTTGGCGCGCAGCGCATCGGCGGCCACCTCGACATCATCGACGGTGTAGGCCATCTGCTGGATTCCGGGGCCATTGCGGTCGATGAACTTGGCGATCGTCGACTCTGGACCGGTGGGGGCGAGCAGCTGAAGCTGCGCTCCGCCACCGTCGACCGCGACCATGCATTCACGCACGCCCTGCTCCTCATTCACCTCTTCGTGAATGACCTTCATGCCGAACATCTCCTCGTAGAACTTCATCGCTACGTCGAGATCGGGAACAGCAATGCCAATGTGGTCTACGCGATTGAAAATGGGATCCATACCGGCATCTTGCCCTATGAATTGCGACGCTGCCATGCACCGGGCTCATCTAGAAGAGCTGTCACAGGCGCAGGCAGGTTATTGGCAGCGACATCGGCGAGGGTGATGTGCTCGAGGACATCACGCATCGCTGCACGAACTGCGATCCAGACCTCCTTGAGATGCTCGGAGGGCCCGGCATAGGCGACGTCCTCGGGGCGCTGTCCGCGCACGGCAGCCAGCGGTCCGTCAAGGGCGCGAACCACATCGGCGATCGAGACCTCGGCAGGGGAGCGGTCCAGACGGTACCCGCCCTCGGCTCCGCGCTGGCTTGCGACGATTCCCGATTGGCGCAGTTGCCGCAGGATGCCCTCGAGGAACTTCACCGGAATGTCCTGGGCCTTGCTGATGACATCGCCCTTCACCAGCTGTTTGGGGTTGTCCTGATAGGCGGCGGTCAGCTCGAGGAGCGCTCGCATGCCGTAGTCGGCCTTGGCGGAGATATGCACGGTCTGCATTGTCCTCTTTTTCTCGGGGAATAGTGCGGAAGGGCTGGTCCGCTGGCTGGTGTGTCGATTTGCTTTCTTTCCCCACTATAGCTATCTTTCCCATTAACTTAGTAGGAAAAATCGACCGATGTGAAAGGGAATGATGAAGAACATCTCCAGGAAGGCGATCTTGGGCCTGACGGCGCTCAGTGTCGGCCTGCTGCCCATCGCAGCACATGCAGCGCCCAAGCCCGCTGCGACGCCCACCCCATCGGCCTCCAGTGGGCTGCCGAAGCTGGCGACTGCTCCAGTGGTGCGCATTGGGTTCTTCGCGAACGTCACGCATGCTCCGGCGCTTGTCGCCGCGCAGCTGGGGCTGTTCGAGAAGGCCCTGGCCAAGGAGGGCACGAAGGTCGAGTACACCGTCTTCAATGCCGGTCCTGCTGAGATCGAGGCGATGAAGGGTGGGGCCATCGACATCGGCTACATCGGGCCGAACCCCTCCGTGTCCGGCTACACCTCGACTGATGGCACGCTGCTGCGCGTCGTCGCAGGTGCGACCTCCGGCGGGGCTCAGCTCGTGGTCCGTCCCGGCATCAACAGCATCGCCGATCTCAAGGGCAAGAAGATCGCCTCGCCTCAGTTGGGCAACACCCAGGACGTGGCCTTGCGCTCCTACCTGAAGGACAAGGGCCTGAGCACCACCACGGCCGGCGGCGGAGACGTGACCATCGTCCCGACCGACAACGCCACCACCTTGACGCTGTTCAAGAAGGGCGACCTCGATGGCGGCTGGCTGCCAGAGCCATGGGCCTCGAGGTTGGTGCTCGACGCAGGAGCCAAGGTGCTCGTCGATGAGAAGGACCTCTGGCCGGGTGGTCAGTTCGTCACCACCGACATCATCGCCTCGCAGAACTTCCTGAAGCAGTACCCCGGAACCGTGCGCACAGTGCTGCAGGCCAATAACAGTGCCATCAAGTGGATCGCCAAGAACATCCTGCCGGCCAAGGATGCAGTGCAGGAGCAGATCGCGAAGTGGACGGGCAAGCCGTTGGCCGACAACGTCATCACCCGCTCATGGGGCAATCTCCGCTTCACCTGGGATCCACTGCCAGCGACCTTGAAGAAGAGCGCGGACGACGCGGTCAATGCAGGACTGCTGACGCTCAAGCCAGGTGCCCTGAACGGCATCTACGACCTGCGCCTGCTCAACAGCGTGCTGAAGGCCGCCAAGGCCAAGCAGTTGTCAGCTGGAGGGCTGGGGCAGCAGTAAGGGGAAATTGGGGGAGAGCGCCGGTGGCGGGATGGGGGTCCTGCTCACCGGCGCTTCCCGTATGCCGAGGGGAATTTTGGATTTCCCTATTAAAAAGGTATTGTCTACCAGGATACTTGGAAATGACTCGGGGGGACCCGAGCCGAGGCGAGGAGTGCCTGTGACGATTGCCATCGGAGCCGTGGAACTCGATCACATCGTCAAGCAGTTCGCTGTGGATGGGCCGATCATCCTTGACGATGTGAGCCTGTCGGTGCAGCCAGGGGAGTTCGTCTCCCTTGTCGGTGCATCCGGTTGCGGCAAGTCGACGTTGCTCAACATCATTGCCGGCCTCGAGACCACCACCACGGGAACAGTCTCGCTCGCCGGCCCGCCGACCCTGATGTTTCAGGAGGCGGCCCTGATGCCGTGGCTGACGGCCGGCAAGAACATCGAGCTCGCGCTGCAGTTCGCCGGCGTGCCGCGATCGGCCCGCAAGGCGCGCACGCAGGAACTGCTCGAGCTCGTGCACCTCGAGCGCTCGTACGACCAGCGCCCGCATGAGCTCTCAGGCGGCATGCGCCAGCGCGTCGCCATTGCACGTGCCCTTGCCCAGGGTCGCTCGGTGCTGCTGATGGACGAGCCCTTCGCGGCCCTTGATGCGATCACGCGTGACTTCCTGCACGAGGAGCTGACGCGCATCTGGAAGGAGACCGGCATCACGATCATCTTCGTCACCCACAACGTGCGCGAAGCCGTGCGCCTGAGTGAGCGCGTCCTGCTCATGTCCTCCCGACCTGGGCGTTTCATCAAGGAATGGACGGTCGGCTCCAATGAGCCGTGGCGTTCCGACTCCACCTACTCGAGCTACGTGTCTGAACTTGCAAGCGAGATCACCGACAACCTGCGCAAGGAGATCGTGCGTCATGCCAGCTGAACTCGATACCGAGAACTCCAGCGCCGTCACTGATCTGAAGCGGCTTGAGTCCGGGCTGGATGCCCTTGAGACTCCGCGGCATCAGAAGCGCAATGTGAAGTCATTCCTGTTCACACTGCTCTCGCCGTTGATCGCCATCGCTGCAGTGGCTCTCATCTGGCAGATCATCATCTGGCTGCAGCTTCAGCCGCACTACATCATTCCTTCACCGCATGACGTGTGGGATGCCTTGGCTGCACAGGCCAAGCAGGACATCCTGTGGCAGGCGACCTTCAACAGCATTCGTCGCGCGGCACAGGGATTCATCTTTGCAGTGATCATCGCGACGCCGATCGGTGTGGCGCTCGGCCTGAACAAGACCTTGCGATCGATCTTCGGTCCGCTGCTGACCGGGCTGCAGCAGCTACCGTCAGTTGCCTGGGTGCCAGCAGCGATCATCTGGTTCGGTCTCTCCGATGCGACGATCTATACGGTTGTGCTCCTTGGGGCCGTTCCCTCGATCGCAAACGGACTCATCGGTGGCATCGATCAAATCCCGTCGATCATCCTTCGTGCCGGGCAAGTCTTGGGCGCCAAGGGCTTTGCACGGGTGCGCCATATCGTGCTACCGGCTGCCTGGCCCGGGTATCTCGCCGGACTCGAGCAGGGCTGGGCCTTCGCCTGGCGCTCGCTCATGGCCGCAGAGCTGATCGCTGTCTCGCCAGCCCTGGGTCCTGGGCTCGGTCAGATGCTCGACAACGGACGCTCCCTCGGCGACATGGGCCTCGTGATCGGATCGGTCATCATGATCCTGGCCGTCGGGGTCCTGGTCGAGCGCATCGTCTTCGCGCCGCTGCGCCGTCGAACCCTGTTGAACCGAGGCCTGCTCCGGTAGTACCTGCCCGAAACCGCATAGGGAAGAATGGCAACTGTGACGACACCATTCGCCGGTCGGGGCGCCATCGACCTCGGGGCACTTGCCGCAGCCCGACAGCAACAGGAGCAAGCAGTAGCAGCACTGGCCAATGCGCCAGCGGGCGTGGTGATCGACGTCGACGATGAGACCTTCCCCACTGCGGTGCTGGATCAGTCGAACTCCGTCCCCGTTGTCCTGGACCTCTGGGCGACCTGGTGCGGACCGTGCAAGCAGTTGTCGCCGATTCTGGAGAGG
>Ga0172380_10008359_pt1 | contig 11350 bp, 8 predicted proteins | sample Leawe162metaG_FD_119747 | JGI IMG/M metagenome (GOLD analysis project Ga0172380, IMG submission 119747) | Leachate microbial communities from a municipal landfill in Southern Ontario, Canada - Leachate well 162 metaG | ecosystem: Engineered > Solid waste > Landfill > Unclassified | place... | reverse complement strand
CTGGATGTCGAGTTGCTCCTTCGACTCGACCGCCTGGTGCAGGCCGGCGCGCCAGGTGCGGTCGGGCATCAGTCGCCCGGTGAACTTATCGACGAGTACGATTTTGCCTTCGTCGATGATGTAATGTTGATCGCGGTGGAACAGTTGGCCGGCGCTGAGCGCCTGCGTGACCAGTTCATCGCGCCGACGCCGGCCGGCCCAGAGGCCGTGCAGGTCGGCGCACAGTTCGGTCAGCCGGTCGCGGCCGCGGTCGGTGAGTTTCACTTCACGGTATCGCTGGTTCACCTGGTAATCGCGGTCGGGTTCGAGTTGAGCGGCCAGTTGCGTCGCCTGCCCGAACGCGCGGACCTGTTCATCATTCGGCGCGCTGCCGGAAATAATCAGCGGCGTCACGGCTTCATCGACCAGCACCGAATCGGCCTCATCGACGATGGCCACGGCCAGACCGCGCATAACAGTCGGCGAATTGATCGTCGCGCCGCCGAGCACCGCTTGATGCAGCACGGACGCAAGGTTGGGGCACCGGCCCATCGCCAGTTGATCGCGCAGAAAATCGGCGGTGACTGCCTTGTTGGTCAGGTAAGTGATCTGACCTGCTTTCACCGTGTCGCCGGGCTTGACCAGCACCTGATCGATGTACCCCTGGAACGGGGCGGGCATCGAACGCAGACGCACCGCTTCGATCACGAACGGCGCTTCCACGCGATACGTCCCTTTTGCGAATATCAAAAACAGCGAGAAGGCGATCAAGCCGACCGACGCGAGTTTGATCCACGTCTGCCGCGAACCGACCAGCACCGCCAGTCCCTTGCGGGCCGACTTCGCCGCCCGCGCGCCGAGCCAGCGATCCCGCTCGTACAATTCCACCAGTCGGGCGGTGCATAATTCGCGGGTCAGTCGCAACACCGCGATTTCCGCGTAATTCCACGGCTTTTCAATCTCGCGTTCCACCGTCAACACCGCGAACGGCTCGCCGTCGTAACGCATCGGCAACGACACAATCGCCGACGGCCCGTGCTGACGCGACAACTCCCTGGCGGCGCGATTCACGGTGGTGGAAGTTTCGCCCTGTCCCCCGGAAGTTGCGTCCGGCGTGGGGTAAATGACTTCGAGGTCTTGATCGAGCGATTCCTCCATCGCCGCTTCGGTGAGTTGCACGATGCGCATTTTGCGCGTGAATTTTTCGGTGTGACTCATGGTCGCCAGCTTGACGCCGCGCCCGTGAAGGAAGCCGACGCTCACCCGGTGGGCCGCGAATTTTCCGGCCAGTTCGTTGCACATCGCCATCGCCGCCGATGGGTAACGCCGATGCGAATTGATCTCCGCCAGCACTTCCTGCGCGGCTCGCAACTGCGAAAGCGCGGCGGTGCGCTGCGTCAGCGAGAGCTTCAATTCGTACATGCTCAGTAGCCCGGCCCCCCACGCCAGTTGCCGACCGGCGAACTCGATCGCGCGCCCGTCGCCGGTGGTCAGGTGGTACACGCCCGCGCCGCGAAGCTGCCCCTGATGACGCATGGGCACGATCAGGGCGTGTTCGCCGGCTTGTTGGCCGTACAGGTCGTCGGCGCGGGGCAGGGGCACGACCAGCGAGCCGCGCGTCGATGCCAATTCGTTGAACCTGCGTGAAGCGGCGGCCGGCCAGGGCGGCGATTTTTGCGGGTCGATCGGCGTGGGCCACGCGGCGGCGATCTGAAACCGGCCCTGTTCGTCCAGTCGCAGCAACGCCCCCCGCCGCGCCGACCAAACGGCACTGCGTTTCCAACATGCCGGTGAAAAACCGTTCCGGCGGACCGTCGAAGTCCATTAGATGCTCGACGCTTTGGCTGACGTCGAGAACGCGGCTGGTTTGCGAAGACATTCGACTCATCGGTCACTCATTATGCGCGGTCAACCGATCACTCACCGTCGCGCGATCACTTGCGAAGACGGTCGGGCACATTCAGCTTCAACTCGCCGAACTGTTCTTCGTGGCGGCGAATGACCTGGCCCAGCGACAATGCCAGTCGCTTGGCGGTGTAATAGTTGAGGATGATGCGGTCGTTGACCTGGAAATTGATTTCGTTGACCGCCGCGCCAGCCGCGCCGGCCTGCTGCGCCAGGCGCGACTGTGCCGCCATGTTCAGACCGAAGTCCATGATGACTTCCTCGGCGGTCGAATGTGTGCGGAAGCCGTTGGCATAGCTGGTGTGCATCTGCCGCTCATCGACATTCAGGCGAATCTGCTGACCGGCGGGTGGATTGCTCGGAGTGGCTTGATCTGCGCTCATGAAGTTTCCCTGTCAGAAAATGGTTGCGAAGTGCGAAACGTGAACCCGAACGACGAAATAAAGAGTAGCCGCCGAAACCGCGGCAAACTCGGTAAAACGGAGTATCTGGCAACAGAGTCGAACGCTCCTGTTGGAACATCCGCTATGGGAATAATCTTCGCCGAAGTTCACTCCCAGTTCGAGTCCGTTCGCTTGGGCGGCAAACAGACACGAACAAGCCCGAACGAACAAGCGAACAAGACCTAAGGGTACTCCGTAGGAGAGAGGTCCAGTGGAAACAAAAGCTGTTTGCTGCCGAATTGCACGACACCACCCTGCCAACACCCAAAAACGGGCAACTCTCACTCCTTTCTCCTCTCATTTCACGCGCGACGCGACACACGAAACACCCCCTGACTTTCAAACCATAATTGACCCATCAACTATCCCATTACAGTTCAAACCCGAGTTCGCGTTGGGGCGAGCGGTGCCGGGCGGGAACCGGCGATTCCAGCGCCGGTTTCGGCTGCTGGCCCAAGTGCGGGCGAACGGGCGGCGGCGTGGTCCATCCGACCGCCTCGGCTCGTCGCTGGGCGTGTGCCAGTTCTTCCGCATGGTCCAAGGGGTGGGTGGGGATCGTGATCCTCTGGCAACATCGCGGCGACAAAACCGCGCGAAAAATACTCGTCACGAATCGGACGCAGTGGGAATGCTCCCGCATTCTCCGTGTGTACCGCCGGCGTTGGCAAGGCACCGAGTGCTTCCACCGGGACGGCAAGCAACACCCCCGGAAGTGGGGCGATTGTCAGATGAGGAAAGGCCGTGGCCAAACTTCCGGGGGCCGCCATATGCACCTGGTCTTCCTGGCGTACAGCGTTCTGATGCGACCGTTGCGCTGTGGCCATGCGCGTGCGTGATCGCTGCAACGTCTGACGACCCTCAGGCAGGCATGCCGCGCGGTGCTGCGCCAAACGCTGAGTCGGACGATCGATTGGGGATCGATCGTGTGCGGGAGGCCGGCTGGAATGATCGGAGAATCAAGGTCCATTTGGCCCTGGCGTGAAAATGCGAAAGTTCAGTTAAGACGATAATAATCGTTGGGATTCGTCGCCAGATCATCCGCATCACTCATTGTCGGGTCGAGCGATATTTAGCCCGATTCAATCCTATTTTGCGTCTTGGCCAGCAATGTTTCACCGGCCATGAGGTAGGCGCGGAAAGCGGAACGCTCATATGTTTCAGCGGGGTTACTTCCGGGGGCGGACCATGCCTGAACAAATCGCCACGCCTGATCGGGGCAGTTTTCGAGCAGGGCGATTTCCGCCGCCATCGCTTCGATGTACGCAACACGGGGTTGCCCGAGCAATTGACGCAACTGCATCAGATCGCCGAACGCTTCGCGGTGCTTTCCGGTGGCGATTTGCTCTACAAGCGCCCCCCTGTCAAAAAAAGCCCTGGAAATTTTTGTCGGCCGCCTGCTGCTCGCATCGGCAACATCGCGGCCCGGTAGTTATACTGGAGCGTTATGCTGACCAAGCGGATCATTCCCTGTCTGGATGTGAAAGCCGGTCGCGTCGTCAAGGGCGTGAACTTCGTGGGGCTGCGTGACGCCGGCGACCCGGTGCAAATCGCGCGTCAATACGACGAACAGGGAGCCGATGAACTGGTGTTTCTCGACATCACCGCCAGTCACGAACAGCGCGACATCATGCTGGACGTGGTGCGGCAGGTGGCCGAGCAATGCTTCATGCCGTTCACGGTGGGCGGGGGAATACGCACCATCGACGATGTGACGCGACTGGTGCGGGCCGGGGCGGAAAAAGTGAGCATCAACACGGCGGCGGTCGTTTCGCCTCAAATTGTCGAACAGACGGCCCGGCGTTTCGGGCGATGCGCGACGGTGGTGAACATCGACCCCAAGCGCGTCTCGGTCGATGAGTTCACACGTCGGACCGGAAAACTTCCGGGGGTGTTGAGCGAAGACGGGCGGGTGTTCGAGGTTCACACGCACGGTGGGCGCACGCCGACGGGGTTGGAAGCGGTGTCATGGGCGAAGCGCGTGGTCGAGATGGGGGCCGGCGAGATCGTGCTGACGAGCATGGACGCCGACGGAACGAAAGACGGCTACGACATTGAGTTGACGAAGTTGATTGTCGAAGCGGTGAACGTGCCGGTGGTGGCGTCGGGCGGATGCGGCGGGCCGGAACATATGGTGGAAGTGTTGCGCGACATCAGTGAGGGCGGCGCCGGGGCGTCGGCAGCACTGGCGGCGAGCATCTTTCACTACGGCCAATACACCGTCGAACAAACCAAGCAACACCTGGCGGCCCACGGCGTGCCGGTGCGACTGACGAGTTCGCTTGATCCGGGAGTGAGAAAATGAATCCGGCCAATACCTTGGTTCTGCCCAAACAACTCCATTTTCACAATCTTTGCCGAGCGTTGGGGCAACAATTTCCTGGCGGCACAGGGATTCATGCGATTGATCTGGGACAGGTGGACTGGGTCCATGCTTCCGGTCTGACCGGGCTGGCGACATTGGTGGAAATGATCCGGCAGACACACGCGGTTCAATGGTTGAACGCTGATTTACAACATTGTCGCGCCTTTCGTTATTTTCAGGACATGGACCTGTTTCGGGTGTTTGGGAAATTTGCCGCGGAGGATTTTTCACGGCGGGATGAAAACCTGGCGTTCGCCCGCCTGACACGAATCAGATGGGAAACCGATTCCACCGCCGTGGCCAAGAATCTCTCCAAAATCGTCGTTCATCACGCACGGCACATCTACAACGATTTTTTCACCTGTCTGGAGGAAAGCATCCGCAACGTCATGGATCACGCGCAGAAGCCGGGATTCGCGGTCGCGCAATCAACTTCGGAGCAAGGCGGAGAACGCAGCTATAATGTCGCGATCACGGACTACGGGCGCGGCATCCGCGAGTCGCTTTCGGAAAACGCGGAATTCACGGGACTGGATGATCGGACATCCCTCGACATCGCGTGCAAGAAGGGAACATCCGGCGCCAGTTATCGCCGCGATCCGTCGGGGGATCCCATCAATTTCGGATTGGGCTTGTATCAGATTGATACGATTGTCCAGTCAACATTCGGTCGTTTCATACTCGCATCCGGCAATACGATTAGAATACGTGACAGCCAAGGTGTGCGTTATGAATCCATTCCATACTGGCAAGGAACCGCCGTTGAAGTATCATTGTTTTTGAGCGGATTTCGTGTTGCGATTCAACCCGGGCCGGCTGGCGGGAGACTTCGATTTGGATAATTCCGTTTCCATCCTGATCGCGGAATACTGCGGCGAGCCGCCTTACGCGCTGGCCAAGCCCGAGGCGTCGCGTGTCGTCCATCAGGCGGCCGCGCTGCTTGTCGAACACCGGAATGTTGAATTGAATTTCCGTGATGTTCAGGCGACTTCTCCATCGGGCGCCCGTTTGTTTTTCGCGGGCGTCATTCGCAGATTCGGGCCGGGCGTGATCGATCGTTTGATTTTCACCAACGTCCCGCCGGAACTCGCCGTGATTTTGGAAACCGCTTTGAGCGACGAATTGGCGGCATCACAAGATGCCGGCCGCCCTCCCGACAAGCGCGCCGCGGGTTGAAAATCTCCGCCAGTTGTTGATTGATTCGTCATCACACGACAGGTCGGAATCATCCAATCATATGGAGTACCTGTGTGAGTCATCCCGTTGAACATCAGCCGATCAGCACGGATCACGCGGAACAGCGTGTGGAACAGACGCGGCTTCGCAAGTTCCTGGAAGCGGCGATCAAGCACAAGGCCAGCGACTTGATCGTCAAGGCCGGGGCGCAGGCGCGTATCCGGTTGCGCGGCGAACTGCGTGCGCTGGACGCCCAGCCGTTCACGCAACAGGAACTGGAAGAAGCGGCGATGTCGATGTTCAGCCCGTCGCAAAAAGAACATTTCAATCTGCACGGGTCGGTGGATATGGCTTACGACTTCGACGCGGACAACCGATTCCGCATGAATGTTTTTCAGACGCGCGGACGGATATCGCTGGCGGCCCGGCGGGTGTCCAGCGAGATACTCAGCTACGAGCAACTGCATCTGCCGCCGGTGCTGGCGAAGATCGCCGAGGCGAGGCAGGGATTGGTGCTGCTGGCGGGGATCACCGGCAGCGGCAAAAGCACGACCATCGCGTCGATGCTTCAGCAGATCAATGAAACCCGTCCATGCCACATCGTGACGATTGAAGACCCGATCGAGTTCATTTTGAAGGACGCCAAGTCGCTGATTAATCAGCGGGAGGTGGGCGTGGACGTGCCGGACTTCGCGGAGGCGTTGCGGGCCTTGGTGCGTGAGACGCCGGACGTGGTGCTGGTCGGCGAATTGCGGGACCGGGAAACGTTCGAGGCGGCGGTTCACGCGGCGGAGACGGGGCATCTGGTGTTCGGCACGATTCACGCCAGCAGCGCGCCGCAGGCGTTCGGGCGCATTTACAATTTGTTTCCGCCGGAGGAGCGCGATCTGATCCGCGATCTGTTTTCCAAGAACCTTCAGGCGATCATTTACCAGAAATTGCTGCCGACGATTCGGGACGACATTCCGCGTGTGCCGGCGGTGGAGGTGCTGGTCAACGGGCCGGTGGTGGAGAAATACATCAGCGACGGCCGGGAGGCGGAACTGGGCGATGTGATCCGTTCGGCGCAGTCCGACGGCATGATCGACTTCACCAGTTATCTTGTCCAGTTGGTGGAGAAAGAGTACATTCACCCCCGCGTCGCGCTGGCCAACGCGCACAACCCCGACGAGTTGAAGATGCGGCTGAAGGGGATCAAGACGGGAACGGGATGAGGAAATGTGCAATGTCAGAGGTGTGATGTGCGATGTGAGGCGAAACGGCCCGGTGGAAATAACATGGCACATGGAACATCGCACATGGAACATCATCATTGAGGCACGACATTCATGCTAACCACGTTCGCAGTTGAAACGGTCATTCCGATGAGCATCGTCAAGCCGCTGGTGATGATGGCGGTGCTGGCGGCATGGGGGCGATGGGCGTCGAAGCTCGACAAGGACGCGGCCTATTTCATGCTCAGGCGGCAATCGCTGAACGGCATGACCGTCGCCGCCGCCGCGCTGGGCTTTTTGTTGTGGTTCATCATTCCGATCTACATCATCGGCATGTTGCTGTGCCTGATGCTGATGATCGGCGCGGGCGTCGCATATACCAAGACCCGCAACCTGTCCGTGCCGACTTCGGAACAGTGGCATCTGTCAATGGCGTTTTTTCGGAACTTTCTGCTGGCCGGCCGCGCCAGGGCCGCGTCGCGGCAGACGTTGCTCCGTTTCGTGGCGATGGGATCGAAAACCAGCAGCGATTTCAAACCCGTGCCCCTGGAAGACACCCCGCAACACGCGGCCCACCTGAAACTCGAAACCCTGCTCGAATCGGCGTTGTCCCGCCACGCGCAAAAACTGGAACTGGCCGTCGGTGGCGAAGGCGCGGTCTGCCAGTTGTCGGTCGATGGCGTGAACATGCGGCTGGATTCGCCGACGCAGACCGAAGCGTTGGCCGTGCTGGATTATCTCAAGGGCGAATGCGCGATGGACGTCGCCGATCGCCGGAAAAAGCAGGTCGGCAAGTGCAAGATCGATCTGGGCGAATATGCGTTGCACGATTTGCGTGTGAACACCGCCGGTTCGACGCGCGGCGTCACCGCAAGCATCGAGTTCGACCCGCACCAACAACTGCTGATCGGCTTCGACCATCTGGGCCTGCTTGAGGGACAGATCGAGCAACTCAAGCCGGTCTTGCGGGATTCGGAAGGGCTGGTGCTGGTGACCGCGCCGTCCGACGAGGGGCGGACGGTGACGCTGTACGCCCTGCTGACGCAGCATGATCCGTACCTGATGGATATTCACTCGCTGGAAGAGCCGATCGAGTTGGACCTCGAAGGCGTGACCCAGCACGAGCCGAAGGAAGAGGGCTGGGCCAAGTCGCTCAGTTCACTGTTGCTGCGCGACCCGGCGGTGATGATGCTGTCGCAGGTGCCGGACCAGGAGACGGCCCAGATCGCCGCGAAGGCCGCGCTGGATCACAAACGTTTGTACGTCGGTATCAAGGCCGAGGACACGTTCGCCGCGTTGAAGATGTGGGCCAAGGCGATCGGCGATCTGAATCTCGCCGCCGACAGCTTGCGGGCCGTCACATGCCAGCGGCTGGTTCGCAGGCTCTGCCCGACCTGCCGCGTGGCGTATCAGCCGGACGCGGGGATGTTGCGGAAGCTGAATCTGCCGGCCGATCGCATCGGGCAGTTCTACAAATCGTCCGGCAAGGTCACGACCAACAATCAGGAACAGCCCTGCCCCAACTGCAAGGGACTGGGCTACCGCGGACGCACCGCCGCCTTTGAAGTGATGGTGTTCGACGACGAAGCCCGTAATCTGCTCCGCAAGGGCGACACCGGCGCGCTGCGGGCGCACCTGCGGAAAAACCGCATGCTCTGGCTCCAGGAAGCCGCCCTGGCCAAGGTGGTCAACGGCGAAACCAGCATCAGCGAAGTCATGCGCGCTCTGGGCACCGGCGAATCCCCCGCCAAACCGACCAACGCTTAACACGAACATCGACATGATTACCAACCTGCTCGTCATCGTTTTCATTCTGCTCGCCGTCTTCTGGTTCAGCACACAGGGCTTGTTCAGCGCCTTGCTCCATCTGGTCTCGCTGCTGTGCGCAGGCACACTGGCGCTGGCCGCGTGGGAACCACTGGCGATCGGCTACCTCATCGACCGGATGCCCGAATACGCCTGGGGCGTCGGCCTGCTCGCGCCGTTCGTCATCTTCCTGCTCCTGCTGCGAACCGCCATCGACTTCGCCGTGCCCGGCAATGTCGATTTCCCCCAACTGGTCAATTCCATCGCCGGTGGAGCCATCGGCCTGGTCATCGGTCTGCTCACCGCCGGTTTCATCCTCATCGGCGTCCAGTTCGTCGGCGGTTGCGGACTCGGTGGTTACGAACCCTGGACCACACAAGCCGGCAAACTCACCCGCAATCAACATCTCTGGCTCGGTGCCGACGACTTCGCCGATGCGGTATTCACCACGCTCAGCGGCGGAGCGTTCTCTCCATTCAGCGGCCCCCCCCTCTCGCAGACTCAGCCCAGCTTGGTCCAAGCCGCCGGTGCGTTCCGCCAATCCGGGCGGGAATTCGCACGCCTCTCGCTCCGCCCCGCCAACGTCTCCCTCACGCGAAAAATCGACCTCGACCCCAAAACACTGCCCGCCGACCTGCGGCCCAAATCCAACGCCGGCGTCATCGCCGTCGCCACCCAACTCAATCTCGCCGGCAGCGGCAACCTCGCCGGCGCGGCCGACAACGATGGCATCTTCACCGCCGGCCCTTCTCAGGTCATGCTCCTGGTCCATGACGCCGACGGCCAGGCCCAAATGATTTCCCCCTTCGGTTACATCCTCAACAAAGACTTCGGCACGCTGATGCTCACCGGCGAATACGCCCGCACCGGCTCCGCCGCCGAAGCCGACATCGACTGGCTCTTTGAAGTCCCCGCGGGGCTCACGCCCAAATACCTGCGTATCAAGCAGCTTCGCCTGCCGATCCCGGACACCAAGCCCGCCCCGGCACAAGTCGATCAATGGCTCGCCGCCGTGCAATGGAAACCCGCGGTCGCTCCCAAAACCCCGACAACTTCCGCGGACGGGGGGATGGAATCGGGTCACGGTCTCGGAGCCGGCATGGAAGGGGCCGAGATCAAAGTCGATGACACCCTGCCGGTCGTACTCAGCGACAACTGGCTCAACAGCCGCGCCAATAACGTCCGCACTGAAGGGCAAAACATCGTCTCCGCCGAGGGACAGATTCAAATCGACACCGGTGAGCGCGTGGACCGCAACCTGGCGATCAATCACATCTCCCACGGCGACAACCAGGCCATCGTCCGCATCAAAATGGCCGACGCACGCGCCCGCTCCATGTACGGCAAGGCGATGCAACTGGCCGGCCAGTTCCAGGCCCCCATGCTCGTCTCCGATTCCGGCAGCAGGTATTACGCCATCGGCTACTGCCGCTGGAACCCCGCCGGAATGATCTATCTGAAAATCGACACCACTTCCCTCATCCAAACCATGAAGGAAATCGATATCGACCGCTTGGCCGACGGCGAGGAACTCTACCTCTACTTCCGCGTCGATCGCAACATCCGCCTCACCCAATTCAAAGTCGGTTCCGCCGAAACCCAACCCGTCAACCTCTCCGTCCCCTGATACACGCAACCTCCGCGAAACTTCGATTCAAGCACGGGATGACGCCGGCCTCGGCGGCAGACCGTGGTTGATGCCGGTTTTTCAAAGGCCCACGAAAATAGAGGGTCGGTGGATCGCGCCATCACGCGAAATCCAACCACCCTTCCCCTCATCACTCATCGCTCATCGCTTTCACCGAATCGCCACGCGCTTGCCGCCGGCGACGCTCCTGACTTCCGCCTCGACGATCGCCACGCTCATCGCCGCGCTGTCCAGCGTGACCCTCTTCGGCTTACGCCCCGATGCGATGCACCCGATCAGGTAGTCGATTTCGTGTTCGTAACCCATGCCGGCCGGCAATGCCACCGGCTCGCTTTTCCCGCCACGAATCAGCGTCAGCGGGTTCGCCGCGGCCAGATCGAAAATCGCCGTCGCATCGGCGAAATTCACCGTGTATTGCATCTTGAAACCGAAGCCCGCCGCCATCGCCCAGCCGCCCTCGGCGACGATCATCGGGCCTTTCTCGCCGTAGTCATAGCGCGTGACGATATGGTCAATCGCGCTGGTGATTTTGCGATAACCGAAGCTCTGCACGGCCTTCGGCTTGCCGAAGCAGTACTGCACGAAATCGGTGTCGTGAATGTGCAGGTCCAGCGCCGCGCCGCCGCAACGCTTGCCGTCGCTGTAAAACTTCCCGCCGGGATGGTTCGCCACGCGGCGGAAATACGCCGACGCCACCTTGCCGTAGGTCTTGTTCGCCACCGCGTCCTTCAGCCAGTCCCAGCCGGGCCAGAACCGCACGCACATCGCGCACATGATCATCTTCTTCGATTTTTTCGCGGCGACGACGAGCTTGCGG
>Ga0172380_10008357_pt1 | contig 11353 bp, 11 predicted proteins | sample Leawe162metaG_FD_119747 | JGI IMG/M metagenome (GOLD analysis project Ga0172380, IMG submission 119747) | Leachate microbial communities from a municipal landfill in Southern Ontario, Canada - Leachate well 162 metaG | ecosystem: Engineered > Solid waste > Landfill > Unclassified | place... | reverse complement strand
TCGTGATAGCGGTCGCAGCAAAGGTTTTGGATTCGTTGAATTTGTCGACGAAGCCAACAACCAAAAAGCTGTTGACCAGCTTGATGGCAAAGAGCTTGACGGCCGCGCTATCAATGTGAGCCTCGCTCGTCCAAAGGAAGATCGCCCAAAGCGTGATTTCGGTGGCAACGATCGTGGTGGCAACGGTGGCGGTTCATTCCGTCAGCGCAGCTGGTAGTTTACTACCTCGCAACAAAATACCTCGTCTATATGGCGAGGTATTTTATTTTGTGCGTAGTTGGGATTCGAACATGGCGAAGTACTCGCCCTTTTTCTCGACTAGCTCTTTGTGTGTTCCCTGCTCTGCCAGCTTGCCGTCTTTAAGCATATAGATCATATCGGCTTTCTCAATGGTTGTGAGCCGGTGACTGATGGTAATAACCGTGCGTTTTTTATCGGCAAACAGGTGCTTAAAGATACGCGCCTCAGCTAAAGCATCGATCGCGCTGGTAGGCTCATCGAGAATGATGATCGGGCTATCCCGATAGAAGTTGCGTGCGAGCGCCAAGCGTTGCCATTGCCCGCCCGAGAGATTAGCCCCCTTTGTACCGTCATCATGTTCCATCCAGTTAATAACATAGCTGTCGGCGCTCTTGGGTAACTTTTTTAAGAAGCTTCGCGCCTCAGCCCGATCTAGCGCAGATTCAAAACGCCTTTCATCAAACGGCGCACTCACATCCCCAAAGTAGATATTATCTCTTGCCGTCGCAAAGCCATACGCAAGGTAATCTTGCTGCAAGACTCCGAGTTGTTTGTGCCACGACTCAACAGCAATTGATTCAAGCTCCACCCCATCAAGCAATACCTTTCCCTTCGTCGGTATGTACAGGCCAGTCACTATTTTTATCAGTGTGGATTTACCCGCACCGTTCTCACCAACAATCGCAATATGCTGCCCTTTAGCGATAGTCATGTTTATATGCTTCAGCACCATTTGCTTAGATGTAGGATAGTGGAATGAAACATCTTGAAGCTCTATAACCCGTGGGACTGTGCCTATATGTATCTCTCCGCCCTTTCCGACGGGTAGTTGCATGAATTCTTGATAGTCAAAGAGATTAGCCATATCTTCGTCAATACTGCTGACTTGTGAGATGAAGCCCCGCGCTCCGCCTAGCGCCCGCGATACTACCTGCTGCACGTAAATAAACTGGCCAATCGGCTGAAGATGTGAAATGATTTGCATAGCTGTATAGATAAGTGCGACTACTTCCGCGGCTGTTTCCAGTATATCGCCGCCCAATCGTTTGAAGATATATTGTCGCTCAAATTCTATGCGCTCTTTTTCATCTTTGTCCCGAAGCTTCATTCGAAGATCAAGAAGATGTCGTACCATGCCATACAGCCGCAACTCCGCAATATGTTGTGGTTCGAACATATTCCATTCGATCATGTTCTTCGCGCGACGGGTTTCAACATTTTTATTCCAATGATCAACTTGTTTCCGCGATAGCCTAAACTGAATAACCATACTCGGTAGTACCGCTACAATAAGGATGGCTCCCAGCCACCAACTTACAAGCACAAGCGCCACGAGGCCAGCAATCATGGTAATAAATTGGGTCATAATACCCGCCAGGCGATCAAACACCCATGAAAAGAAGTTTGCAAAGTTCTTTGCGCGGTCAAATATATCAGCGGTATGCTTGTCGTCATAGCGCCAAAAATCGAGGCTTAGAAAATGTTCGTACATGCGGTCGTTCATTGCTGCCTCGACTTTATAGCGCGTCAGCTCATTGATATACTGCTCCAAACTACTCCAGGCGGTCATGCCAACCCCAAGTGCTGCGGTGATCAATACGTATATAACTGCCTGTTCGCCGGATGCCGAATTTCCACCATATGCCGCAGCAAGCGATGTAGTCGTCAATGCGGCAAAATACGTGGTGACGATCGGCAAGACGGCCGTAATGATTGAACCTGTAAGTTTTGTAAAGACAGCCAAGGGCGCTGCTTTGTACGTTAATTGCGCAACTCTAAAAATTGCCGTAACAAGCTGTTTCTTTGTAAGCTTCTTTTTCTTCTCCATACCTTAGCTATTGTACTACGCTAAGAGAAGAATGGCAGCGGTGAACGGACCCAGTCCCAACCAAGATTAAGAAGATCATTTATCATGCCGTAGCCATCGAGCAGCCAGAGCGTCAGAACCACGACGATGAAGGTAAGCAGCCAGAAAACGAGCTGAATGGCCATAGGCTGTTTCTTCAGCCAATCTTGCCAGCCATCGTACTTGCCTTTTGCAAAATCTAACACTCGGCGAGCGCGGTCAAATTCGGTCGCGAGAATTGCCAGCCCGGCAAACACAATTAGCCAGCCCGGACCTGGGTACGGCACGAGAATTAAACCTAACAGGACGACGAGCCCACCGAGCACACCAATTGTACTTTTCTTTAATGCTCGTTTGGTTTTATGGAGTTTAGTTGTCATACAAACTCGACAGTGCTTTAAATGATTCTTCATAAATATCAAGGATAGGTTGTGGTGGGGAAACTTTTAGCCTAGCTTTGAACTTTGTTCGTTGACGCTCTGCCCACATCTCTACATCTGCTTTCTGCGTGATGTTACGGACTCGTGCATAATTTTTCATATCGTGATGATGTAGCCATGTCCACGTTGTGCATGCCTTATCAAGAACAAATACGGTCGCCGCTTCGGCAGTATCAAGCTCTTCATAATCATGCATTGCCGCAAGGAGCGTAGGATATCTTGAAAAGATCTCGTCAAACTCTTTAATGGCCTCTTCCTCGCGAGCGTGTTTGGCAGCGTGCTGCTCCTGCGTGAAATGTAATGTATCTTCGTCTCCGGTAATTATCTCTAGTAGATCATGTGCAAGTGCAAACAACAATACTTTATCGGCATCAAGCTCTGGGCATTCGGTCTTCACAATATGATATGCAATGAGCGCAAGAGAGAAACTGTGATGCGAATCTGACTCTGGTTCACCATTGGGTAGATGTGTTGCACGTCGTACTTGGCCCATCTCTCCGAGCATTTCTGATAGTTTAATGACGTCTTGAATATTCATTAATGCTAATTATAACGTATTTAGAGAGCTCTCGTTATCGAGCTTCTTGAACCGTGGTTTCATCTCGCCGTCCAGTTCGACCATTTCTACAAACATAGTATAAGGCCGGGCGAAAAATTCATACCTGCTTTCATAAAGCGGACGATAGATAACCAACGGCTCGTTTGTTTCAGTATGGAAAGTGATTCCCAGCACGTCGTAGAGATTACCGCTTTTATTATGACGATAGGTCCCTTTTTCGATATCCGGCAGTGCCGGATCTACTTTGCCACTTTTACTCAACTCTTCATATTTGCCGGGTTCCTGGCGATAATACTCCACCCACTCATCATCATCCCTAAGTTCAATTGTTTCTACAAAAATACCATCAGAGAAACCACCCTTTCGAGCAAACTTTTTCTGTTTGGCTGTCTGTATTTCTTCATCAGATATATCGAGTTGCGCCCTGATGTCATCCATCACCTGTTCAACGTCGCTCAGTTCGTCAATAATTTGTTGCTTGGTTCCTTTTTCAAATGGAATTTCGGCTGCCTCTTCAAGTAGCTTCTCTCGCAATCGTTTTAAGAACTCTTTGCCATGTAGCTTCTTTGAAACAATTTTCTGATTTAGCTCCGTATACATTGCGGGGAGCTTATCGCGAACTAGCTTGTTAAATTGAAAGATTGGCATATTATTTCGTTTTCTTAGCAGCTAGTACCTGCTTCATTAACTGGCCAGACATCGTCGAATAATCGATGTCGCTCTCGGTGAGCCACTGAATATCAGTAGCATGTTCACCGATACTAAAAATCAGCTCTTCATATTGGATCTCGCAGGCTACCCACATTTGCCACGCTTGTTTATTCGGGTTATAAAACGGAACGGCCGTAATCACCTTTTCTCTAAACTCACTTGTCAGTGCGATCTCTTCAAATAGTTCGCGTTTCAATGCCTCATGTAGGGATTCGCCAAAGTCCCATCCGCCGCCCGGAAACGACCAGCGGTCATGCTCGTTCACGAGTAGATACTCACCTTTGTCATTACGAATAACTCCAATGGCGCTCACGCGGTAAAAGGCGTCTTTATACCAATCTGCCGGTGTCATAGCATTTCCGCCAGTTCTTTTTCGGTAATAATTTTCGTGCCGTAGCTCTCGGCTTTCTTAAGCTTACTGGCGCCAACTTTGCCCCCAACCACGAGATAGGTTGTGTCTTTGGCGACCGCCGTCTGGAAGGTACCACCTAAGCTTCGGATGCGATCGGCCGCTTCGTCGCGGCTCATGCTTTCGAGGGTACCCGTGATTACAAAGCTCTGCCCCACGAGCTTACCAGTTTTTTTCTTGAAGTATGGCGTAACACCCAACTTTTTGAGTTTCTCAAGTAGCTCTTCATTATCTTCATCGGCAAACCACCCAAGGATGCTCTCGGCCACCACGGTACCGATACCCTCAACCATTTCAAGTTCTTCGAGTGTGGATTTTTGAAGATTTTCCATCGACTCAAATTTATTGGCTAGATCAATTGCCGTCTGCGTGCCGACGTGCCGGATACCGAGGCCAAGAATGAAGCGTTCAAGCGGCGGGTTTTTCTTTTCGGCAATGGCATCAACCAATTTTTTAGCCGAGATATCTGCGAAACGGTCTAGCTTCAGCAGGTCATCGACGCTCAGGGTGTAAATATCGGCGATGTCATTGACGAGACCAGCATCCACGAGTGCGATGACGTTCTTTTCACCGAGCGTATCAATATCAAGGGCTGCCTTGCTGGCATAATATTCCACCGAGCGCTTGAGGATGAGATCACCCGATAGTCCCTTCACCCGGTACACCACGTCTTTGCCCTGACGTTCAAACTCCAGCTCAGGATATTGCTGCTGCAAGGCTTTTTCGTAATCGAAAGCCTGCGTTTTTTTGGGCCGCAGTTCGAGCACCACGCTTTCCACCTGCGGAATTATATCGCCCGCCTTAAAGATAACAACCGTATCACCGATCCGCACATCCTTTCGGGCAATCTCATCGGCGTTATGCATACTAGCATGCTGCACGGTCGTACCAGCAACCACCACAGGATCAAACACCGCTATAGGTGTTGCAGCGCCTGTCCGGCCGATGCTAATCACGATGTCTTTGACGACTGTTGTGGCCTGTTCGGCGGCATACTTGAACGCCACAGCCGCTCGCGGTTGCTTGCCCACCACACCAAGCGCTGCAAACTGAGCCCGGTCATTGACCTTAATAACCAAGCCGTCGGTATTAAACGGTAGGTCGTGACGCTTTTGCCCCCAGGCATCGACAAACGCCATGACATCACCCAAACTCGTAAAGACACTGGCCTGCTGATTACGACGAATTCCAATAGCCGAGATTGCTTCGTAGGCAAACATATTGGTGGGAATCTCACTCGGATCATCACGCAGGATATCGTAGGCGACAAATGTCAGCGGCCGTTCGGCAACTAACTTAGGATCAAGCTGACGAATCGTCCCAGCGGCGAGGTTACGTGGATTCGCAAACGTGGGCTTACCGGCTTTTTGTTGTCGCTTATTCAGGGCTTCGAAGTCTTTTTTCAGCATCACAATTTCGCCGCGGACCTCCGTGCGACCGCGAAGGAATGTTTCAAAGCCTTTTTCGCTGCGGAGTCTGAGTGGCACATTCGCAATAGTACGCACATTGCTCGTCACGTCCTCACCGATAAAGCTATCGCCACGCGTAACTGCCCGAGTTAGTATCCCGTCTTCATAAATCAGCGCGCAGGCCAGTCCATCCATTTTAATATCCGCAAAAAACTCGTGCTTTCGGCCCGGCAATAATTTGTCCATCCGTACTACCCAGGCTTCGACTTCAGCTCGATCAAAGACATCGTTCAGACTGAGCATGCGACTGGTATGCTTGACCTTTTGGAAGCCACCTTTTAATTCGTTGCCGACTCGCTGAGTCGGACTATCAGGAGTAATGAGTTCGGGATGAGCCGCCTCGAGTTTTTTCAGTTCGCCAAATAGACTATCGTAGACCGCATCTTCCACGCTCGGGTGATCAAGCACATGGTATTCATAGCTATACCGGTTTAATAGTTCACGAAGTTCGCGGATGTGGGCATCAGGCTGGGGCTGCGTCATCTTCAACGACCCTCCGGTAGAGCAAATAAATATATGTAGCGGAGCTTACGACAGTTAGTGAGCTCATGACGAGCAGGGCCAGCGGCACAATCGGCAGCCACGTAATCGCTGGCAGTACGCTCTTGAGCCAGGTGTCAAAGAGGATCACCGGCACCATGACGAGTATCCAGGCCACGACAACGAGCGCCGCGAGCCATGCCCAGCGCAACAGAATCCGCAGTCGCCGACCAATCACCAAATCACCAGCGGTCTTCAGAGCTTGGAACGGGTACATGCCAGGCAGCGTCACAACCGTCAGCGCAATCAACGTGCTTGTGATCCAGTAGAGCGATAGCGTGACTAGTAGTAGTGCCGCTATAGTAAATAGCATGGCAATAACCCCACCAGATAGGAGCTCCGTACTCATGGCAGCACTAAAGGCAATGACGGCCAAGGCTGCAGGAACTAATTGCACGATGAGCGCGAGCGCCACAGCTGCAGTCGAAACAATCGGTGCCCCGGCATTGTAGAGCCCTTCGCGAAACCGCGGCTTTTGACCGGCTTTGATAGCGCGCAGCAACCAGACCGTTGTGAGCCAGGTTAATAGCCCGATCAGTCCGCCGTATATTTGCTGGGCTTCGGTCGGCGCCGTACTGAGGCTACCTGTCACGCTTGAAAAGAGGAGCAGGCTAGCCTTCCCTATCTCTCCCCAGTTCCCTTGGAAGAGATCGCCGCTCGTGCTGCGTAATGTATCGCTCAAAGTAGTATAGGTATCCTGCGAAGCGAGCCCGACGAGCAGACTTGAAAGGATAGCGTACACAACCACAACCCAGCCCAGTGTGCGGCGGTTTCGCCATAGCAATGAACGGACTTCATTTGTAAAACTCCAATACCCAGGCAGCTTGAGCGATCGGACATAATCCCGCCGACGAGTGCGACGAAAACTACGGTGTGGGCGGCGAGCCAGAAAATTCTGTGTGCGTTTTTTCAGACGGATAAATGGTGCGATTAGTCTGGTGAGTTGGCTGGAGACCTCAGGGCTGACTGCTGGCTGCTTCTTCTTGGGTACCGTTCGTTTTGTAGTCGGGGCTTTCTTTGCCATAGGAGTTAGAATTTATCTGCCGTGGCACGAAGTCGTTTAATGCGTTCTTCGAGCGGAGGATGCGTACTAAATAATTTTGCAAACCCTCCAGGCTTGAGCGGATTGCTAAAGAATAGATGAGCTGTTGAGGTGCTTTGCTTTTGCATAGGCCGCCCGTACTGCTCTAGCTTTCCGAGCGCGCTGGCAAGACCTTCAGGATGACGCGTCGTCATAGCCCCTGTGGCGTCGGCTAAATACTCGCGCTGACGGCTAACCGCCAGCTGCACTAGTGTCGCCACGATGGGCGCGAGGATAATCACAACAATGCCAACCACCAGCACAATCGGGTTGGTGTTGCGGTTCTCGCTGCTACCGAAGAAGAACATGCGCAGGATAACATCCGATAATATCCCAATTGCGCTGACCAATCCAAGGGCAATCATACTCACCCGAATGTCATAATTCTGGACGTGCCCCATTTCGTGGGCCATGACAGCCTCGAGCTCGGTGTCATCCATAATATCCAGCAGCCCCGTGGTGGCAGCGACGATGGCGTGCTTTGGATCGCGGCCGGTCGCAAAGGCATTCGGCGCGGGGTCATCAATCATATAGACTTTTGGTGTCGGAATGCCGGTCGCTATCGAAAGGTTCTCGACGATGCGGTAGAGGCGCGGATTGTCTTTTTTAGCGATTTCCCGGGCACCGGTCATGGCCACGGCAAGTTTACTGGCGGCAAAATACTGAATCAGCGCGTAAACCGCGGCTCCGATAAGCACCCACAGAGTGATCGACGTGTTGCCGTAGTAGAGGCTCACCACGTAGCCGATGGCGGTAATGATACCAACAAATACCGCCATAATCAGGACGGTATTTCGTTTATTGGCAGCAATGGCGCTATACATACTTAAATAAAACTATCGATTAAAACTTAACTTCTACTGGCTTCTCGGCTTCGGCCATTTCAGCGTCTTCTAGCTCGAAAAACTCGCGTTTTTTAAAGCCGAGCGGGCCAGCCACGAGGTTGTTTGGAAAGAGCTCAATCTTGGTGTTCAGATCGCGGACGCCACCGTTGTAGAAACGGCGAGAGGCCTGGATCTTGTCTTCGGTATCAACCAGTTCGTTTTGGAGTTCTACAAAGTTCTGACTAGCCTTCAGGTCTGGGTAGGCCTCGGCAACCGCAAAGAGGCTCTTCAGCGCCCCCTCAAATTGGTTTTCAGCTGCAGCGGTCTCTTTGACGCCCTGGGCGTTAAGAGCGTTGGCGCGGGCTTTGGTGACTTCTTCAAACACACCCTTTTCGTGCTTGGCATATCCTTGAACCGTGTTCACGAGGTTTGGGATGAGGTCGAGTCGGCGCTTCAACTGAACAGTAATATCACTCCAAGCCTCATCGACTCGGTTTCGTAGCGTAATCAGGCCGTTATAGGTAGCCCACATAAACAGCGCTATCACAACGATAATGCCGATAATAATCCATACTGCAATCATTTCTTATAATCCCCTTATAAAAGTGTTAAATTGTCTACCCATATTGTACCATTTTTCGAGAAAAAACTCGACTTTATGACAGGGTTATTTAATGAGTGAATAAAGGTTCTGGTTAACCTTCTGAGAATCGCCATACAGTATGGAACGGCCAACCTGATAATAAATATAGAACGTCGTTACCTCGGCATAATCCCTATTAGCGACCGCAACTTCACTCGCAGCCATCCCGACCGCCGCTCCTGCCGCTTGACCTGTACCGCCAAGCTGGGACGTACTAGCACTAATCATATAGCTTGCTACGACATTGATGGCATTCTCAGCCGCCTCTGCGCCGAGCATCGTCACCAGCGTCTTCTTAAATGCGTCACCCTTCGTCACTCGATTTATACGTATCGCCTCCTTAAACAATGAGTTATAGGAAAACTCAGGTGTTCGATACATATCGAGAAATACGAATAAAAGATACCGTAGACGGACTTTGACAACGAAAGAATAAAGCGCGAACGTGAGAGGAATTGCAATAAGAGCTATGATGTATACTAGAATTTGAAAATCAGTCATTTTTTGACTTACGTAAAACCCATACAATGTAAAAGCAGCTATCCATAACACCACAAGTATAAGATAGTAGCGTAAAAAGATAAGTAAGCTTATGATTACATTTGGCCAGAAAAGTTTTATAGCGAGGCGCCAACTCTCATTATCGCTCAGCGCTACCTTGTCAAAATATGAATCGATCCAAATTACGCGCTCTACCCTGAAGATTCTATTCGTAATGACCGCCCAGGGGAGAGCAAAAAGGAACAATATGCCAAATACCACAAGGTAAGTAGTGAAAACTTGGTCAGAGAAATGGAGGTCTTGTCTGATTTTATCGGAGAAAATAAGTGCAACAACGGCAATTATCAAGGGGAGGCTCGTCAAGGCTACTCTTTTAACAATCGAGCTTTGGCGATGCTTCAACTGGTCTCCAATTGATTGAAGAATTTCAGGGTATGATACATTTTGTTTTGCTGAAGGAGAAGATGCTTTATCCATAACCTTCAATATACTACAGTAAAGTAAGAGTGTCCATTATAAAAAACTTTCGCCATACGCCAAGCCCTTGACTTTACCTTCTGTATCTATTTCCTTACCAATAATAGAAAAAGCTCTTGTGGAGCTATCTTTTCTTTGGTGCGCGGAGCGGGAATCGAACCCGCACGCCTTTTGGGCAAGGGATTTTAAGTCCCTCGTGTATACCTATTCCACCATCCGCGCGCACATTTGTCAAATTTATGTTCTTGGAGGCACGTACGGGAGTTGCACCCGTCTACGCGGTTTTGCAGACCGCTGCGTAACTGCTCCGCCAACGCGCCATCCGTGATTGATTATATCAAAGAAAGCAGCTTCAAGGGCAGTATCGACATATAATGAGACACTAGTAGTACTAGTTCTGACGATAGGCAGCTATAATTTCAAGTTCAACCCTATCGGATGACGTACTGAATGTATCTGCTCTAAAATCAGCAGAGACCCGGTAAGTAAACTTGTTTTTAAGGCTATCGGCCGGGACGGTGCTATCGTTTAGACGTACATCGGCGCTACAGCTATTATTAGTACAATCGATGTGAGCGAGCGCACCAAACGACTTCCAGTACGAACTATCGCCCATCCACATCTGCATACCACGAACCTTCACATCCTTAGGAATACTGTAATGCTTCTTGAATAGCAGCGTGGTATCCGTCGGCCACGCCGTGCCTTCACTGGAAGACGTCGGATCAGTTACATATGCCTCTTTCAACTTCCACCCTTGCGGTACCTGTACCTGCCCAGCTCGCTCCACAATACCCGTGCGAACGCCCGGATCTGGCAAAACCTGCCATACCTGAATATTAAAGATTATAAACGCTACTGCCGAACCGGCTACTGCTGCATACAGTAACTGAACAAAAAACCGTATTACACCGAGTAGCCCTGCCTGCCCACTAGGTATGCCGTTCAAGAAGCCAGATTCAGAATCCTTAAAAGAGACCAAGAGAGTGCCCCAATATCCAAAACCTACGTACATCACAAAGCTGAGAAGAAAGAACAGAATAATGGCTACTACGGCAAATATGATATGGAGCATGCCACTGAGAGGCAGGCCCTGTATCAGAGGCGAGACGTACAAGAGCCATAAACCGACTGGAAGCATCGATGATACTATCAAAAATAACATCAAGATTCCTAATTTAGACATGAAAGTCTTAGGACGACTAATAATAGTGTCTAGTGATTCAGCGAAGCTCGTTACTTTTTGCCAATTAGTCATACCCTCCCCTAGGCTTTAGTGCGCTGGACGTCCTTATGTTTATACTGTTACAGACTATACCAGGTCAATTATCGATTGACAATTCAAAGCGCAACCTCAGTAATTCAATGAGAGTTCCTAAGCAGGCTTTATGTAGTTATTTTTTACGCTTCATGATCTCGCTGTAAAAGTGCGGATGATGATTCCATAAAGAGCTATGCTTCCCTTAATGTGACCAAATAAAAAAGCGATCCGAAGACCGCTTTTTTATTTGGTGCGCCGGAGAAGACTTGAACTTCCACGCCCCGAAGGGCACCAGCCCCTCAAGCTGACGCGTCTACCAATTCCGCCACCGGCGCATGAGGAGGTGAACCTG
>Ga0172380_10008356_pt1 | contig 11353 bp, 12 predicted proteins | sample Leawe162metaG_FD_119747 | JGI IMG/M metagenome (GOLD analysis project Ga0172380, IMG submission 119747) | Leachate microbial communities from a municipal landfill in Southern Ontario, Canada - Leachate well 162 metaG | ecosystem: Engineered > Solid waste > Landfill > Unclassified | place... | reverse complement strand
CTTTGCTTGGGCGAAAATAACCGTCCGCCTAAAAATATTCTTGCGCCATTGCAGAAATTTTCAAATGATTTAGGGTATCCAGATTGCTGTACAAAGATCTATCTTAAAAACGGGCAGCGTAAAAAAATTTATTCGTACAGCAGATCGGCGCGAGGCAATAGAGCTCCTTTTTATATGAATAATTTTTTGCATTCAATCTCAAACTATTATTTAAGTTTTCATTCTCCCTGCAGTTTTACTTGTAAAAAAACAAAGGCTTACAACAAAAAAATATTTGATGCCATTCGGGAATTGGAGCCGGAATTCGCTGCGCGGATGCGACAAGTGCTTACAATGCCGATGATTATTTGGTTTAATAAAAGCGATTTTCCTTTTGACGATAGGATTGTTGTTTTATTTGATGGTTTTTACAAAGATGGCGCAATATCCTATTCTAAGTGTTTTATCTTAAGGACTAGCTATCCAAATAACAAAAGTTTTTCTAAGGAGATCGGCCAAGACTTGATTTTTTTGAAAGACGGTGACAAAATAAAAAACGCAGAGCATGAAATTTATGTTTATAAAAGAAAAAAATTGATACATATAGTTAAGAGACGGCATGCATTTGATGGCTTATTGTTCCGCTTTTATGCCTGAAATACCTGATTATTGGATTAATCTTGGCAATAGGCGAGGATTGGTCTGGTTTTGGGCCGCCGCCTTGTTCCGATATAAAAAGGGTCCAAGATCTGTTTTCTGTCGGCATCTATCTGATGGCATTCAGCTGTCAAATTTGAAGGATAATGATTTCCAGGAATATCTTTTGAGGTGAAGCTGAATTATTAATAGCTTATGGATAAAAAAACATCAATTTCCTTAATTGAAAAATTAGCGCGTGAATGGCGTCTTGATTCGCGGGTTTTTTTGGAAATAAATGATTTGCTTTTTTCGGCTTACTCTGAAAATTTACGCGATATAAAATTGCGGAATGAGTTTTCTTTTATCTTTGGGGAAGATTCCATGATTGAGAAAAAGATTAGAATAGCAAATTTGCTCTATTTTTCTGCGTCTAAGGGGAAAAATAATCGGCGCGTTCAGAATGCTCGCATGAATTCTATTTTAAGTATCCTGGAGGGCATAAAGAAGCAATATTCATTTCCTTTTGACTTGGAGGCAATACGCGAGTTACTTTATTTTATTCGCGAAGTGCCGAAATGGTTATTCCAATTTGGCTTAGAGGTGGATCAGAAAGGGAATCTTAGAATCAAGCTTTATTTTGAAAATGAAAGGCCGGATAACGATTTTTTGCTTGTAATAAAAATTTTAAGGCAAATATGCGGGAAGTTGGGAATCAAGTATGACAATAGCATAAGCTTCATTATTTTTAAGAATAAAATTGGCATAATAGGCCTTGATTTAACAAAACAAGGATATAGCCTGAAGATATATGATTATTTTCATAGCCCCGCAAGAAAGGAGCTAATTAATATGCTTGATAAATACGAGCTTTTTTTTGAGGGAGACAAAGATGCTATCTATTGCGATTTTAAGAAAACACTTATTAATGGCAAGCTCTTTATTCCCCGCGATCTGGATATTTTGTTCACGTATAGGTTTTTGCCAGGATCAACTCAAATGGGGTCGCTGAAAATAGACGCATATTTGTCTAGCTTGCCGAAGGCGGAAAAGGTTTTTTCTGGGTCCGAGGTGGCAGAAAAGAATCCAGAAATATTCAATTTTTTAAAAAATAATAATATTAAAATTTCTTTTCTCGGACATGAGTTTGAAAAGATGTTCTTTTATGTCCGCTGACATACTTTGCGAATATTATTTTTATAGAACATGCATATCGTCATCCCTTTATGGAATAAATGCAATAATAAGTGCGTAATGTGCACCAATCCGGTTGCCGAGCAGTCAACGAAAGACGGTTGTTTTGATTTTATTTCCCTAAAAAAATTCATTAAAAAAGAAAAAAAACGCGGATCGGTAATTGATGCCGTATATATAACAGGAGGAGAGCCTACAATCCGCCCTGATTTTTTTGAATCCGCTGATTATATTTTGAAATCTCTTCCTTCCGCTAAAATAAATCTTTTAAGCAATGGCCGCCGTTTTTTCTATCCTGATTTTGCGAGGAAATGTTTGTCTTTTGGTAAAATTGACTTTATAATCCCAATACATGGGTGGGATGAGAAGAGCCATGACGCAGTTACGGGAGCCAGAGGAAGTTTTAACCAGACTGTCAATGGGTTAAGGAATCTTTTGAGGCTGCGCCAGCCAGGACAGCAGATAGAAATAAGGGTAATTATACATGGGATTAATTATAAAAAGTTAAGTAAAATTTTTGACTTTCTTTTAAAAGAATTTTCGTCTGTTGAAAGAGTGGCGGCGATTTTCGCTGAATACGAAGGCCATGCCGTAAAAAATTTGAAATCAGTAACATTAGGTTATAAAGAATTTTATCCGCAGTTCAAATTTTTTGAAAAGTATCTCGTGAAATTCAGCGAACTCAGATTTTATCATTTTCCTCTTTGCATGATGCCGGAAAAAATCTGGCCTTATATGTGGCGGACAATAGATGAAGATGAAATTATTTTTCCAAAAAAATGCGCTGGATGTTCGGTAAAGGGAAGCTGTCTGGGTTTGCACAAAAATTATTTTAAATTATTTGGCGATAAAGAGCTTAAGCCCGTGGGAAAAGATGTTTTCTTGGTAAAATCTGATAATTATCACCACCCAATCATTAATGTTCAAAGAAAAAAACCTAAAAAAAACTAAAAAAGCGGTTATTATAGCCGGGTATCAGTGCAACAATAAATGCCAGTTTTGCATGAACAGCGGGAAAAGGGACCTTCCAGCTAAAAGCACTAGCCAGATAATGGCCGACATGGTTTTATTGAGAAAGAAAGGTTTTACATATTTGGAGATTATTGGCGGGGAAGCGACTATCAGGCCGGATATTATTGATTTAGTCAGTTTTGCCAGGCGTTTGAAATTTGAACAGATTGTCATGGCTACCAATGGCAGGCTTTTCGCCTATGGGGAATTTGCCAAAAAAATGATGGAGGCTGGCTTAACCGATTTAATTTTTTCTATTCATGGCCATAATTCCCGTTTACATGATTTTTTGACGGGTGCCACTGGCAGCTTCAATCAGCTTAAGGCAGGAATAAAAAATGTTAAACGTTATGGATTAAGGAGGCTTAGCACTAACACGACGATTGTAAAACAGAATTGCCGTTATTTGCCGCAAATTGGGAAATTCCTTTTGGAAATCGGATCTAGCAACGGTGAATTCATCTTTGTAGATCCGACGCATGGAGACGTAAAAGAAAGGTTTTTTGATTTTGTGCCTAAAATTTCAGAAGCAGCCGTTTATATAAGAAGATGCCTGGATTTAGGAAAAGGCAGGAATATTCACTGGTTTGCGCGCTATGTCCCGTTGTGTTATTTTTCCAATTATCTAGATCAAATAAGTGAATTGCACGAGGTGGCGACTTTTCATACACAGCATTTAGCGCCTGATTTTATCAATTTTGATGTTGAAAAATCGCGCAAGGAAATTTCCAGGGTAAAAACCGGGAAATGCGCGGCGTGCCTGCTTTTTAACCAATGCGAGGGCATTTGGAAGGAATATTTAAAACATTATGGAGACAAAGAGCTTAAGCCGGTGAAAAAATGATTTCTGATTATTTATTTTTTTAAAAATGAAGCAAACAGACACTCCAATTAATATTACGTCAAAATGCAATTCAAATTGCATCTTTTGTTCCCGTTTAATCGGAGAAGATTTTTCGGATCCGAAAGAAAAGATTCCGGGAAGAATTAAAAGGCAGAAAGAAACCATCTCTCTTGAGGGAGGAGAGCCGACTCTTTGCCCAGAGTTGTTTAAGTGGATCAGTTTGGCAAAAAAAGGCGGAACCAGAGAGATTATTTTAACAACTAACGGCATTTTGCTTTGCAATGTTAATTATTGCCGGAAACTTATTAAAAGCGGAATAACTCTTTTTAATATAAATATGCCATCGCATATTCCTGAATTGCATGATTTCTTGACTGGCACAAAAGGCACCTTGAAACTAAAGCTTCAAGCAATAAAAAATTTGATTTCATTGGGACAAGGGGCCAAGACCAGGCTGACTTTTGTCATTACATCTGAAAATTATAAGACATTGCCTGATTATGTGAAGTTTGTTAAAAAAAATTTTCCAGAAATTTTTTATATTGCCTTGAATTTTATTAAGATTGACGGAAGGGTAAGGAAAAGAGAAGATCTGGTTCCCCGATTGCGGGATATCGGGCCTTATCTGGAAAAAGCCCTGGAATATTGCCAGGAGAACAGGATTAAGATTTTGAGTGATGGCTTGCCGCTTTGTTATTTAAAGGGGTATGAAGACCGGGCGATAGATTCGCATAAAATCATACATAAAAATCCAACTTTTTTATGGGAAAAAAGACAACATGCCAATTGCGCGGATTGTTCCGTTAATGCCTTATGTTCCGGGGCCAGGAAAGACTACTTGCGTCTTTATGGAGGCGAAGATCTTAAGCCGTTTGGCAAGCGAGAACAGGAAGAAACTATGGAGAGGGTTTTGAAAAAATATAGCGATGTTCTATTGCTTCCAATAACGGAAAAATGCAATTTAAACTGCCTTTTCTGTTCCGCTAAAGGAAGAGAAGGAAAAAATGAGTTAAAGGATATTTTGGCCGCGCTTGATCAGGCGAAAAAAGGATTGATTATATCTGGAGGGGAGACAACTTTGTCAAAAGATTTATTTGAAGTTATTAAAGAAGCTAAAAATAGAAACCTTTTCGTTGAATTGCAAACCAACGGAGTCAATCTTTATTATCCTGATTTGGCGCGGCAGCTTGTCCAGGCAGGAGTTGATTTATTTAATATCAATCTGCCCTCGCATGTTGGCTTGATCCATGATAAATTAACCCAGACGAGCGGCATGCTGCCATTGAAAATAACCGGATTGGAAAATTTAACAGCTCTTAAGGCAAGCGTAAGGCTGACACATGTTATTAATGCCCTAAATTATAAGGAATTGGAGGAGTTTGTCGGCTTTGTCAGCAATAATTTTCCTAAAATAAAGTATATTCAGTTTAGTTTTCTTAAAATAATGGGAGCAGCCAAGAGCCATCCGGAAATAATCGTTTCCTATCAGCAAGTCAGCCCCTATTTGCTGAGGGCTTTTAAAAAATGCGAACAGAAAAAAATAGATTTCATTATTGATCATATCCCTGTTTGTTATTTGGGTGCTTATAAAAGGCGCCATGCTGATTATTTGAAATCAGATAAACAGCAAAATGGCGGCGATTCTTCTTATTCAATGCTGGAAAAAATAAAGCTTAAAGATTGCCAGCAATGCTCTTTCCGCGGCCGTTGTTACGGAGTGAGAAAAGATTATCTTGATTTTTTTGGCAAAGAAGCCGAGGTGAAGCCTTTTAAACAATGAATACTTCAAAAATTAGAAAAGATTTTCCTGCTTTAAAACAAAGAATTGGCGGCAAACGGCTGGTTTATTTTGATAATGCCTGCAGTGTTTTAAAGCCCAAGCCGGTTATCGCAGCGGTCAATAATTTTTACTCTAATTTTGGGTCTTGCGCTGGTAATCGCTCTAGCCATCTCCTAGGCTGGCGAGTCCAGGAGTTGATGGAAGAAGCCAGGGAAAAGGCAGCTAAATTCATTGGGGCCAGATCGGAAAAAGAAGTTGTTTGGACAAAAAACTCTACAGAGGGCATTAATTTGATCGCGGCATCTTTGCCGCTTGAAAACGGCAGGAATGAAATCGTTTTGACGGAGATGGAGCATCATAGTAATTTGCTGCCGTTTTTTGAGCAAAGCCAAAAGCGTAAATTTAAAATAAAAATAGTTCCGCTGGATAAAGACGGGATGGTGAACCTGGATTTGTTGGATAAAGCGGTTACAAAGAAAACTGCTTTAGTCGCGGCCACTCATTTATCCAATGTAACTGGTTTAGTTTCTCCCATGGATGATATTGTGAATTTGGCGCATAAAAAAGGGGCATTGGTTTTGGCTGACGACGCTCAGTATGTCGTTAGCCACCGGGAAAATGCCGCGGCCAGCCGGATTGATTTTTTAGTTTTCTCCGGCCATAAAATCGGCGGCCCGACGGGAATAGGAGTCCTTTATGGTCGCGAAGCGCTTCTAAAAAAAATGCCTCCGTATAACGCCGGGGGAGGCATGGTTAAATCAGTGTCCATTTCCGGCGGCAATATTAAAGTTAATTATCTGCCGCCGCCGTTTAAATTTGAGGCGGGAGTCCAGCATAATGCCGGCATAGCCGGCTTGGGGTTTGCGATTGATTATTTAGAATATCTTGGCGGTGAAAAAATAGAAAATTACCTCAAGAGCTTAGTTGAGTATGTTTTGCGGAAATTAAGTGAACGGCCCGAGATTGGTTTTATGGCTGATTATGGCAAACATCCGCCAAGTTCACTGGTTTCATTTTACTTCAGGGATAAAAGAATATCTCTCTATGACTTTAATTTATTTTTAAACCATGAGTTGCGGGATTGTTTTATTGCAACGCGATGCGGACACCATTGCGCCATGCCTTATCACAAGATTTTTAATGTGCCTGTTTCAATGCGCCTTTCTTTTTTTGTTTATAATACAAAACAGGAAATAGATGTTTTTTGCCAGGCGCTGGATAAATTCTTATCTAAAAAATGAATTTTTCTGATTTAACAATTAAAACAAAAGCAGGCAAGCGGCCTTTGACCGACCTGGAGAGGTGTTTGCTTCTTATTTTGGGAAAAAGAAGCAATATTTCAAGCAGGGATGTATTAAAAGAGGCAAAAAAATTGAAAATTTGCGCGTCTTGCAGCGATCGCAGCGAAGTTTTTTTTGTTGGCGAGAAATTGTTGCGCAAAAAATTGGTTGAAAGAATTTTGAAAAATAGAGAATATATATGGCGCCTTTCGCAAGAGGGAAAAAGGCTTTTAAAAATTGATTAAATATGGATAAGGATTATAAAAAAAAATTAGCAAAAAGCGAAAGAGATTTGTTTGAATTGTTGCCGGGATATACTTGTAATGCCAATTGCCGTTTTTGTTCCCTTAGGATTGAAAAGGGCAAGATTGAAAGCAATACAGAGGATCTTTTTTTGTCTATTTATCAGGCGAAAAAAGAGGGATTTAAGTATTTGGGAATTGGCGGGGGTGAGCCGACAATTAGAAAGGATCTGGTTTCTTTGATAGCCTTTGCCAAGAAATTAAATTTTGAAGCTATCAGGATTGAAACCAATGGCATTCTTTTATCTTATTTTGATTATTGCCGCGATTTAACCGAGGCAGGGCTGGATTTTGTCAAAATATCAATTCATGGACATAAGGCGGAAATTCATGATTCTCTGACCCGTGTCCCGGGAAGTTTTAATAAAATTATGCAAGCGATAGATAACCTGCAAGAGTTAGGAGCGCGCATTGAAATTAATACGGTAATTAATAAGCAAAATTACCGTTTTTATCCTCAATTTGTCAGATTTTTCGCTCAAAAAGGAATTGGCAGTTTTTGCTTTATTTATCCTTTATATACGGGGAAAATGGCGGAAAATTGGAAGGGAACAGGGGTGAACATTAAACGAGCTGCCCCTTATATTAATAAATCTTTGAAGCTGATTGAGGATTTGGAGCTTGATAAGGGTATTATTTTTAATATTCCCCCGTGTTGCTTGGAGGAACAGAGGAATAGAATGGTGGAACTTTCATCTTTTAATACCAAGGTTGCGTCGCCCGATAGCATCACAGAAAGTGTTGATTATGAACGCGTAAAATCAAAAAAGAAATTTGAGCGTTGTAAAAAATGCGTTTATTTCCGATCTTGCGAAGGGATTTGGCTGGATTACATAAATTTTTTTGGCGATAAAGAATTTCAGCCAATTTGTAAAAAGCAAAAAGGCATTTAAAAGGTGTTGCAGGAGCGGGGAACTTAAGTCACTAAAATGGTTTTAAATTATTTGCTATTGCCGGTAATTTTTTTGATTGGCGCGGTTACGAGCTATGAAGATTTTAGGTATGGGAAAATAAGGAATAAATGGATTATATTAGGTCTGGCCTGGGGGATCTTGATTCATGTATTTTTTCTTTGCTGGGGAATATTTAGCCCTTACATAGCAGAAATATACAAAGTTTCATTTGTTTATATTTTACCTTCATATATATTAATGGTTTTGATAAATAGCTTATTTTCTTTATGCGCCGGTTATTTGTTGTGGTATTTTAATTTGTGGTCAGCTGGGGATGCCAAACTATTCGCCGTTTTTTCTTTATTGTTGCCCCTTGATAATTATTGGCGTACTTATTTATCTTATTTTCCTTCCATAGTTATTTTGATCAATACTTTCATACCTGCTTTGTTTTTCTTGGCAGGTTGCAGTTTTTTATTGATTATGAAAAATTCGGCAAGTTTTTTCAGTTCTTCAAAAAATATCAGCGGATTTTTTGTTTCGCAAAAAGATTATTTCAGAAAAAATTATCTTACCATCTTCAAAACGGGGAGCGGTATTTTACTTTTTTTTATTGTTTTGCAGATTGCCGGTCAAAACCTGAATATTTATTTAAAATTGCCAAGTGGGATATTCCTGGTAATTCTTTTTTTTCTTTCCATGACTTTTCAATTTGTGCAGCAAATATTCAGAAAAACATGGCTGATAGTCTTATTTCTTTTGATTGTCGCGGGGTCTTTTCTAGCCAACGGGTCAGGAAATTTATATCTTAAGGCGTTTAGCTTAGCCGGCAATTCTTTGGTTCTTATGCTTATTCTTTTTGCTGTTTCTTCTATTCTTTCCATAGCTTTCAAAAAAGACACGAAAACAACTATGCCATTTGCTTTTTGGTTGTTTCTTGGATTAATCTTAACGCTTATATTTAAGGGCTCTTTAATTCATTTTGTTTTGAATCCACATGTTTTTTGGCAATAGGCGTGATATAATAGAAGCGGATGATAATTTAATCCATGATGATCGCGCAAGTTGTTTTTAAAGAGATTTATTAATTTTATGTCCTCCGGTAATAATTCAAAAAAACTTCTTTTGGTAGCTCATATAAGCGATAAGTGTAATTTTCAGTGCAGCTATTGTTATTCCCATAGAAGTAAAGAAGACATGTCTGTTAAAGTTATCAAGGCACTGGCTAGTTTTGCAAAATCACTTGTAGATAATAAATTTTATGAGGATATTGTTTTAGCTGTTGAGGGAGGAGAGCCTACGCTGGATATGCTCCAGTTAAAGAAATTAATAAAAGACGCGAAGGAAAAGAAAGTTGATGAATTTATAGTTTGCACAAACGGGAAGAAGATAAACAAGAAGATGGCAGATTTTTTTGCTGCTAACAAAGTCTATCCCGTTATAAGTTTTGAATCAAAAAAACCGTTTATTATGAACAGGGCTTCGCCTGATCCAGAGGCAGCTGCAAAGATATGGCATAAAATCAATGATTCTTTGATATTTTTTGTTCCTTATTTAGACTCTTATGGCCATGATGAAATGAATGTCTTTGATTCTATTCGGGGAAGGATAACCATAACTCCTTCTGCGATAGGTTATCTGGCTGATTCAGTTAATCATTTATATAGAAGCGCAATTGGCGAGAAGGTTTTAATTACATTGATGCCGGCGATGTCAGAAGATCTTGAACGGGAATGGCGCGCTTTAGCGGCCGATAAAAAAGCAGTTTTTGATTTAGAAAAACAATTTTTAGAAATTGCCAAACTGTATCTCTTGGGATTGGAAAGCGGAAGACATTTAAATTTTTGTATTAATGAATGCATCTCTACCAAATTCTCTAACTTATCATCTTCAACTGGATTGGAAGAGGTTCCTTTTTGCAACGCTGGGAGAAGTTTGCTGGGAGTGGGCATGAAAGGGGATATTTTTCCTTGCTATCTATTATCCGCTGCTAAGCAGTCTCTTTTTCGCGACGCATTTAAGATTGGCGATGTATTTGACGGTTTTTGTAAAGGCAAAGAGAAGGTCATTGATAGATTTTGCGGGAAAAAACAAAATAAGCATTTTTCCTGTTTGTACTGGAATTGGATTGCTAATGGCAGGCCTGATAAGCCCGCAATTGCTTACTCGCTGATTTTTAATGCCTGGAAAAAGGCAGCTTTTCATATTCAGAAAGAATTATCCAAAAACTGAATATAAAATAGCCTTGTGTTATAATAAAAATAGGTGATATATGAATATTAAAAGACAAAAAGCTTTTACTCTTATTGAATTGTTGGTTGTGGTGGCAATAATCGCGATTATAACTACTGCTGTTTTGGCGAATTATCGCGGCAACCAGGCTAAAGAAACTTTAAATCAAGCCTTGCAGGGAATGGTTGCTGATTTGCGCGACGCTCAGAATATGTCCATGAACGGGGTTAATGTCAGCAGCGGTTATTATGGCTATGGCATTTATATTAATATAGGATCTGGCGGGAGCATTAACTCTTACATAATTTTTGGCGAGACCCAGCTTAATAATTATGTTTATAATTCTGGCGTTGATGCTGTGATAAAAAAAGTTGATTTGCCCGTGAATACAAAAATTCAGGCGGTTTCTTCAACCAATAACAGCGCGAATATTTTCTTTGAATCACCGGATCCCAGGGTCTATTTGGGTGTTTCTCCAGCGAGCAGCCAGGTTACAATCACTCTTCAGAGCGCTGTTAATGCTTCTTTGACCAGAATTGTTACCGTCACCGATAGCGGTTTAATCAAGAATAATTAATGTCCTTGAATGGCCGGGGTGCCGCGTTGATATAATAAAATAATTTGTCCGCGCTTTCAGTGATTATTGCCCGATAGCGCCATTTAATATGCCTTTTTTATTTAAAAGACAACAAAATGGATTTTCTCTTCTTGGTGTTATAATCGCCATATTTATAATTAGCATTGGATTGTCGGGTGTTTTGAATCTCGCTAATTATGCGTTGCAGTCTTCGTATCAAGGCGAGACAGGAACAACTGCTTCAGGCCTGGCCCAGGAGGGAATAGAGATGGTTAGATATATGAGAAGCATGAATGTAAATTGGGCTAACTGGTATGGCTCGGTAAGCAATGGCGACTACCGGGTTCAATTCAACAATAATAGTTTTTTGCCTTTTTCCAATGTTCCTTTGAATGTTGATTCAAGCACCGGCTTGTATCAGTATGGCGGTTCTGTTTCGCCGGACAGCATCTATTACCGTAAAATTAATATTCAAAAATTGTCGGCTGACGAAATGAAAGTTACAGCCGAAGTTAAATGGCAGATTAAGGGAGTGTGGCATTCTTTGGTGGTTGAGGACAGGCTGTGGGCCTGGCAGTAAGCGTATGTATTATGTGTAACGTATTTTGTATAAAGTATTTCAAAT
>Ga0172380_10008355_pt1 | contig 11354 bp, 16 predicted proteins | sample Leawe162metaG_FD_119747 | JGI IMG/M metagenome (GOLD analysis project Ga0172380, IMG submission 119747) | Leachate microbial communities from a municipal landfill in Southern Ontario, Canada - Leachate well 162 metaG | ecosystem: Engineered > Solid waste > Landfill > Unclassified | place... | reverse complement strand
GCAAAAAATATTAGTATAACTACCAAAACGATCAGCACCAGCTGGGCCGTTCTCCTGCTCTGTCGTCTTGTCACCTTAAATTGAGGATTCTCCTTATCCTCATCCGTCTGATTTAACATAAACTCCTTTGATTTTTCTTTTTGTTGTCTATTTATCCATGCTCTTCGAGATCGTATCGGCAGTTTCTTTGATCTTTTCTTTAGCAATACCAGTGCCCTTCTCTACAAATTCTTTGCCCTTATCGACATACTCTTTCGATTTCTCTCCGATTATCTGCCTGGTCTCCTTCCCGCTTCGCGGAGCAAATAAAATTCCTGCTACAGCGCCAGCTGCCGCGCCCAATAAAGCTCCCAACAAAAATTTACCCTTGGCCATCCTGATCTCCTTTTTTATTATTGTCAAAATAATTTCTAATATTCTTAATAAACCCTAGAGAACTGAGAAAAACCTTAAAAGAATCTAGATAATCAGTAACAGACTGCTCAAATTTTGTAATCATCCCGTCAACTTGCTCTGCCCTTTTGGCGGATAGACGCGAAACAGTCTTCACATCACCGAGAATGTCATAGAGGCGCCAAAATACTGCAATGAGTATGGCAACAGCCAGTATCGAAACCAATATAAGTATCTGCTTTAGCAACTCAGTATCCATCTACACCTCCTTCTATTATTCAGACTTTATTATATTACGGATGAAAGAGATCCTACAATAGAGCGTTTGATAAATTCTACTTTTTATCCTTGTGTGAAGATTCTTCTTCGCTAAGTCCGGCCATTTTTCCAAGACTATAAGTCACAAGCACGGCGATAATTGTGACGACTAGCGCATATAACAGCTTAGAAACGATATTCGACCCACCAAACGGAACTAACTCTCTAATAGTGCTCTGAATCGCCTCATTCCAAGCCAATGCTGCCACCAGGCCAAAGCCAGCAGTAGCCAATTGTACCATCGTCTTTAAAAGCTCTTTTTTCAGCTTCTTCCTATCTTCTTTCATAATTTCTCCCTCAAAATCTTACTTATTTCTTGCGGATTCACCCCTTTGACTTCTTTCATTGCCATCCCCATGAAAAATCCGAGCAATTGCTGCTCACCATTTCGATAGCGATTCGCCTCATCAGGATATTTATCAATAATATTTTGAATAATCAAAACGATTTCTGTTTTGCCTAGCCCGTCAACGACGTACTCACCAGCGATTTGATCATACCCAAGATGCTCATCCTGAATCCGACCGACGATGACCGCAAAAACATTCTTTTGAATCTTATTTTCCGATAAGGCAGCTAGAGCTTTCGCATACTCAGGTGCCAAAGGCTCATCAGCTTGGGAAACAGAAAAACCAAAATAATTATGCACGATTGCTTTTGCAGCCGTTATTTTCGCTTCGCTTGATAGTCCTTGACTGATTAGTTCGAAAAAACGCCACTTCGCTGGATCGGCCGCCAAAACTTTGGCATCAAATTCAGAAATACCAAGATTGATCAAAAATTCAATTTTCTCACCTTCATGCTGACCTATCTCACCTGCCAATTTCTCTAAATCAAAAAAGCTGGAATCGAACGGCGGAAGGTCTGGCTCAGGAAAATAGCGATAATCCGCAGCCCCTTCTTTGCGTCGCTGCAAATAGACTTTGTTCTGGTCGCTATCATATCCCCAAGTTTCCTTAGTCAATTTCTCCGGCCAAGCAGGATATTCATCTTTTAATTTTGCCTCAACTAATGTCAAAGCCTTCTCAACGAATTTAAATGAATTGAGATTTTTTAATTCAATGATTTGCGACATTCTCTCTGCCCCTCCGTCCTTCATCGCCTCCGACACTGATATATTTGCATCGCACCTCATATGGCCTTTCTCCATGCTTGCTTCAGATACAGAAACTACATCACGGACAATCTTCTGAAGTTTGCGCAAGAAGTCACCAGCCATCTCTGGATTTGTAATATCAGGCTCCGTTACGATTTCCATGAGAGGCGTGCCAGCACGATTGAGATCGACTAAACTTTTGTCGCCAGAATGAACCAACTTCCCAGCATCTTCCTCCAAGTGAATCCTATTTAATCGAATAGTGACTTCTTCCTCTTCAGCTTTCGACTTTCGACTTTCAACTTTCAACTTAATCGATCCCTTGATGGCGAATGGCTCGTCGTATTGGCTGATCTGATAGCCCTTTGGCAGATCTGGATAAAAGTAATGTTTGCGATCAAATTTGGCAATTTTGGGGATCTCGCAATTGAGAGCAACTCCGGTTTTGATCGTCCACTCGATAGCCTGCTTATTTGCGACGGGCAACGCGCCAGGAAGCCCTAGACAAACTGGACAAACTACAGAATTCGGTGCTTTCCCCTGAGCGTCATTATCGCAACGACAAAACATCTTGCTCTTCGTCTTAAGCTGAACATGTATTTCAAGACCAATTTTTGTTTTAAGTTCTGGCATATTTTTTTAACCTCTAATTTTTTCCTTCTTCAAATGCTGTCCCCAGAGTCTGTTGATCCCAGCGGATCTCTCCGTCAGTTCCATTTTTATAATGAAGTCTCTTATACAAATCTTGCATTTTAACAAAAAACTCTCGTAAAAAAATCAAATCTGCTATCCTCCGCTCTTCTCTCGTTGCGATATCCCTGTAAGCATAGCCATCTTCTGCCTTGAGGCCAACATTTGCCATCTCAACTTGCAAATCTTTGGTGAATCTTTTGTTCTTTTCGATTGCATCTCTAAAATATTGCGCCTCTTCATCGTCACCTTCGACGAGACTTGGATCTGATTCGAGTGTCTGGGTTGCATAATGCTGATTATGCAATACAGAAGACTTTAGATTGTTATACGGTTTTAAGGCCACCATTAACTCTTGCACTTGAGCCACTATTTCTTCTTCGCTTAATTGTTCTGTGCCCTCATTTCTTTCACTCATAGTGCTCGCAAATACATTAATAATTTTGTTACTGCTTCCTTAAGCTCTCGGTCAGAAAAACTAACTCCTTGTTCATGTGCAATCTGATTTCTGACTTTGTGGCCCTGCCAAAGCTCATTGTACAAAGCTGGATTTAGGGATGATTGGGCACTTCGAAGGCGATCAGCAAATGTTTCTCCTGCAAAACCTTTCGCTTTAAAGGCATAATCAACCAGTTTATCTGCCTCCATCACGGCGTGCTTCAACTCAATCTCAGACTGACTTCCCGTCAATCTCTCTATCTCCTGTCGTTTCGAAGCCAAATAATTTCTGTCATTCAAGCTTAATCCCTTCTTCTTGCCACGGACAAGACCCTTGAAAGGCAAAGTAGCAATCCACCAGAGAAGCCTAAACAACCCAACAACTATAAGTTGAAGCGGATCGGACTGATTATATTTTTTGTATTTTGGGGACATAGGTTAAATTTCTAATTGTTCTAATTGACCTAATTGCTCTAAAAAATTTCCAAGTTCCAATTTCTAATTTTTAATTTGGGATTTATTTAGGTTAATTAGAAATTAGGTTAATTAGGTTAATTCTACTTCAGCTCCACCGAAATTATCTTCACATTCTCCGTCGGCTTATCATTTTCATCCACCGGCATCTCCGAAATTTCCTTAGCAATCTCAAGACCCTTCGTCACATATCCAAATACTGTATGCTGACCGTTTAAATGAGGCTGATCTTTCTCAGTGACGATGAAGAACTGACTCCCATTTGTATTTGGACCAGCATTGGCCATCGCTAGGCTTCCAACTGCCATCGGATGTGTCTGTATAGTCTGGTTGTAGCGATAACCCTTCTCTTCCAACTTAGCAATCTCCTCTTTGCTGATACCAAGGCTGTAAGCATTGATCTCATCGTCAAACGGACCTCCATATATGCTTTCTCCTCCAGTACCCGTGCCGGTCGGATCACCACCTTGGATCATGAACTCCTTGATGACACGATGCCATGCGGTGTTATTGTAATAACCCTTCTTTGATAATTCAACGAAATTCTTGATCGTCTTCGGAGTTTCCTTAGTATAAAAGGCGACTTCGATGTCTCCCTTAGTGGTGTGAATTATCGCTTGATCACCCAGCACGAGAGAATCCTTCATCACAAATGGAAATGCTACCGTAAGTGCCAAACATACAGTATAGACCCAAAAGTCTAGGCGGCGCCAAAACAAAAGCCATGGCATTCTGGCATATTCCATCTTCTTCCGGTATTCGAAGCGGTCTTTCTCAAATTGTTCTTTCTTTTCCCTCCGGATCTGTGATTTCTTACCCACGAAACTCCTTACAGTCGTATTTATCATTTACCATTGATCATTTTTCATTAATTGATCAATTGATAAATTTTTTAAATTAATGAAAAATGTAAAATTGTAAAATGTAAAATTAAATTTTGGGCTTGGCTTTATGCCAATCGGTAGCTTTCTGGAATGCATGCCCTGCGTTTAAAATGGCTTGCTCGCCCCAATGAGGGCCGATCAGCTGAAGACCGACCGGAAGGTCTTTGCCGTTTTCGCTAATAAAACCAGCCGGGATACTAATCGCTGGCAAACCAGCGGGATTCACGGGAACAGTCAAGATATCTGACAGATACATGCTTAATGGGTCATTTGCTTTTTCACCAAATTTAAAAGCAGCGACCGGTGAAACTGGAGTAACTAGCAGATCAATCTTCTTGAATATCTCGTCGAATTCATCGCTGATCAGTCTTCTGACTTTCTGGGCTTTCTTATAGTAAGCATCATAATACCCGGCTGAAAGCACATAGCTCCCAAGCATAATTCTTCGCTGAGCTTCTGCTCCAAATCCCTCTGCCCTACTCAAATTATAGACTTCTTCTAGACTCTTACTTTTTTTGTCCGATTTTAATATAGAATGTCCAAACCTAATACCATCATATCGGGCGAGATTAGAACTCACTTCGGCTGGCATAAGAATATAATAAACAGCCAAGGCATAGTGGGCTAACGGGAGAGAAACTGGGATAATTTCAGCGCCCAGATTTTCATACACTTTTATCGCATTCCTGACAATCGACTCGACCTTCGGATCTAAGCCTTCACCAAAAAACTCTTTTGGAATACCGATCTTTGTAGCTTTGATATCAGATTTTAGATTTCCGGCATAATCTGGCACTTCCTTCTCGAAGCTAGTTGCGTCAAACTTGTCCTTCCCAGATATTACTCTCAACAAGATGGCAGCATCCTCAACAGTCTTTGTCATCGGTCCAGCTTGATCAAGCGAGGAGGCCATCGCAATGGTTCCATATCTAGATACTCGCCCGTAAGTTGGTTTTAATCCAGTAATCGAGCAATGGCTAGCTGGTTGTCGGATTGAACCTCCAGTATCAGTACCAACTGCTGCGATGCACATATCTGCTGCCACTGCCGCCGCAGAACCCCCAGACGAACCGCCAGGGATTCTCGCGAGGTCCCAAGGGTTACGGGTAGTTGAGTTAAATTCCTTGGAAGTGTTGTAGGCCGAAGTCTCAGTCGAGGAACCCATCGCGAACTGATCTAAATTTGTCTTCCCGACCAAAACAGCCCCTGCCTCCCAGAGTTTTTTTGTAACGGTAGATTCATAGGCAGGAATAAAATCTTCTAATATTTTCGAGGCAGCAGTTGTTTTCACTCCCTTTGTCAAAAATAGATCTTTGACCGCAATCGGAATGCCATCGATCTCGCTCAAAACTTTTCCGGATTTTCGGCGCTGATCAGAAGCTTCAGCCATCCCGAGTGCTTTTTCTTCACATAGAGTAATGTATGCGCCGACTTTCGACTCAACATCTTTAATACGTTCAAAAACCGCTCTCGTGAGATCGACAGAAGTAATCTCACCCTTAGCGAGCTTGCCAGAAGCTTCTTTGATTGTGAGCCGACATAAATTATCCATTTTACAATTTTCCATTTTTCATTAATTTTTCATTTTCAAATTGATCAATTAGTAAATGATCAAATTAATGGGTAATGAACAATGATTAATGATAAATCATTCAAATACTCCCGGTACCACAAAACTGCCTTCCCTAAACTCTGGTGCATTTATACTAATATCTTCATAACTAATATCCGATGACTCGACTTTGTCTTCCCGCCAAACATTTTGAAGACCTGTCACATTCGCCATCGGCTCGACATCGCCAGTATCGACTTGCTTCAATTGCTCTACATACGCCAAAACATCCGAGAGCTGATGTGAATACAGTTCTTTTTCTTTATCAGAAAGCTCAAGCCGAGAAAGCTTGGCAATATGTTCAATCTCTTCTTTGCTTAATTTAGCCATAATAAAACCAACTTTCAATCAAATAGTAGCACGATTAGAGGCGCTCTTCAACATAACTTTACAACTTTATAGACTTTCAACTTTATGAACTTATTTAATCTCTTCATCCTTAAGTTGAAAGGTTTCCTTAATCGTTGTCTTTGGGACATTGACAAGCTGGGGTCTCTTAGCACTCCGCCCATTAAGCAACGTGTATATCACCATACGTAGACCAAGTGGAATAAAGAAAAATAAATACTTGAAGAGCGCAAAAATGGTCCACTTGTCATAGAGCGCCTGAGTCTGATGATGACGAAGGGCTTCTCTGAGCTCCTTGGCAGTTTTGCCCTCGAAAACGGTATAACCTTTGCCGATCGCCTCCAGGATATGGGCGTCACTTGAGCCAGTTTCGGATTTGAGCAGCATCGTCCGATTGACAAAAGCAGCTCTCAGGTTCTCTGCTCCAAGCGTTGGTGTCGCATTTAAAACTTCAACGCCAGTCCACAGATCTTTTTCCTTTAATAAAGTCACTAGACCAACACCATCAAGAGTCAGGTAGCCTGGATCACGAACGCGGACATGTTGAAACGGATGGGCCGCAATAGCTATACCACCTTGCTCATGGATTTTTTTCAATACTGAATGAGCCTCCAAGCCAGGCCTTATCGGCTCCTTAATATAAAGAGCCAGAATATGACCTTCTCTGCTTGTCACTTCCTCACCAGGCACTAATTCGAAGCGGTATTTCTTCTGCTTCATTAATTCGACCGCTTCGAAATATCCATCCATCGTGTCATGATCAGTGATAGCGATCACATCTAGGCTTGTCTTATCTTCAACATAATCAAGAATTTCTTGCACGCTTGGACGACCGTCAGAATGACGGCTATGCATATGCAAATCAGCCTTGCCGAGATGCTTTAACTCTTCGATCTGATGAACGTCTAAGTCATGTATGTCAAATTTACGCATGTTTTAATCCAGTTTTTACCTCTAATCTAGTGACTCTCTCCTCATGGCCGCCCATTTTATCAAGGATAAATTGATCTGTTTCGATGAGAGAATCTATCGAGACGTCAACCTGGTCGAATCTATGATCCATTTGATTAAATCTTTCATCGACCTGATCAAATCTCTCATTTATCTCTTCCCATAAGGCGTCGATTTTCCCTTCCATGTTCTGTTCTGATTTCTCGATCGAAAATTCCACGATATCCTTGATCGCTTCTAAATCTTTATCTGTTAGTGACATTTGACCTCCTAAGATATGATCAAATTGAATTCTACCACTTTATTTGACGAGTTTCAAAAACTCCTGTTCGGATAATATTTTAACTCCAAGTCCCTTGGCTTTCTCCAATTTACTTCCAGCCTCCTCGCCAGCTACTACATAATCAGTTTTTTTACTGACAGATTCTGAGACATTTCCGCCAAATTTGCGAACTAATTCTTTGGATTCATCTCGCGTCATCGTTTCCATCCCGCCAGTAAAAACAAAGGTCTTGCCCTCTACACCTTCCTTCGGTTTGGCTCGCTCTATTTCGGTGATCTCAACTCCATTTGCCAAAAGGCGATGAATTAGCTCCTGATTCTTCTTATCGTGGGCAAATTCAAAAATACTTTTCGCCACCACCGGTCCAATATCACGAACTGAATTTATTTCGTCTAGTGTCGCCTCGCCTAGATTTTTCAATGTACCAAATCTAGCCGCCAAATCAATCGCTGTCTCAATGCCGACATTGCGAATGCCAAGAGCAAAAATAAACCTTGCCAAATCAATCTTTTTGGCGTTTTCAATCGACTCGATCAAATTCTGAGCTGATTTTTCGGCAAAACGTTCAAGCGGCTCTATGTCGCCCAATTTCAAATCAAATATATCGGCGGCGTCCTTGATCAAGCCTTCGTTCATCAATTTTTCAATAATTTTTGGCCCCAGTCCATCGATATCAAAGGCCGCTTTGGAAACGAAATGACGCAAAGCCTGAAATTCGACGGCAAAACATCTCAAATTGGCGCATCGGTAAGCAACTTCACCCTCGACACGAACAACCTTTCCGCCACAGATCGGACAGGCATGCGGCATCTCGAATGTTTTTTCTTTGCCGATTCGGAGCTCCTTGATCACTTTGACCACCTCCGGAATGACATCCCCTGCCTTGCGAATCACGACCGTGTCGCCAATTCTGATATCCTTTTTGGCAATCTCGTCGGCATTGTGAAGTGTCGCCCGCGAAACTGTAGATCCGGCGACTTCAGTCGGCTTCAAAATCGCAACAGGCGTCAGCGCACCTGTTCGTCCGACTTGAACTTTGATATCCAATATAACTGTGGTTACCTCCTCGGCTGGCCATTTGTAGGCTATTGCACCACGTGGTGATTTGCCAACCGTGCCAAGCTCGTCGAAGAGTGCATTGTCATTGATATTCACGACCATGCCATCGATCTGGTAGGGCAATTTTGGCCGAAGCTTTTCCCAATCCTGAAATAGTTTAAAAATGTACGCTAAGTCAGAGCAAAATTTGTTGTTTTTGTTTACCGGCAAGCCGAGATCCTTGATAATTTCATGCGATTCCTCATGCGTCTTCGTCCTGATCCCGATCATGCCATACCCCATGAAATCAAGATTTCGCGAAGCCGTAATGTTCGGGTCGAGCTGCCGTACACTCCCAGCCGCCGCATTCCGCGGATTGGCAAACAACGCCTCACGGACGTCTGCCCTGAGACGTTCAGCATTAAGCGCCTCAAAACTCGCCTTCGGCATATAAATCTCGCCTCGAATCTCGATCCGCGATTCTTTGGCAAATTCCCAATATTTTGAGTCCTCTCGCAATTTTAAAGGGATAGCACGAATCGTCTTGATGTTGTTGGTAATGTCTTCTCCTGTATAGCCATCGCCGCGGGTCAGTGCATATGCGAGCTCGCCATTTTCATAGACAAGAGAAATTGCCAAGCCGTCCATCTTGATCTCACAGAAATAGCCGGAATTATCAATCGCCTTTTCACCAACTAGTCGAGCCATCCGATCATACCAATCTTTCATCTCTGCTTCATCAAAAGCATCATTCAATGAAATCATTGGGTGCAAATGCTTCTTGCTCTCAAATTTTGCCAGAGGCTTGCCGCCAACTTTCTGACTCGGCGAATTGGTATCAGCAAACTCCGGAAATCCAGCTTCTAATTTCACCAATTCCCGCATCAGCGAATCATAATCCGCATCCGTCACCGTCGGATCATCAAGTACATGATACCGGTAGCGCACATCATCGATATACTTGCGCAATTTCTCGATTCTAATTTTGACGTCTTCTTTATTCACTTTATAGACTTTCGACTTTACGGACTTTGTAGGCTTTACAAACTAACATGATTTTACCTTCTTGAGCTTACCAATTCAAGTCAAAATCAGAATAGAATCTTCCGCCACAAATGCTTACTCACCCGTTCTTCCACTGTAATCTTGACTGGTTCCTCTCCTGCCTGAGGAGAGGTTAGGTGAGGTGGGAGCTTTCCATCTTCCCCCTGTGTCATCTCGACTCCTCGGGAGCGTTCCATCTCTCTCCACTGTCATCTCGACTCCTCGGGAGCTTCCCGAGGGTGGAGAGATCTTGCATAATAAAATAATCATATAGCTTAAAGATTTCCCTGCCTGCCGGCAGGCAGGTCCACCCACGACAGCGCATAGTGGAGTCGAAATAACAATGAGATATGAACAATTACCACATAAATTTGTTGCCATTTTTTGCTAATTGTGGTATAAGTTTAATAACCACCCCGAACAAAAGGAGCGCTTATATGCCAAGCACATTAGTGTCTGCCCAAAAAGGTGCTGATGAATTTGGGTCCTGGATCACCTTCGCCTTTGAAGGGATAGGTATCATCTACTGTTTCTCAACTATGGCATGGCCGATCGCCATTCCGGTTGCCGCCGCATATGTCGGGGCTTGCATATTTTGCACAACGGATTTCTCGCCGTTGATGAGCCTCTACAGCGAGCATTTTGCGGCAAACTACCGTCCCAGCCCGAGACTAAGCGTCTCCATCTCAGTGATGGCATATGTCATGCCTATAACCGCTCTGGTCGTCGGCACAAAGATGCCAGAGCTCTCATGGATCATTCCTGTAGTCTTGGTCCTTTACCCCCTCTTCCTTTCCCCGCTCGCCGCCCTCGCCTATGTTCCCCGGGACTGACCCTCCTCCTTACAGAAGTAACGAGGAGTTTTTATTTAAAAAAGCCCCGACGGATTAACGACGGGGCAAGCTTTCTTAGTTTTAATCAATAAATGCCATTGGCAAAAATTGAGACTTTAGTAAAATTCCGGCAAATATGACACCGGCGGATGGAAGAATCCTCTCCCCTTTGTGTTACTCCGAAAACTTTGGTCTGACACATCGGACAGTTCCAGTAAAAAGTAATAGTTGAGCGATCAGATTGCATTTGGTTAAATGCCATTACCGTCTGTTCCGCCGGCGCTTGACCATCTGACTGAGATTTAAACATATCGTCTCCTAACATCTAACTCGGATAGTGGCGCAACATTTCTCACAATCGCATCTTCGGATGTTTGAGCTCAAATAATCCTCAGGAAAAATCAGTAATTGGTTTTCGCTACCGCACAGAGGACAATGCCACTTGCAAAAAACACTAATGTGACCGCACTGAACATAGTCAAATGCCTTAGTCAAAGGGATAGCTTTTTTCATCAGATTTCCTCCTTAGATTTTCAAGGTACGAAAAAATCCGCCTTTGGCGGATCAAAACGCGGATATGAAACTAGTTTTTGGATAAACTAAATTACTCTAGCTTATCCAAAGCTAACTTATATCCGCCCATACCGTGATGAAGCCAATAATTAATACGAACGACTGTAGTAGTTGAAACGCCAAACTCTTTGGCGATTTTCCGAATTCCGATGCCTTCCTTAAGTTTAGTGGCAATCAAAAGACGACGGCTCGCTTCTTCTATCTCCTCCAAGGTCAGGAGATCACGGAGAAAATCGGCCATCTCTTCAGGCTTGTTAATATCCGCCAATGTTTCATAAAGTTTCTTGGCTGCAGGTGTAGTAAGTTGTGGTTCTAATTCTCTTTTCATCTTTTATGCCTTCTTTATCTGTATCACTGTGTTAACACGATAATACTATTC
>Ga0172380_10008354_pt1 | contig 11354 bp, 13 predicted proteins | sample Leawe162metaG_FD_119747 | JGI IMG/M metagenome (GOLD analysis project Ga0172380, IMG submission 119747) | Leachate microbial communities from a municipal landfill in Southern Ontario, Canada - Leachate well 162 metaG | ecosystem: Engineered > Solid waste > Landfill > Unclassified | place... | reverse complement strand
GGCCTGGAGGTGCTGCAATCGATCTACAATAACCAGCTGCAGGCCATGAACAACAGGATGGCGCTGTTGATGACTTACCTGACCGTGCTGGGCACGGCGGTGCTGGTACCCAACACGCTGGCCACTATATTCAGCAATTCGGCCTTCGATATGGGACCCCAGGACATCGGTTGGTATGCCACTATGCTGGTCGTTTCCACCGTGCTGGCAACCCTGCTGGCCTTTATCTGGGTGAAAAAGTCAGGTTTTCTACCCAGGAAAATGGACTGAATTTACTGAGACCCGGCCAGGCCGGTCAGCCGTTCGCTCACTTCCCACAATTTCGCGGCCGTCTCCCTGTCGTAGCTCAGGTGCGATGATTTCGACTCCGTTCCATTTACATTCACCCGGGTAATTTTCAGATGCTGTTTGGTCTCAAAATAGCGCCCCGTCAATCCCTCTACGCCGGAAGCGCATGCCAGATGCAGCGGCAGCACGGCGCCCTGCTCCGGCCCTTTCATCAAAGCGTGGAAAAAGGAGTCGATCGTCCTGCTTGAATGCGACCATATGGTGGAGCTGCAAGCCCCCGGGCAAACGCAGTTAACCGTTATGCCGCTGCCTTCCAGCCTCCTGGCCAGCTCGTAGGTGAAAAGGACCACGGCCAGCTTCGACCGGGCATAGGCCGAATCACGGCCGAAGGACTTCTCCCCCTGCAGATTGCCGAAATCGAGCTTTGCCATACGGTGGAGCGATGTGGTCATGTTGACTATCTTGGAGGGCGCGCCCGCTTTGAGAGCGCCGAGCAGCAGGTTGGTCAGCAGAAAGTATGACAGGTAGTCGACGGCAAAGGTCATCTCGATGCCGTCCGCGGTCAGCACCCTCTTCCCCATAATGACCCCGGCATTGTTGACCAGCAGGTGAAGCACCCCGTGCTGCTGCACGTAATCCATCGCCAGCATCCTGATCTGATCCTGAACGGACAGGTCCGCCATCAACAGGTGGACGTCGTTGTTTCCCGATTGCCGTCGGATGTATTCCTGCGCCGCGCGCCCCCTGCCGGGATCCCGGCAGACCAGAAACACTCTGGCATCGCGGCGCGCCAGTCCCAGCGCGATCTCCCGGCCTATGCCCGAGCTGGCGCCGGTGACCATGCAGTACCTGTCCTTCAGGCTCCCATCCTCCCCTTGCGCGTAGTCTTTCATATCCATATCCTCCTTCCCATTCCCTACCCTGTTATTCAACGGTTACAACCTTCTCCAGCCTGCGTATGACTTCGTCGATGTGAATGCCGGACTGGTTGACCATTACGATGGCGTTATTGGGACATGTTTCCACGCAATTGCCGCAACCCAGGCAGCCCTCGCCGATAACGGAATGGCCATCTTCCTGCCTTATGTTTTTTATAAAGCACGCATCCACGCAGGCGCCGCAGCCCAGACAGTCTTCAGTGACATGCACACTGATGCCGGGCATGCGCGAGATCTTGGACCTGATGCGCCGGTCGATGTAGGGAGTGAAGCGCCACAGGCAGCAGCACGGGCAGCAGTTGCAGATCGTCAGCAGCTGATTGCCGGATTTGAGGCCCAGCCAGACCGTGTCCAGCCTGTTCTTGCCCACCAGGTGGAACAGTCCCGCCTCCCTGCATCTCCGGGCATGCCGGTGGGCCTCCTCCTTTGAAACCAGACTGCCCAACTTAGGATTTATGTCAAGCACTGCCCTGCCCAGGAAAAGGCAGCCCAGCGTCTGGGGATAATCGCGGCAGTTCGAGCTCTCACGGCAGATGCAGAAATTCATGATCCAGTGGTATTGCGCCTGATCGATAAAATGATGCACTATCCGCGATGGGAGCATCGTCTGCAAGGGCTCTTCCAGCTCTTTTCCGACGCTTATGACCCTTTCCCTGGGAAGGTAAACGATATCGTCCCCCTCGAAAAGCCAGCGGTCCAGCAGTGCCCCCAGCACAGGCGCCCTGGTCAGACCGGCCAGGGCAAAGCGCCCGGGAAAACCCTTCTCGATCAGCCTTACCAACCACATCGGTCGCGACATGAGCAACGTCCCCTCTTTTTCGAAAATCGGACCGGCCGCCCTGCACAGGCTTGAGCCCCAGTATATTGTAAAGGCACCCGGACAATCATTCAATTACAGCTGACAAGCGCGTAATTCCGGGGCAACTAAACTTTCTATAAAATTGCACGTTTAATATAATAGACACCGGGTAAATCGAGGTAACCTGGTGTTAGTAGAAGAACAGTTAGTACAGAGGGCCGTAAATGGAGACCGAGAAGCATTTACGCAAATATATGATCTGCATTTCGACAAGATCTACAGATATATATACGTTAAAGTGCGCAGCCAGGCCGAAGCCGAGGACCTGACACAGGATGTATTTATTAAAGCTTACGAGAGCATCAAGAACTACAAGTGGCGGGATCTTCCCATCACCGCATGGCTGTTCAGAATTGCACACAACAGGGTCATCGACCATGTCAGAAAAACATCGAAGGAGAAAAAGGCCAGCCTCGACGAAGCCGGCGCAATCAGTTCAGGCGACCCGGTTTATATGACGGAATTGAATTTTGAGATATACCAGCTGAAGGATGCGTTGCAGCATTTGCCGGACGCGCAGCGCGAGGTCGCGACCATGCGCTTTATCTCCGAATTATCCATCTCGGAGGTCGCTCTATCATTGGGTAAAAGCGAGGGCACGGTCAAGGCGCTGCAGTTCAACGCTATCGCATCGCTGAGAAAATTGCTCTACGGTAAGATAAATGGCTATTAGGATCGAAGAAGCTTTCAACGACTGCTTTGACAGGCTCACCATCGGGGAGAGCCTGGATAGCTGTCTGCGCAGATACCCTGAATATTCCGCCGAGCTGGACATGATGCTCAGAATGGCTTACGACGTCAAGCGCAGGGCCTATCCCATACAGCCCAGGCCGGAGTTCAAATACTGGTCTCGTGTGAGACTACAGGGCGTGCAGGACTACATGAGCAGGCATGCTGTTCCGCAGAAATCAGGTTCCTTCAGCTTCCGCAGGAACCTGGCCATCTCCATGGCCGGTTTACTGGTGCTGGTAATCGCTTCCAGCGGCACAGCCGCAGCATCAAATAATGCGCTGCCCGACCAGCCGCTGTACGGCGTCAAGATGGCGGTTGAACAGGCCCAGGTATCTCTGGCCACGTCGGACATCGACAGGGCGGAGATTTATGCCAAGCTGGCTGAGAAGAGGGCACAGGAGATAGAGGCCCTGGCGAGGCAGGGGAAGGCCGAGTATCTGGTCAGCACGTCGGCTAAAATGGACTACCAGCTCGAACAGGCCGAGACCTATATCGGCAGATTCCAGGCAGCTAACACGGTCAGCCCCGCGCCGACAATGGAAGCTACTACCGCCGCGGCGCCGGCAGATGAAACATCCGGCCAGCCTGCACAGACAGATCCCCGGTCTGCCACGCAGGTGAGACCTTATGCCATACCCGGCACCGATAAGCCGCAGGTCCCGCCGGCCGGTACGTCGGCCACCGACACGACCGATCGGCCAAACTGGATCGGTGATGGGAAAACGACCGTAAAACAGCCCGTGCCTGCGTCACGCGCCTTAGCCAACGTCAGCAAGGCTAAGACCGCTTTAAACTCAAGCACCGCCAAGAGCCTGGCCACACTTCAGGATGCACTGGATAAGGCGCCCGAATCGGCCAAACCGGCCATTATCCAGGCCATCGAACGGGTTAAAAAGGCCAACGAGTGGTCGCAGGGCAACTCCAATAGCGGCCAGAACTATAAGCCTCCCATAATCCAGCCGGGGCCAAAGTATGTCCCGCCCACGATCAACAGGTCGACCGGCACCAACATAAACAAAAATACCGATGTGAATACAAATACCGACACCGATAAAAACAGCCCTGCCGGCACAATCATTTATTTCAACCGGAATACCGATATAACAAACACGGACAAAACCAATACCAATACCAATACCGGTACTACCACTACCACTCCAGGTGCGGTCAGGCCGACAACCATACTGACCGATACACAGAAGCTGGCGCCGTCGACTTCGCTGACAAACACGACTTCCGACGAAAAATCCGTGCTGCCGACATCTAAATAGAATCGACATCCGCAACTATAATTTGATTCAGGCGTTACTATATACAGGGAGGATAAAATGAACCGATTCGTAAAATATGTTCTGCTGCTGGCGCTTGTCGCCGCTCTGGTTATCCCGGCTGCCGCCTGTGCCCAGAAAAGCGTCGTCGAGGAAAGCACCAAATGGTCGGGCATGGCGCCCGCTCCGGGGGCTGCTCCAATGGCGCCTGCGCCGTCCGGTTTTACCGTGGGCAGATCATCAGAAACTGATTATTACTCCACAGACGGAGCCGGCGCAGAGGATGCTGTAGACCGAAAAATAGTCAGGACGGGCTCCATTAGCATGGAGGTGGAGGATATCATCAAGGCGCAGACTGAGATCGCCGACATCGCTGTTCAGTACGACGGCTATGTGGTCTCCTCGAACCTGAACGCCGCTAAAGAGAATCCCCGTGGCTTTATATCGTTCCGGGTACCCGCCGAGAAATTCGATACCGCCCTGGCTAAACTGCGACAGCTGGCGGTCAAGGTGACCAATGAAAATACCAACAGCCAGGATGTCACCGAGCAGTACACGGATTTGAAGGCCCAGTTGAGCAACTACGAAGCCACCGAGGCCCAGTACCTGGAGTTGCTGAAAAAGGCCGACAACGTAAAGGATATGCTGGAGGTTCAGCGCGAACTGTCCAACGTCAGGGGCAACATCGAGAGGATCAAAGGCCGCATGCAGTACCTGGAGAGGACATCGGATACGTCCCTCATCGAGGTCAGCCTGACCAAGTCCACGCCCATCGGCGAAAGCACCTGGGATGTTACCGGTGTTTTCAAGGGGGCGGTGGATGGATTAATCGCCTTCGGCAAGGTGCTGCTCAGCGTCTTGATCTGGCTGCTGGTCTTCTCACCGATCTGGATCATCGTGCTGGTCATCATCTTCATCGTCAGGCGCAGGAAAAAGGCTAAAAGCGGCACGGCGGAAGCCAAATAAACCATCGCAGGATGATATAATAAAGGGCAGCGCTCAATAGGCTGCCCTTTATTTATATGAACTTTGCAGTATACGAAGATTCACCCCGGACCGATATCTGGATGCGGGTTATTTTTTTTCTGCCCGCCCTGATCATACTGGCCACAATCGTAATCATGCCGGACGAAGAGCCCTGGGTGCCGGCCATGCTTATTATCGTGGCCGTTATAGCCGTGGGCCTTCCCTTTCTGTTGCTGCCGACCCGGCTGAGCATCCTGAACTCGGCCATTCGTATCGGATTCCGTCTGCCCTTTGCGTTCCTTATTCCCTTTAACACGGTCACTACGCTGCGGCCTTCGCGCTGGTCCACTGTCGGCATAAACCTGCCCACCAACCTTTCGCCAAAGAATGCGGTGGAGATAGTCCGCAAACACCGCCTCTCGGTCACCGTCACACCATCGGACAGGGAGGCCTTTATAGCCGGCTTCGACAAAGCGTTTAAGGAATGGAAGACATACGAGGGGAGGGGTCAATGAAACCGATTCAATGGTCGGGCGGCAAGCTCCGATTACTTGACCAGACCGCGCTGCCGCTGCAGGAGATATATCTCGAGATCTCCGGCTACAGGGCGACTATACATGCCATAAAAACCCTGCAGGTGCGCGGCGCCCCGGCCATCGGCATCGCCGCGGGCTACGGCATCGTGCTGGGAGCGCAGTCGATTAAAACATCATCGATGAAAGCGTTTAATAAGGAATTGGAGCAAATACTGAATGACTTCGCTGCTTCCAGGCCCACGGCGGTCAATCTGTTCTGGACCATAAACAGGATGAGGCGGGCGCTTTCAAAGGCCGCATCTCCGGATGAAGCAGTCGAATTACTGGAAAAAGAGGCGCGCCTGATCCACAGGCAGCAGTCCGCAGCTATGGCCAAACTGAGCCGCATCGGGTCATCGCTCATCGGCAGAGAATGCACGGTGCTGACCCACTGCAACACGGGACAGCTGGCCACGGGCGTGGAATACGGCACCGCGCTGGGCGTGATCAAGGCTGCGGCCGAGCAGGGGAAAAAGGTATCGGTTTACGCCGATGAGACACGTCCCCTGCTGCAGGGCGCGCGCCTCACCACCTGGGAGCTGCAGCAGCTTAAAATCCCCGTCACGCTCATAACCGACGGCATGGCCGGCCATTTCATCAGCCGGGGTATGATCCACTGCGTCATAGTGGGGGCTGACCGCATCGCCGCCAACGGCGATACGGCTAATAAGATCGGCACCTACTCCGTGGCGGTGCTGGCCAGGGAGAACGGTATCCCCTTTTACGTGGCCGCGCCCCTCAGTTCAATTGACGTCTCAATAGACTCCGGAGCCCGCATTCCCATCGAGGAGAGGGGCCGGGAAGAAGTGCTGGAATTCAACGGCCGCAGGATCGCCCCTCTCAAGGTACGGGCGGCCAATCCGGCTTTCGACATTACTCCACACCGATACATAACGGCCATCGTAACGGAAAAAGGCATCGTCAGGCCGCCCTATAAACGCAATCTTAAATCCACTTTTCAGGAGGTTCGGTAATGCAGGAAGCCAGGGTAGGTATCATCGGAGGAAGCGGCCTTTATCACCTGGAAGGCATGACACACGTCAGAGAGGTGCGCATATCGACGCCTTTCGGCGATCCCAGCGACGCCATAACTCTGGGCAACATCGAAGGGGTTCACGCGGCCTTCCTGCCGCGGCACGGCGTGGGGCACAGGCTCAGCCCGTCCGAGCTGCCCTCCCGGGCCAACATCTATGCATTCAAGTCACTGGGCGTGGAATATATCATCGCCATCTCCACCGTGGGCAGCCTCAAGGAAAAGATCAAGCCGATGGATATCGTCATACCGGACCAGCTAATCGACCGGACCTTCCTGCGGCCCGATACCTTTTTCGGCAACGGCATAGTCGGGCACGTGGCCTTCGCCGATCCTTACTGCCCGCATCTGAGCGATGTGCTGTATGACGCCGCCCATCGCAACGACATACGCGTCCACGACGGCGGCACCGTCATAGTTATGGAGGGTCCGCAGTTCTCCACGCGGGCCGAATCGGAATTGTACAGGTCCTGGGGCGCCGACATTATTTTGATGACCGCGCTGCCCGAGGCCAAGCTGGCCAGGGAGGCCGAGATATGCTACGGCATGATGGCAATTGTCACGGACTACGATTGCTGGAACGAGCTGAGCGAGACCGTCTCCGCCGAGATGGTCGTATCCAATCTGAAGAAGACCCTTCAGACGGCCAAAAAAGTATTGCGCCATGCCATCGTCAACCTTCCTGCAAAAAGGGAATGCAGTTGCGGGCATGCGCTGGAAAATGCCATAATAACTGCCCCCGAATTGATACCTGAGAAAGCCAGGGTAGACCTCGACATTATCATCGGGAAATACATTAAATAACAGGAGTCATATATCCGTGCCCGAGTTCAACTGCGCTGCCACGATCATAGGCGCAATGCCCGATAAAGACGCAGCCGCCGCCTGCGCCGGGATAAGCAGGCATCTGGTCGACCTGCCGGCCTGGCCGCAACTGCCGCTGCGCTCGAACCTGGAGAACATGTACGTCCAGTACAGCCAGGGATTCCCCGGCATCGCTGTCGACGGCCAGAAGCTGCACGTCGAACGCGGGCCGGATCTGGACCGCGGCATAGAAAGGCTTTATTACGACTGGAGCGAGAATAAAGCAGGCGGTTACGCCATCGATAAAGAGCATGCGTCCGGCCTGTATTGCATGGCATCGCATAACTCCGCCGCGCCGCCGGTAGTCAAAGGGCAGATCACCGGGCCGATAAGCTGGGGGCTGTGCGTTACCGACGGCGAGGGCAAGGGCATAATCTACGATGAAACTCTGGCCGACGCGGTCAGCAAGTTCCTCAAGCTGAAAGTAGCCTGGCTGGAAGGTTTTATGCGTTCCTTCTCCAGGCAGACGGTTATCTTTGTGGATGAACCGTACCTGGCTTCACTGGGCTCGGCCTTTGTGGCATTGCCCAACGAGCAGATTACAGGACAGTTAACAGAGGTCCTGAGCGGCATAAAAGGCATCAAAGGCATACACTGCTGCGGAGGGACGGACTGGTCGCTGTTGCTGGGACTGCCCATCGACATCATCAGCTTCGATGCCTATAGCTACCTGGATTCGGTATTGTGTTACCGTCAGGAGCTGCTGTCCCACATCCGCAGTGGCCGATCCATCGCCTGGGGCATCGTTCCCAACGATGAGGAGGCGCTGAAAAAAGAGACCCCTGCCGGCCTTTTCGACAGGTTCGGGGACGCGCTGTCGCACCTGACCGGAGACGGGATTTCCATACGTCAGGTGGTCCGGCAAAGCCTGGTTACACCGAGCTGCGCGCTGTTATCCCTCACGCATGACGGAGTAGAATATGTCTATAATTTGTTAACGGAGCTATCATCCCGGGCGAGGCGAAAATATGGTTCGTAAATGACCGCTGAAGTTGAAATCTACGGCCGCATTAGCGATAATACATAGCGAGTTCTATATAAGGTGTAAATATTAGGTGATATAAGATGAACAAACGCAAGAAAATGGCACTGCTCAAGCACCGCCGCAAGAGAAAAAAGTTTGAAGAGCGCAGAAAGGCTCTGAACCTCGCCTCCGGCGTGGTAACCAAACCGGCTGTCAAGACAGCTGCCAAAAAAGAGATCGAGATACCCAAGCCCGTTAAAGCGCTGGCCGACATGCTTAAAACACCGCCCGCCAAAAAGCCGGCGGTTAAGAAAGAGAAGCCCGAGCCGGTAAAGGCTGCAGCGGCTGAAAAGGTGGAAAAACCCAAGAAGGCGCCGGCCAAAAAGAAAGCCGGCCCGGCATCCGGGTCTACTGCCGCAGCCAAGGCGACGGCGCCTAAAAAGCCAGCCGCCCGGAAAAAGAAACCAGAGTCCGCCGAAGGGGGTTGATGGGGCAAGCTTATCTGCTAACGGGCATGCCCGGCACAGGTAAAACCAGCATCATCAAAGAAGCGATCACGCAGTCGAAGTGCAATGCTGGCGGCTTCTTCACGCAGGAAATCCGGAACGTGGGCATACGGGAAGGTTTCCGCATAGTCACCCTGGACAATAAAGAGGGTGTGCTGGCGCATATAACCATCGAGAGCCCTTTCCGCGTGGGCAAATACGGTGTGGATATCGATGTGCTCAACACCACCGGGATCGACGCTATCTATAACGCCATCGAGCACAACGACATAGTTGTGATCGATGAGATAGGTAAAATGGAGCTTTTCTCCCCGCGCTTCATTCAGGCTGTGCAGGACGCCCTGAGCAGCCCCAAGAAGGTGCTGGGCACGATAACCCTCAAACCGCACCCGCTGGCGGATACCATCAGACAGATCAGGAACATCAAGGTAACCGAGCTGACGCGCAATAACCAGAGATACGTGCTGGCCGAGATGCTGGCCTGGCTGGCATATACCGGTAAATGAAGATAAACCTGGTCCCCATCGGTGATATAGATGCCGGCGTCCTCCAGCAGTTGAAAGACGGATTGGAAGCCGTGTTCGGATGTCCCGTACGTATTGATCAGTCCATCGAAATACCGCAAGACGCATTCGACCGCGCCAGGGACCAGTATCTGTCCGATATCCTGCTCGACAGACTGCGGCGGCACGAACAAAAAGCCGATCACCTGCTGGGGGTGACCGGGGCCGACATCTTCACCCACGGCCTCAACTTCGTATTCGGCCAGGCCGACGACGTCAACCGCGTGGCGGTGATATCCCTCAACAGGTTGAGAGACGAGCAAAGCGCCCTTGAAGGCGGAGAACAGCTGTTGTTGGAGAGGTCGCTCAAAGAGGCCGTTCACGAGCTGGGGCACACGCTGGGGCTGGTGCATTGCGGGGACGTTAAATGCGTCATGCATTTCTCCAACAGCCTGGTCGACACGGACGTTAAAGGCCTCTATTTCTGCAGCCGTTGCCGTCCGAAACTGATAGAATAAACGTCGACTATTTAGATGTAGCCTGCTATAGCAGGTTCTATCCAATAACACAGCAGGAGGCTTGCGTGAAGAAACTGGACGACTACAGCGGCGATTTCAATCCCGATCTGAAGCCGAGCGATTTTTCCTACGAAGCGCTGGAGAAGCTCATCAAGATTTACGCAAAGCTTTACAAGGCGCTGGATGGCTTCTGGTACCTTGCCCTCATGGAGAAGCAGGGCAACGACGAGGCGCTGGCTTGCGACATACTGGTATGGGAGAAACTCTGCCTCTACGAGATGAAAAAGATCAGCGAGGGCTTCAATATTAAAGGAAATGATGTGAAGTCCATGATGAAAGCCTTTCAGCTCAGCCCGTGGGCCTGGAATATCAAATCGGAATTCGAGCTTGTCAACGACAACCACGTTATCTGGAAGGTGCTGCACTGTCCCACCGTCCAGGCGCTTGAGCGCGAGGGGCGCGGAAGGGAGAACGATATCTGCAACAACGTGGAGGTCAGGCTGAACAGAATGTATGCCTCCTTCTTCAATCCGGACATCCAGGTCAACTGCCTGAAAACGCCGCCGCGCGAGAGCGAAAATGACTACTACTGCCGCTGGGAATTCAAGCTGTAATTTTTTTTCGGCGCCTCTATTGACAAATAAATTTTTTACTCCTAATATAATATTGTCCATCGACCCGCATGGGCGGTGAGTCAAAGTCAGGGTAATTGAATAAAAAGCCCGCTTGGATCAGCGATGACCGAGACGGCGTATACAGAGTGACTGTAATGACCTTCCCGGCTGCTGCCTGGAAGGTTTTTTTATTGCCCTGAAGGCATAGAAAGATGAAACAGACTATTGGAATCATCGGCGCCGGGATGACCGGCACAGCGCTCGCGGTCCGCCTGTGGCAGTGGGGTTATGAAATCATAGCCGTCAGCAGCAGGAGCATCGAGTCGGCGCGTCGGCTATCTTCATTTGTCAGCGGCTGCAAGGTATGTGAAGGCCCGCAGCAGGTCGCAGACCTGGCTTCAGTGGTCTTCATCACCACGCCTGATGATGTCATCCCCGATATCGCCGCCGGCGTCAGGTGGCGCCCCGGGCAGATCGCAGTCCACTGCAGCGGCGTACATTCCATAGAAATACTGGAGCCGGCCGCCTCGAGCGGCGCGCACGTCTGCTGCCTGCATCCGCTGCAAACCTTTGCCGGCATCGAAGAGGCCATCAATAATATATCCGGATCCACCTTCGCCCTGGAGGGCGATGAAGTCGGGCTGGCGGCTGCCACCGAAATGGCGCAGGCGCTGGAAGGAAATATCATCCTGCTCAAGGCAGGAGACAAGGTAAAATACCACATCG
>Ga0172380_10008353_pt1 | contig 11356 bp, 9 predicted proteins | sample Leawe162metaG_FD_119747 | JGI IMG/M metagenome (GOLD analysis project Ga0172380, IMG submission 119747) | Leachate microbial communities from a municipal landfill in Southern Ontario, Canada - Leachate well 162 metaG | ecosystem: Engineered > Solid waste > Landfill > Unclassified | place... | reverse complement strand
TCTTAATCCAGCCAACTAATAATTATTATTAATAAACTAATAAATTCGACACCGACATTAAACCGACCAAAATAAAAATCAGTCGAGTAAAATGCAGTAAAGATAATACTAACAAATTAGGAAGCAAAGTCAACTCTATAGTCCAGTCGAGATCCAAAAAAAGTTGTCGCTGACATCTTCAATTTCTACTTTATCAACACTGGTTGTTGTTTTTAATTTAATTTTATAGGCACCAGCTTTTAAAGTACCCGGCAAATCAAGACTATAAGTAGAACTTTTGTTCTTTATTTTATGTGAATTGTAAGCGATATTGCCATCATTGTCCAATAAATATAGATAGATCATATTATCCTCCACATTTGTCACATTTTTGAAAGAATATTTTACATCATACTCATCATTTCTTTTTAAGGTCTCTCCGCCGTTGGGATAAGTGACTTTAATACTTGGAATCGCGACTGGCAAAATTTTGAAAGTCGCATTACTTTCATCTTTTACTGTCACACCTAGACTATCAGTGAAATAAACTCGGGCCTTATAAGTACCACTGACCAAAGGTGTTGAACTTCCCGTCTTCAAGTTATAACACTTGGTATCTTTTAATAAGATTTCATACTCATGGTTGCCATTTTTTGAAGCGATTGGAGTTAAACTTAAATCACAAACCGGAGTTTTACTAACACTGGAAACCAAAGCCACGCGCGCTTGGGTCAAACCAGATGATCCCCAGGTAATTTTATACGGCACATCCAAATCTATTTGCCAACTCTCTCCCCCGTTCGGAGTCAGAACCTGAATATAAGAAGTGCTGGTCGCGACAGTGGCTGTCGTTGCCACCAGGGCTCGTGCAGCAACTATTTTATCTGGTGCAATCACACCAACGGTGATCAGTAATTCAATTAATTGCGACATGGTCATCGGTGCAGTAGTCGCAGAAACAGTACCGACGACTGTAGTGATCATGAGACAAGAGATGAATATAGTTAAAAAATATTTTTTCATCAGTTGATTTTACCTAAATAAATCTGCGATCGAGGTAATTACTGCCCCGAAGAAAGAAGTTTTCTCGGCTTGAGCAGAATTTGATTTTGGCGCAAAACACCATATTGCATTATCTTCCCAAGTGTTATTCTGTCCGATACAAGACCAATACCAACGGCTAGGAGTTTCACTAGTTGAACCGCTTCTACCGATAGTACCGATATCACACAGACCTGACTCTGGCATAGACGCACTTAATTTTTCAGAAGCAGGACCACATTTTGGCCAGATGACAGTTGTATCTGGTTTTGGATCAGCTGCTTTTTTATCAGCTTTACACCAGGTGTCTTCAGGAGCAGGATTGGTATTACGTTTACAACTCCACCACCATTTGTCATCACTTTCTAGTTTAGAAGCGCGAGAGACGCTGGAACCAGAACCACAAAGGTCCTTGGTTGGAGCAGATGAGAAGCTACCGTTGTTAGCGGAACCACAGGTGGCGTAAACGATGGAGCCAGTTACAATGACAGGCATTTGATTATACGAGTTGTAAACTTTTTTATCTTTTTCAACTTGAGCCGAGATTTTAGAATCATTTGTAACAGTATTAGCGGTACAAGTTATAGTGAGACTCTTTAAATCAACACAAGAAAATTGTTTTAATTCTGGCAACAACCAACTGATATTGTAAGGTGAATTAATACCAGCGACAGTAGCTTTGACTTGGAAAGTATCACCAACTTTAACGTTTAATTTATCTGGACGTGAGTTTCCCTTGTAAACACCAGTCAAAAGAACTGATGGTGGAATAGTTGAGGGTGCAGCAGAAATGATCTTTAGATAACCAGGGAATGTGCCGGTAACACCAGATTCACCTTTAGCAATAACGTATAATTTAGCATCGCCAACTGGAAAATCTTTTGGAACATCGACTACAATATTATCTTTGCCGTCACGATTTACTTCACGAGATTCAGAATCAACTGTTCGATTACCAGAAACAGAGCTGAGACGAGTATATACTGCATCTACTCCAGAAGTTATGACAGGTACTCCATATGAAAGTCCTTGTTGCCAATCGGTAATCCCAGAACTATAGACTGTAATATAAGGAGTGGGTTCATCATCCGTGACTGAAAATCCTGCCCGATTGCTTTCACCAGTCTTTGGATCATTTACCACCAAATAATACCAAGATTCTCCTTTATTGCTGTTTAGATTTGGTAATGTGAAAAATAAAGTCTTACCATCTTTTGATCCATCCACAGAATTCACTTTCATTGGGTTTGTTCCGCCTGAATGAAAAATAGTTACATGACCGTCCCCCATGCCACCAGTCAGTCTTTCCCCATTTATAATCATTTTTTCGCCAACAGAAATAGGATCTGTTACAGAAGTAATATAAGGTGAAGTTTCTCCAATAATCACGACTGAATTCGTCTTGTTTTTAGGTACAACTAAATTGTATGAGGTTGAATTATCTAGACTATTATTAGCATATAAGAAAGACAGACTTGCATAATAATATCCAACAAACATTTGACTCGGATTGACCATGCTGGTGACCTTAAAAATAACCTTGTCACCCGCTGGTATAACCCACATAGCTATGCCTTGGTTATCCTCAACCTGCTTAAGATCTAGATCACTGACTGTCACATTCACTTGTGAATTAAAATATGCAGTCTTTCCACCCTGATCATAGAAATTTAGTCTTGACCAATCTTTATAAAAATAAACATCGTCATCAGAATTGTTATCAATACTGAATTTGACTGTGGCATCAAGCTTAGATTCGCGGTTATCATCATAATCTAGCATAATACTCTCACTCATAATCGTCACGATCGGTTGAGTGGAAGTTGAAACTACTGGTGGAACGGGTGTAGTGCAACCCGCAGCGAAACGAGCGGCGTCGGCTTTGCTTGGAGGAACGACACCAGCCGAAATTAATGTTTCGATCATCTCACAATTTGATTGTGCATGAACCGAAGTAGTTGGTATTAAAAAATTAACAGCAAAAATACTAGTAATTAAAAGCGAGAAAACGGCGAGACGAATGAATATTTTATTCATAAAAAATATTATTAATAATAAGAGTTCCGACTTGTCATCATTATAACTTTTCTAAAGGACAACTGTAAAGGACATGGCTGTGGATAACTTTTATTTCCCAAACTGTGCTAACATAAAGGACATGAAAATACTCAGGAGAATATTCTATTTGTGCTTATACACCTTTGCTATTATTGGCTTTCTTTTGATGTTGGGCTTTGTTGTTTCTAAATCTGAACTAACTAAAAACTCCGGTCTGGTTGATAAAAATGATTATTTTAGCAAGTCTCGAAAATTAGTAGACAATAAAAATTATGCTTGGATAAACACAGAAGAATACTCAGTACTTAAGGAATCTCTAAAAAATGAGGAAATAATTCTTTCGAGAGTAGAAAAAGAGACAGGAATAAAATCGAGATCATTAGTCAGTATTCTTTTTGTGGAGCAAATGAGGTTATATAATTCTGATCGAGAACTTTTCAAAAAAGTTTTTGAACCGTTAAAAATTCTTGGGGTGCAAAGTCAGTTTTCTTGGGGTATTTTGGGTCTAAAGCAAGATACTTTGATTGAAATTGAGAATAATCTGAAAGCCACCAGTTCCCCTTTCTATTTGGGTCCAGAATATGAAAAACTATTTAATTATTCCGATGCCGAGCGTTTTGCTTTGGTGACTGATGAACATGATCATTATTATACTTACCTATATGCCGCTTTGTTTCTAAAACAGGTTGAAAAACAATGGCGACAAGCTGGTTTCGACATCTCAAATCGACCAGAAATCCTGGCAACTTTGTACAATATCGGTTTCAGCCATTCGGTACCTAAAGCTGACCCTCAGATGGGTGGGGCAGAGATAGAAATCGGAAATTCAAAAACCAGCTTTGGTCAGCTGGCTTATGAATTTTATTATTCTCAAGAACTAATAGAACAGTTTAGACCTTAGGGTTGCTTTGAGAAACACCACCATTTAGTAGGAGCATTAGCACCCTGACAGCTCCAATAATAACGGCCATCACCTGAACTTCCATAATCTTTTGAGGTACCTAAAACGGTACATAAACCGGAAGTGTTTGAGTTTGGCACACTAGTCATAACTGTTGTTGTCGCTGTACCACAGACAGACCAGACGGTCTTTGGAGCATAACACCAGATGGTATTATTGTTATAAGTAGTATTTTCTCCGACACAAGCCCAATACCAGCGATTATCATTGGTCGAGCCTTTTTCGCCAGGCAAACCCTTCGTACACAAATTAGTGCTTGGCAAGACATCGCTTGATTTACCACTCGCTGTACCACAGACTGGATAAAGTGGTTTGGTTGAAACGACTGGAGTAATAATCGAAGCTGGATTTACAATCGTAAAATCTTTTTTATTACTAATTTTATTGACAACATTATTCTTAACTTGCACTTGATACTTTCCAATAACCGCCATTGGCACTGTAAACTTTAGGCTAGTACCGGCTGAATTCACATCTCGGGTGCCAACAGTGTAATTAGCTTGACCATTTCCAAATAAAACCCAAGGATTGGTGGTAGTACCAAAATCAGTACCAGTCACCGTGATGGTTGCACCTGTAGTGCTACTGATTGGACTTAAGGCAGAAATTACTGGAGAAGTCACTTGTGGTGGAGTATAGACTGGAGTCAATCTTGTTGGAGCATAAGCATAATTAATTGATGAAGTAGTATTTTCTAGTACTTCAACTGTGGTTGATTGGTTGGTATTGTAATTAAACAGAGTGAAATAAGCCGACCAACCGTAATTAAACAAGGCTTGAGTATTACTATCCATTTGAAGGAAAGTACATTGATTGCCATTCATAGTGGAAGTTGTTGACGGAGTGTACAACCAGATAGCGTGGGTACTGGAAGCCGTAGCAGTATCTTGCAGATACCAAATTGGACTACCTTGGACTAGACCAGCGGAATTTTTCCATTGAATATTAGCATTGACTCGAGTACCAAAACCAGTACCACAAGCATAAAGACCTGTCGAAGTCGCATTCGTGCTTGAAGCATAGCGAACAATACTAGAAATATTTACACTATTTGTCGATGAGGCTGGAGTAACTGTCAAAGTTGTAGTGCCACTGAACAAATTACCGTTACGAACAAACAAAGTGTATGTGCTCGAAGCGACAGTTTTTGGTAAAACAAAAGATAACTGTTCCCCAGAATAAGTAGAGACCGAAGATGGATTGATCACAATCTCTTGTGGTGGAGTCTCTGAATCTTGCAGATAAACCTTGGAGCCGGCGTAAAAGTTTTGTCCACGGACAATAATCAAAGCTGAACTACTTGCAACGACTTTGTTTGGGTTAATACTTGTCAAAACTGGGCCTGAAACAGTGGCTGGCGTACGATACACAACCTTACCAAGCTTGGACATCGGCACGGTGATATGCTGATTTAAGTCAGAATTATAGAGAGTAAAGTCAGCTTCCCATTTGGAATTAAACAGAGCTTGGGTGGTGGTGCTGAGATAGATGAAAACACACTTATCACCAGTTGTGTCTGTGAGATTAACTAGATTATAAGGATACACACCATTTTTTACATACCAAGCGGGGGTTGGGGCGGTGGTGGTGGCATAAACACCTGGAGACACCCAGGTCACATTGGCAAAAACATTCCCGGTCATACCAGTACCACAAGCATAGAAACCGCTATTGGCAGAATCAGTGCTGGAAGAAACTCGATTGGTATAATTTATATTAAAGTCGTAAGTGGAATCCGATACAACAACAGCTGTGGTGGTAGTAGCGGTCAAACCCACAGTTGATTGGGTGGCAGTAGTACCACAAGTATTTTTCTTGATTTCCGCACGAGTATAAGCCCCGACATAGCCAGAACTTGGGCTAATGTAATGATCTTTTTGATAATTGGCGACGGCATTTTGAGTTAAAACACCAAAATAACCAGTTGATTCACCGGTCAGATACATAGTTCCTCGAATAGAACTGGCAGATATTAAAAAATCCTGCAAAGCACTAACTTCTCCGTTTGTAATCGCATCGGTAGCGCCATAACCCATATTATACTGCAAATTAACACAAGTCTGTGTGTCAGCTTGAACCATTAAAGTTGGAATCGCCACAAGAGCCACGACCGCCAACGAAAATAAAAAACTTTTCATTTTAAAAAATATATTAAAGAGAATAATAAACAAGGATCCGACTTGGATATATTATAGCTCTTTATTTTTTTTTGAAAAGCGAGAAAAAAGTAGACTGTGGATAACTATAAATTACTTGCGAGATTCGACAATATCCTTGGCGACGTTTGGAGGCACAATATCATAATGATGGAATTCCATGTTAACCGAGGCTCGGCCTTCGGTCATAGATCTTAAAGTAGTGATGTAACCAAACATTTCTGAGAGTGGCACCTTGGCATCAATCACCTTATTCATTCCCCTTTCACCCATTTCTTCAATCACACCACGTTTGGAATTCAAGTGACCAGCCACATCTCCCATAAACTTTTCGGGTACCACCACCTCAACTTTCATAATTGGTTCTAGAATAACTGGTCGAGCCTTTTTAGCAGCTTCTTGGAAGGCCTGTGAGGCGGCAATTTTATAGGCAATTTCAGATGAGTCCACATCATGGTAAGAACCGTAAGTTAACTCACAAGAAATGTCCACCATCTTGTAACCAGCCACCACTCCGCGTTCCATACCTTCGATAATACCCTTTTCAACCGCGGGAATAAATTCCACTGGAATAACTCCTCCTTTAATCGAGTTAACGAACTCAAAACCTTCAGTACGAGTAACGTTCTTAGGAATTTTGGCTCCTTCTTCCAATTTTTCCAATGGTTTGATGTTGATTTTAACGTGACCGTATTGTCCTTTACCTCCAGACTGCTTGATATATTTATGCTCCGCTTCGGCTGGACCAGTAATAGTTTCCTTGTAAGCCACTTGCGGTTTACCGACATTAGCCTCGACACCGAATTCTCTTTTCATACGATCAACCAAAATCTCAAGGTGTAATTCACCCATTCCTTTAATCACAGTTTCTCCAGTCTCACCGTCAGACACGATCTTGAAGGTTGGGTCCTCATCAGAAAGTTTTTTGAGGGCCATACCCATTTTTTCTTGATCAGCTTTGGTCTTTGGTTCAATTCTCAAGGAAATAACTGGTTCTGGGAAGACGATTTGATCCAAGATAATAGGATTATTCTCATCACAGAAAGTATGTGAAGTCTTGGCATCTTTCAAACCGACGGCAGCGGCAATTTCTCCAGCATACACAATATCCACTTCTTCTCTTTTATCGGCCTGCATACGCACCACCCGGCCCAATCTTTCTTTTTTACCAGTAGTCGAGTTGTACAAATAAATACCAGAAGTCACTGAACCAGAATAAACTCGGAAATAGGTTAGCTGACCAACGAATGGATCAGTCTGCAATTTGAAAGCCAAAGCCGAGAATGGCTCTTCGTTTGAAGCGTGTCGCACCGTCTCTTCACCAGTATTTGGATTAATTCCTTTAACTGGGGGAATATCGGTTGGGGCTGGTAAATAATCCACTACGGCATCCAAAACCAACTGAACACCCTTGTTCTTCAAAGCGGAACCAGTCATAACTGGAACTAAAGTATTGGCAATAGTAGCTTTTCTCAAAAGCGCTTTCAAAGTTTCAAGTGGGATTTCTTTACCCTCCAAATAATCGGACATTACCGCTTCATCTTGCTCGACAATTTTCTCCACGGTTTCGGCGCGATATTTTTTGGCTTTTTCCAAGTATTCGGCGGGAATTTCTTTTTCCACGATAGTCTTTCCCATTTCACCTTCGAAATAAAAGGCTTTCATTTTTAGCAAGTCAATAATTGCTTCAAAATTTTCTTCTTCACCGATTGGAATCTGCATTCTAATGGCGTTTTTGGTCAAACGACTCAAAATTGATTGATAAGAGCGCTCAAAGCTACCTCCAGTTCGATCCAGTTTGTTGATCAGACAGATTCGAGGCACTTTTCCATCATCAGCATAGCGCCAGTTGGTTTCCGATTGTGGCTCCACACCGGCGACTCCATCAAAAACCACCACGGCACCGTCGAGCACTCGCAAAGAACGCTTTACTTCAGCAGTAAAGTCGATGTGTCCAGGAGTATCAATAATGTTGAACATCATTTTTCGGCTGGTATCAGCACCCGCATAAGATGGCACCCAAAAACAAGTGATGGCCGCGGAACAAATCGTAATACCACGCTCTCGTTCCTGTTCCATCCAGTCAGTAGTCGTATTTCCATCGTGCACTTCACCGATTTTGTGTGACTCACCAGTGTAATACAAAATTCTTTCAGACGTAGTTGTCTTACCGGCATCAATGTGGGCGATGATTCCGAAATTTCGAACTTTTTCTAGTGGATATACACGGGGCATATAATAAAATGATTAAAAAATTAATAATAAAATAAAAGAAACACTATTCTTTAGTAGGCATACAATAGCGTAAAATGGAGGAAAATGCAAAGATTAGGCGGTTAATAATTGACCTGTTAAAAATTTTACTGGAATCCCCTTCTTTATACTTTTCTCTAGACTTTTCAAACCTTCTCTGGATGAAGCATCAAGAATTTCGATGCCAACTACTTGACCATCTTTGTCGACATCAACTAGCAATCTATCATTTATTTCGACAGTGTGATCAATTTTGGTTTTTATACCAGTATAGACATACATTGCGTCTACCATTTTATCATAAGTTATTTTCATAATTTTATATACCCCTTATTCTACCACACCCACTAAAATCCACGCGCCTTTTTGAATGTGGATAACCTGGCCGAGGCTCCAGGTATGTTATACTTTCTCCAGATTGGTTACATTGAACGGCTACGGCTTTTCAAGACCTATTCGACTCATTGGTATTGAGAATGTGAACGGCTATGGCTTTTCACAGAGGATACAAATGTCAGTCTATAAAAAAAGAAAATACTTGGTGTACGATCTTGATTGATTTTTGATCATAGATAAAATACAACCCAATTTCTTCCGTTCCAACGGACTAAATGGGTGGTGGCACAGATGAGATCGTGCATAAAGACCGACGCCAATGGCAATCCGAACGTGTGGAACCTCGAACGCAACGACGATGGCCTGTGGCTGAACGACAATTGGACGAACCCCGACAATCAGTGGAATCTGGACAATCAGTTTGTCTTCCGTCTTCGAAACTGTCTTCTTTTTCCGCAATTTTATTTATAAATTGCGGTTTTTCTTTTCTGGATTCAAAAGATTTTTCTTCCAACCGCCAAACATTTTACCAACTTCTTCCAGTTTTACAGAAATAATTTCACATTGTTTATTAGCAATTAATTTTCCTTCCCAAGCTATAGAGACTAAAAATTTTATGGTGTCTAGAATAACAATACACTCGGAGACCCGTTCCAGTCTTCGCTCTTTTTCGCTAAAATAAGCAATATATGATAATTCCAATAGATCCAACAGTTTGTTTTCAATTCGAGAACCAATGGTATAACGAGCACCCTTAGCAATATGAGGAACAATAGTGAGCCAAATCAAATATCCCTCTTTGATCCGACTGAGAATCGAGGCGGAACCGAGAGTAGAGAGAGAGAGAGAGAGAGAGAGAGAGTAGAATTCGAAGGTGTCATACCTATCATGATATCATTTCTGTTGATAATCTCCTAATCGCTTGGCGAGAATTTTTATCTGGCAAACGCCGACGAAAAGACATTGAACAATTTTCACTTCATTTAACAGACAATATTTTTGCTCTCCATCACGAATTGGCCGATCGCGCTTATCATCATGGCCCATACCAAGCTTTCCGAATCAACGATCCAAAACCACGAGACATTCACAAAGCCACCGTTCGCGATCGCCTTCTTCATCACGCCATTTACCGTATCCTTTATCCATATTTCAATCGAAAATTTACTTTTGATTCCTATTCCTGTCGTTATACCAAAGGAACACACCGAGCGATAAATCGTTTTCGCGAATATACCCGCCAGGTTTCACAAAACCAAACACGAACAGTCTGGATTCTAAAATGCGACATTAGAAAATTTTTTGCTAATATTGATCACCAGATTTTGATAAATATTTTAGATTATCATCTGAATGATAAAGAAGTGGTAAATTTATTAACTGAGATTATTAATAGTTTTAATACAAAAGATAAGATTGGGGCGGGTCTACCACTTGGCAATTTAACCAGCCAATTATTAGTAAATATTTATATGAATAAATTTGATCATTTTATCAAGCGTGATTTGAAAATATCTTGTTATGCTCGATATGCCGATGATTTCGTGATTTTGCACGAAGATAAAAAATATCTGGAAAATATTTTACCCGAAATATCAAAGTTTTTGGAAGAAAAATTAAAATTATCACTTCATCCAGATAAAGTCTCTATAAAAACTCTGTCTTCGGGAGTAGATTTTCTCGGTTGGGTAAATTTCCCCCATCACCGAATACCCAGAACCTCCACCAAACGGAGAATGTTTAGAAATTTAGCTGGAGATCCTAAAAAAGCATCCGTTTCTTCTTATTTAGGACTACTTAGTCACGGCAACACATATAATTTACGTCAGAAAATTCAAAAGGATCAAAGGGACAAAAAGTCCAAGAATCAAAATCAAGAGAAGACAAAAGAAGAAAGAGTTTAAGCGTTAGACTTGCGAAGACGGAAGACAAACTGAAAGCCCAGACCCCACTGATTGCCGGGGCTCGCCCAATGGCCGTACAGCCACAGGCCACCGTCGTCGCGCCCGAGGTCCCACACGTCCGGATCGCCATCGGCGTCGGTAATTTGTTTCATCGCCACTCTGAACCAGTCACCTAGTGGTTGGTCTTGATATTTTAGTCGGAGTTTCGGTCCGACATCGGCTGGGCAAAGTCCCAGACCTAATTCTTTTGCTCGAGCGTAGATTTGATCGGTAGTTGGACTCGAGGTAAAACCCAATGCGCCAACATTTAGCCTGATCAAAGTCATTGTTTCAGAATTCTCGGTCATTTCAAATTGCGGACTATTGAGCATAAATCTAACATTATCGGAAATATTGATTTTGGCTTTTTCTAATTCCGCAATTAGCTCTTGAGCTGTTTGACCACCGACTTCTAGGTCTTCGCGTTTGATTTTAGCGTCAGGAAATGAGGTGTAAATGTGTTCCAGATTTGCTGGGAGTTTTTGGAAGATGCCGGGTTCGAGGGAGCCGATATAAATCCTTGTCTGATCATTAAGCTCGCTCGGATTATTAGCAATTTGTTCTGGTAGACATTCAATATTTGCTCTAATTCTGACAATCTTGGCTTGATCATCCTTAGAAATTGTGGA
>Ga0172380_10008352_pt1 | contig 11356 bp, 10 predicted proteins | sample Leawe162metaG_FD_119747 | JGI IMG/M metagenome (GOLD analysis project Ga0172380, IMG submission 119747) | Leachate microbial communities from a municipal landfill in Southern Ontario, Canada - Leachate well 162 metaG | ecosystem: Engineered > Solid waste > Landfill > Unclassified | place... | reverse complement strand
TGAAATCCGCGTAGGCCGGCACGCGCATGTAGATCTCGCCGGGCACGCCCTCCGGCACCGGCAGGCCATCGGCGCCATAGATGGCCATGCGTGCGCCGGGGGAGAGCCTGCCGACGGTGCCCGGGTGGGCCAGCCAGTCCTCGGGGGTGCACAGGGTGGCGGTGCCGGTCTCGGTGCCGCCGTAGGTCTCGTAGAGCACCGGCCCCCACCAGTCCAGCATGGCTTTCTTGATGTGCGCGGGGCAAGGCGCGCCGGTGTGCAGCACCCGTTTGATGGAACTCACGTCGTAGCGCTGCCGCACCGCATCGGGAAGTTTGAGCATGAGTACGAACATCGTCGGCACCATGACGAGATGGCTGATCCGATGCTGCTCGATGAACGCCAGCGTCTCCTCGGCAGCGAATTTCGACTGCAGCGCCAGGACCTCGGCCACCGGCAACGCCTGGCGGATGTAGGCATTGGGGGAAGAGTGATAGAGCGGCCCGGCCACCAGCGCGCGCATTCCCGGTTGCACGCCATAGACGAGGCGCAGCAACTCGACGTAAGCGGCTGCCTGCTCGGGCGTGGCCGCATCGCGCTTGACGCCCTTCGGATGCCCCGTGGTTCCCGACGTGTAGATCATCGTTGCGCGCATGCGCCGCGGCGCGCCGTCCCACGGCTCGAAGCCGTCGCACCACGCCTGCCATTCCGTGGCACCGGGCGCAGGTGCAGCGTCCGCGGCCGACACTTTGAAGCTCTCGCAGACTTCGGGTGGCGTCGCGACGGTCAGCACGGTCAGGTCACTGGGCACCACGCCGGGCAGGGCGGCGAGCAGGTCGGCGTGGGCGACCAACAGCTTCGGCTTCACGTCATCGAGGATGTAGCGCACTTCGTCGGCCTTGCCGTGCCAGTTGATCGGCACGGCGTAGACCCCCAGCGCGGCGGCGGCCTGGGTGGCTTCGAGGAAGGCGAAATCGTTGCGCAGCAGCAGGGCGATGGCGTCTCCTTCACGCACCCCGAGGCTGTCGAGGCCGCGGGCGGCCTGCTTGGCGCGCAACAGCAGCGCGTCGCGGTCGACGCTGCGCTGGTTCAGGTATATCTGGCTCATGGCAGTCCTTGACGGAGGGTGGAGATTCAGCGGCAAAGCGCATGGCGGCGCGTGGCCTGGCCAGGGATTGGTCGCGGCGATTTCTCGTACGGCATGGTTCAACCAATGGTATAATGGTTTCGCCGCGAGGTCAATCACACCCGCCGCGCAAACGCAGTTAACATATTTTCAACCATTGCGAACGGGCGCAGATCTGTTGCGGCGAGGATCCTCATGACGGCAGAGCACATCTTCCTTGAGCGGCGCGCCGCAGAGCCCGGCTGCGCACGGCGGCGCTGCGATGCAAGCCGCTGAACTCGCCGCAGCGCTCGCCGCGGCCATGGCCCGCCGTACGGGGGTTGGCGGGCGCGTGCAGAATCTGCGCCGCCTCACCGGCGGCGCCACCAAACAGACCTGGTCCTTCGATTTCGCAAGCGCAGACGCCTGCTCACCGCTGATCCTGCAGCGCTTGGCCGCACCCGTCAGCGGGAACCCGGGCAAGCCGGACCAGGCCCGTGCGCCGAAGCTCAGCGCCGAGGAAGACGCGCGCCTGATGATCGCGGCCCACGCGCAGGGCGTGCCCGCACCCGTGGTGCGCCTGATCCTCGGCGCCGAGGACGGCCTGGGTCAGGGCTACGTCACCGAACGCGTCGAAGGCGAGACGCTGGGCCGGCGCATCGTGCGCGACCCGGGCTACGCCGTGGCGCGAACGCGCATGACGCGCCAGTGCGGACAGATCCTGGCGGCCATACACCGCCTGCCGAGCCGCGAGTTGCCCTTCCTCGCCTGCCTCTCGCCGGCCGACGAACTCGCCGTCTATAGCGCCTTCGTCACCGGCCTCGGCCTCGATAACCCGGCGCTGGCCTTCGCCCTGCGCTGGACGCGCGAAAACCTACCGAGCCGCTGGAGTTCGGCCGTCGTGCATGCCGACTTTCGCACCGGTAACCTGATCGTCGGGCCCGACGACGGCATCCGCTGCGTGCTCGACTGGGAGATCGCCCGCATCGGCGATCCGATGCAAGACCTGGGAGTGCTGTGCATGCGCACCTGGCGCTTCGGCGGCCCGGCCCCGGTCGGCGGCTTCGGCAGCCGTGAAGAGTTGTACGCCGCCTACGCGGACGCCGGAGGTGCTGCCGTCGATCCCGAGCGCGTGCGCTTCTGGGAGGCCTTCTCCAACATGAAGTGGGCGATCGCCTGCCTGCGCCGCGGCCTGGCCACCACAGCGGACGGTCAGCCGGCGAGCGTGGAGCTGTGCGCCATCGGTCGCCGGCTGGAGGAGCCGCTGTGGGACTTCTTCGAACTGATCGAGACCTCCGGCTAGCGCCACGCAACCGGCCGTGTCCATTGACAACGCGGGCCGCAATCTATAGGCTTCTTCAATGGTTGAACCAGGTTGCAACCAGGTCAGCGGAGCCAAATGCGCTCCGATTCACACTCAGATTTGCCGAGGCCTATTAGATGATACTGAATTCTGAAGACGTGATGTTTCGCGACAGCGTGCGGCGCTTCGTGGACAAGGAGATGACGGCGGAGGACACGCGGAAGTGGGCGCGTGCCTGTGAGTTTCCGGAACACGTTTATAGGAAATGGGGAGAGATGGGCTGGCTCGGCATGGGCCTACCCGAAGAACTGGGCGGCAGCGGCGGAGATCCCCTGCACATGGTCATTCTCGCAGAGGAACTGGCCAGGCATGGCTTCGATATTACCGGCGCCTATTCGACCGCAATGTTCTTGGGCATTTCGATCGCCAACCACGGAACGGACGAGCAAAAGGCCACCCTCCTGCCGCGCTTGATTGAGGGCAAGTTGCACCTGTCGACGGCCATCACCGAACCGAATACGGGATCGGACATCAGCGGCGTCAGGTGCAAGGCTTCCCTTGAAGGGGACTCATGGGTCATCGAAGGGGAAAAGGTCTTTTGCAGCGGCGCCCATTTGCCGGGAACCCTGATTCTCGTCACTTGCCGCACCTCCAATGATGCGAAAAACCTGCGCCACGGGCTGACGATCTTTCTCGTGCCCAATGACACTCCGGGCTTATCCATTCGCCGCATCGATACCGTTGGGCGAAAGATATTTGGCACAAATCAGCTGCACTTCGGCAAGGTGCGTGTGCCCGCTACCGCGTTCATTGGCGAAGTCGACGAAGCATGGAAAATCCTGAGTGGCAACCTTGATTTGGAGCGCCTCTTTATCGCCAGCGGCTATGTCGGAAACGCCCAGACCGCGCTTGAATTGGCGGTGAGCTACGCCAAGGAGCGGGTCCAATTCGGCAAGCCGATAAGCAAGTATCAGGCGATCTCTCATGCCATCGTAGACATGCGCGTCCGGGTCGACTCGGCCCGCCATCTGATCCACCACGCCGTCGATCTGCTGAAGAGGGGCATCCCGTGCCGCGCGGAAGCGTCGATGGCCAAGCTCACCGCCTCGGAAGCGCTGGTGCACGTAGTGAACCAGGGCATGCAGATTCTTGGTGGTTATGGATACACCACCGAAATGGACATGGAGAGATGGTTCCGCGACGGCCGGGTTACCACACTCATGGGTGGCAGTTCCGAAATACAGCGCAACATCATTGCGCACGAGATGGGACTCTAGGGGAGCGGCGCTCGGTCATCGCTGCCAAGAATGTGCCGGCACGGCCGCGGATCAGCTTTCCAGCGAAGCGCACCGCCGTGCTATGATCGCAGCCTCAAAGGCACGGGCAGCGGCATCCTCGACGGTCCGGCGGTGAATATTTGCACGTCGGGGGCAGAGGAATGACGCGCCCATTCCGATAGCGGGAGCAACGGCTCGAAGTTGCTGCTGCCCATCATTCCGACCTGATCGAATAGCGGATCGAAAACGTGGAGACGTTCATCGCCAGTGTTGTCAGTGTCGCCTTCCACGGCCTCGCCTATGGCATGGTCCTCTACGCGATCTCGGTCGGCTTGTCGATCACCATGGGCTTGATGGGTTTCGTCAACCTTGCCCACGGCGTCTTCGCCATGGCCGGCGGCTATCTGGTGATCACCGCCATGGCGTGGCTCGGCTTGCCCTGGCTGCCGGCGTTGATCCTCTCTTGCCTGGCCGTGGCGGTTGCCAGCACGATGCTCGAGCGGTGGCTATACGCACGCTTCTACGGTGCCAGCGAACTGGAACAGGTGTTGTTTACCATGGGCCTCATCTTTGCCGCGGTCGCGCTCGCCCGGCTGGCCTACGGACCGCTGCCGCACGCGGCGACACTGCCGCCGATGCTGAAAGGCCAAATCGAGTTGGCCGGCCGCGCTTTCCCCACCTACCGCGTGTTCGTCATCATTACGAGCGCGGTGCTGGTGGCCCTCCTCTGGATAGGCCTGGAGCGCACGCGCTGGGGCGCCATGGTGCGCGCAGCGGTCGACAACCGGGGCATGGCGCAGTCGATCGGCATACATACCAGCCGTCTGTTCACCCTCACGTTTGCCGTGGGCAGCGGGCTCGCAGCGCTCGGTGGCGCCCTTGGTTCGGACCTGATCCCGATGACGCCGACCTATCCGTTCGAGCAGCTCGTCTATTTTCTGATCGTCGTATCCATCGGCGGCACGGGCACATTGCGCGGCCCGTTCGTCGGTGCGTTGCTGATCGGCGTCGGCGATACGGCCTGCAAGTACTGGCTACCGGAGTTCGGTTCCTTCTTCATCTACGCGGCGACCTTCGGCATACTGCTGTGGCGGCCGCACGGCATGCTGGGAAGGGCTTAGATGGCGGCGAGCGGCAACTTGCAGGGTTACGCCGGCTCGGCCCGACTTCGCCCGCTGGAGCTGCTGCCCTGGGTGCTGGCGATCGCTACCTACTTCCTGGCGCAAGGCTATCTGGCGCTCGCGAGCTACGTGCTCATCATCTGCCTTTTTGCACTCTCGCTCGATCTCATCGTCGGCTACGCAGGCATCGTCACGCTAGGCCACGCCGCCTATTTCGGCTTTGGCGCTTATGTCGCAGGGATACTCGCCGTGCACTGCAGCAGCGATCCCCTGCTTGGACTCGTGGCTGCCTGCTTGGCGAGCGCCGTCTTCGGCGCTGCGACCGGCGCACTCATATTGCGCACGCAAGGACTCGCTCTGATCATGCTCACTCTGGCGATGTCCTCCATCGTTTTCGAGGTCGCCAACAAATGGACCGGGCTCACGGGCGGCACCGACGGTCTGCAGGGTGTGCCGATCGCCCCGATTCTCGGCAGCTTCAGCTTCGACATGTTCGGGCGCACCGCCTATCTCTACTGTTTGGCGGTGCTGATCGTGGGCTGGTGGCTGGTGCGCACCATCGTCTATTCGCCGTTCGGTCGCGCGCTCGTCGGCACGCGCGAGAACGCTGCGCGCATGCAGGCGATCGGCGCGCCGGTGTACCTGCGGCGCTTGCTGGCGTACACCATCGCGGCGGCGCTGGCCGGGACCGCCGGGGCGCTGCTTACGCAAACCACGCAATTCGTCGGACTCTCGGTAGTGGGCTTCGAACTGTCGGGCGAAATTCTGGTGATCCTGGTGTTGGGCGGCGTCGGACGCATCTACGGCGCTCTCGTCGGCCCGGTCGTCTACATCGTGGCCCGCGACTACTTTGCCAAGCAATCGCCTGACTACTGGTATCTCGGTATCGGCATCCTGCTCATGCTCGTGGTGCTTTTCGCGCGCGGCGGCATCCTCGGCCTCGTCGACAAAGCCAAGGCGCGCTTCTCATGATGCCGCCGGTGAAAGCCATCGAGACGCGCGGCCTATGCAAGACCTTCGGCGGACTCATGGTCGCCGACAAGGTCGATTTCGCTCTCGAGGCGGGTGCGCGCCATGCGCTGATCGGCCCGAACGGCGCCGGCAAGACGAGCTTGGTCAACATGCTGACCGGTGCCATTCCGCCTTCGGCGGGGAAGATCTATTTGAGCGGCGAAGAAGTGACGCACCTGTCTGGGGCTGCGCGGGTGCACCGGGGGCTTGCCCGAACCTTCCAGATCAACACCCTGTTCGGAGAGCTGTCGGCGCTCGATAACGTTGCGCTCGCCATTGCCGAGCGGCGCGGCATCGCCTGGCGTCTATGGCGCGCGGCCTGCCGCTATCGCGAGGTGCACGACGAGTGCATGATCTTGCTGGAGAGCCTGGGGCTCGCCGCCGACGCGAGTCGGCGCGTGGCCGACTTGGATTATGGCAAACAGCGCCTGGTCGAAATCGCCGTGGCCCTTGGCTTGAAGCCCAAGGTGCTGCTGCTCGACGAGCCGGCGGCCGGTGTGCCGTCGCTGGAATCCGGGCGAATTCTCGATGTGCTCGATGCGCTGCCGGCAGAGGTCGCGATCTTGATCATCGAACACGACATGGAACTGGTTTTTCGCTTCGCCCAGCGTATCACCGTCCTCGTACGCGGCCAGATCCTTTGCCAGGGCACGCCGGATGAGATCGCTGCCGACGCGCGCGTGCAGGAGGTCTATCTCGGCGGTGAACATGGCTGATGCGCTGTGCTTGGCCGGCGTGCGTGCCGGTTACGGTGCGACCGTCGTTCTCGAAGAGGTGGCGCTGTCCTTGGCGGAAAACGGCTCGCTGGCCATTCTGGGGCGCAATGGCGTCGGCAAGACCACGCTGCTGGCGACGATCATGGGGCGCACGAGCTTGCACCAAGGCCAGATCACATACCGGGGGCAGCGCATCGAAACGCTGCCGGTGCACCTGCGCAACCGCTTGGGCATCGGCTACGTGCCGCAGACGCGAGAAATCTTTCCATCGCTCTCGGTGCAGGAAAACCTCGCGGTGGCGGCCCGTCCCGGCCGTTGGCGTCTCAAGAGCGTATACGATTTGTTCCCGCAGCTTGCCGAACGGCGAACGGCGTTGGGCAACCGGCTCTCCGGTGGCGAGCAGCAGATGCTGGCTATCGGCCGGGCGCTGATGGGCAATCCCAAGCTGCTGCTGATGGACGAGCCGCTCGAAGGGCTGGCACCCGTGGTCGTGGCGACGCTGCTCGGAGCGATCGAGCGTCTGATACGGGACGAGGCTTTGACCGTGATCCTGGTGGAGCAATCGGCAAAGCTCGCCCTCAAGGTGACCGAGCAGGCGCTGGTGCTGAGCCGCGGCCGCATCATCCATGACGGGCGAAGCGCCGATTTGCTCGCCGATCCGCAAAGACTCACCGAGCTGGTTCTGGCGAGTTGAGCGCAGAATCCAACACCAACGAGGAGTCAATTGATGAGACATGAGAACAAGGTTGCCGTCATCACCGGCGCCGCGGCGGGGATCGGACAATCCTTCGCGATCCGGCTGGCGAGCGAGGGCGCGTGCGTCGTCGCCGTCGATCGCAACCCGGCCGATGAAACGCTCGCACGGCTTAATGGATTGACGAAGCGGGCGATCGCGCTTCGCTGCGACGTCGGCTCCGCCGCCGACATCGAAGAACTTGGCCGTCAGGTTGAAGAGCAGTTCGGCGGCTGCGACATCTTGGTCAACAATGCGGGGCTGTTTACCTCGCGTTCGTTCGATGAACTCACCTTCGACGAATGGCGCCGCATCATGGCGACCAACCTGGATGCCCTATTTCTGATGAGCAAGAGGTTCGTGCCGCGGATGAAGCAGAAGCGCTGGGGACGCATCGTCAACATGGCCTCGAATTCGTTCGGCCGGGTCGCCCCAGGCCTTACCCATTACATCGCCAGCAAAGGCGGTGTGATCGGCTTCACCCGTGCTTTGGCAAGCGAACTCGGCGCCGATGGCATCACGGTCAACGCCATCGCGCCGGGCTTCACGCGCACGCCCGGAACGCTGGCGCTGACGAATTACCGCGGCATGGCGCCGGACGAGCTCTACGAGTCCATGGCGCAGCATCAGGCGATCCCGCGGCCGCTGGCGACCGATGATCTTGCCGGCACCTTGTCGTTTCTCGTCAGCGACGATGCCGCCTTCGTCACCGCGCAGACGATCTACGTCGATGGTGGTCTGGTTCGCGCGTGAGTGATTAGCGCGGCCTCTAGCAGGCGATCAACCGACGACATCGATCGCTGCCGGTTGCCGAGTCGGCACCGCCTCACTTCTTCTGGAATTCCTTCCACGGATCCTTGGCGTTGGGGATCGTCTCGAACTCGACGTTGATGATGCGTCCGCCGACACGGCGCGCCTCGCGAATGTATTCGTTCTGCACTATGTCGCGCGTTTCCGGATCGATGCTGATCGGTCCGCGCGGGCTGTTGGCGTTCTTGTAGTGGCTGAGGATCTGCATCGTGCGCTCCGGGTCTATGCGGCCGTTTTGCTCGCGAATCGCCGTGTAGATCGCGTCCATGGCGTCCCACGCCGCCACGGAGATCAGCGTCGGGATGGCTTTGTCGCCGTACTCTTTGGCAAAGGCGGCGGTGAACGCCTTATTGGCCGGACGATCTGCCATCGGCGAATAATGAAAGGCCGTCACTACGCCCAGGACGGCATCACCCATGTTTTCGAGTTCCTCATCCGCGGCGACGGTGCCTGTGCCGACCAGCTTCACGCCGGCTTTTGGCAGACCCAGGTCGGCATAAGCCTTGACCAGTGCCGTCGCCGGCGGCCCGGCCTGCACATAGGCGAACAGGACGTCAGGTTTTTCATCCTTGATGCGCAGCAGATAGGGCGCGTAGTTCAAGCTGTTGAGCGGAGCGCGCACCTTGCTGATGACCTGGCCGCCGCCCTCGGTAAATCCTTTGGTGAAGGCCTCTTCGGCGTCGTGACCGGAGACGAAGTCAGCAACCATCAGCGATGCCCGCTTGTACTTCTTCGCCGACCAGCGGCCGATGGTATACGCGTGCAGCCACTCGGTGAAGGAGAAGCGGACGATGTAGGGAGACTTGGTGGTGATCACCGACGCCGCCGCGTTCATGATCACCATGGGCACCTTCGCCTCGGTGGCCAAGGGCGCGATGGCCAGCGTGTTCGGGCTCCAAAGCAGCCCGGTGAGGATCTGCACGTGATCGCGCACGATCAATTCCTGCGCGAGGCTCTTGGCTTTCTCCGGGGACGGACCACCCTCGTCGCGGATCAGAAGCTCCACCTTGACGCCGGGCGGCAGCTTGTCTGCGTGCTGCTTCGTATAGAGCTTGACGGCCCGGTCGATTTGCTCGCCATAAGCCGCCATGACGCCGCTATAAGTGCCGATCAGGCCGATCTTGACGGTCTGGGCCAAGGCATTCGAGCTCAACGACAGACTTGCGCTGATCGCCAGGCAGGTCGCCAGCGTACGGACTATTTTCATCTCGCCTCCTCCTCAGGATAGTACGCGAAATGATGACACGAGCGGGGAAGAAAGAAAAGTGATATCGCGGCCGGAAGATTGCTGCTGCGCAGACGGCAGGTGAAATACGTCTTTACGCTTGCCCTTCCGTGGCGTGTCGCGCCAGGTAGTAGCGATGTACCCGGCGCAAGTGCTTTTCCATCTCCGCCACTGCCGCAGCGCTGTCGCGCGCTGCGATATCGCGCAGGAGTCGCTTGCGCGAAGGCAGAATGTCGCGAGTCGGATAGGGGCCTATCGCCCTGATGAAGTGCAGCGTCGCGTGCGTGACGGCCTCGGTCACGATTTCCATGATCTTGTTCTTCGTCGCCAGGGCGAGCAGCCGGTGGAAATCCAGGAGGATCTCGGCTTGGGTGAAGAAATCCGCCTCGTCCAGGGCGCGCTCGGCCTGGGCGACATTGTCCTGCAGCGCTCTGATGTCCTCCTCCGTCGCCCGCTCGCAGGCCACCCGCACCGCGATCGAGCCGATCCAGATTCGAGCCTCGGTCAGATCCTCGGCGACGATGGCGCCGAGGCGGTACATGTCGAGCATGCTCGTGACGATGGTCCCGCCGTCGCCCGCCCTGACGAAGGCGCCGCCGCCGCTGCCCTTGCGCAGTTCCAGCAGCCCCGCGTACTCGAGCAGGCGCAGAGCCTCGCGTATGGTGTTGCGCGAAACACCCAGCTGTTCGGCCAGCACCTTCTCCGGCGGCAAGCGTTCGCCGACCTTGAGCCGCCCCTGCGACAGACGCTCGCGCAGTTGCGCGGCGATCTCCTCGAAAGCGCGCGGCGTCTTGACCGGTCGGAACTCGCTGCTGCTGATCACGGCAGATTCCTCTCGGTCACGGCCGGCATCTCACCCATCGTGCGCTTCTGCTCCAAGGGGCACCCCACTCTAGATCGGCGCGAACATGGGTACGGGCGGACCGCCCTCGGTCGCCTTGAACACCACGCTCACGGCTTGACCGATGCGCACGCTGTCGAGATCGCAGTCGACGATGTTGGTCATCATCGTCACTCCCTCTTCGAGCCTGACATAGGCCATGGCGTAGGGGACGGGCCCCGCCTTGCGCGTCACGCTGTAGGAGAGGATGGTCCCCCTGCCGCAGGCCTCGATCCATTCGGTCTCGCTCATGCAGAAGGGGCATAGGGCGCGCGGGTACCAGTGCAGCTTGCCGCATTCGGCGCAACGCTTCAACAGCAGCCTGCCCTGCTCCGCCGCGCGCCAGAATTCCTCGTCACCGGGCAGGATGCTCGGCGCCGCAATTCTTCTCGCCTGGTATGGAGTCGCCACGTTCATTCCCTTTCCATGATCAGAGTCGCGCTGCCGTGACGCGACGTGAGCAGGCCGCCGCAGCCCTGGGCCAGGGCCAGGTCGCAGTTCTTCACCTGGACCTTCGGATGGGCCTCGCCGCGCAACTGGCGCACCGCCTCGATCACCTTGGTCATGCCGCCGCGGTTGGACGGGTGATTGTTGCACAGGCCACCGCCGTCGGTGTTCACCGGCAGCTTGCCCACACCCGAGATCAGATTGCCGTCGGCGACGAACCTGCCGCCCTCGCCCTTGCTGCAGAAACCCAGATCCTCGAGCTGAATCAGCACGGTGATGGTGAAGCTGTCGTAGACCGAGACGTACTTGATGTCGGCGGGCGTGATTCCCGCCTCGGCGAAAGCGACGGCGCCGGACCAGGCGGCGCCCGAGCCGGTCAGATCGACTTCGCCCCCGAACTGCGCCTTGACCACCTCACCGGCACCGATGACTCTGACCAGGGGCCGCTTCAGGCTGCGCGCAATTTCCGGTCGGGTGACGATGACCGCACCACCGCCATCGCTCACCACGCAGCAGTCCAGCTTGTGCAGGGGGTCGGAGATCAGCGGCGAATCGAGCACGTCCTTGACGGTCACCACGTCGCGCAGCATGGCGTTGGGGTTGTGTTGGGCGTGCTGCGAGGCCGCGACCTTGATCCACGCCAGTTGCTCGCTGGTGGTGCCATACTCGTGCATGTGGCGCATGGCGGCCATCGCGTACAGGTTGACGGTCAGCATGCCGAAGGGCGTCTCGAAGGGGCCGTCCGGGGC
>Ga0172380_10008351_pt1 | contig 11358 bp, 9 predicted proteins | sample Leawe162metaG_FD_119747 | JGI IMG/M metagenome (GOLD analysis project Ga0172380, IMG submission 119747) | Leachate microbial communities from a municipal landfill in Southern Ontario, Canada - Leachate well 162 metaG | ecosystem: Engineered > Solid waste > Landfill > Unclassified | place... | reverse complement strand
GTCGGATCGGGCGACATCAACTGGCTTGAGGAGCTGCAGGTCATCGCTGACCTGGGCAAGCCTGTCCTGATCGCAGCAGGGGCCGCCTCGATCGAGGACGTGGAGCGCGCAATGGACCTCCTGACCAAGGCCGGGGTCCCGATCGTGCTGATGCAGTGCAACACCAACTACACCGGCTCGATCGAGAACATCGCATTCGTGAACCTTCGAGTCCTCACGCAGTTCGCCTCGATGTATCCGGGCACCACCCTCGGGCTCTCCGATCACACCCCTGGTCACGTCACTGTGCTCGGCGCAGTCGCGCTCGGCGCGCGCGTGGTCGAGAAGCACTTCACCGATGACACCACGCGCATCGGTCCCGATCACGGATTCTCCCTCGACCCGGCAGCCTGGCGCGCCATGGTCGAGGACACACGCATGCTTGAGGCGGCGCTGGGCACCGGACGCAAGCAGGTCGAGCCCAATGAGCAGCAGACCGTCGTGCTGCAACGACGCTGCGTGCGAGCTGCCCGGGAGCTTCCTACCGGCACGGTCATCACCGAAGCCGATATCGAGGTGCTGCGCCCTGCACCGCCTGCGGCGATTCCCGCCCACGAGTTCGCCAAGGTTGTCGGACGGACCTTGGGTCGTGACCTCGTCTTCGGTGAAGAACTCCACTGGTCCGATCTGCAAGCCTGACCGCTGACTCACATGGAATTCGACTGCGTCTACGTCAGTGCAACGTGGGGCATCCACGACGAGCGATGGACACAGGCCCTGCGCGATCTCGGCCATCGGCCCGACATCATCGTGCTCGACCGGGATGCGACGGAGCAGACCCTGGCTGCCCAGGTGACCGGGGCATGCAGAGGTCGCCTGCCAGTGCTCGCCGGTCCGCTCACGTCGATCACCCAGCACCTCGTTCGCCAGGCTCCTGATCTGACGGTGGTCGGCCTGTCCTGGGGCTTCGATCTCTACGAACTGCAGGCGGCCGGGGCCCTCGACTGGCTCCACCACCTCGGCGGCCTGGTGATCGACTCCGTGGCAACGCGCGAGATGGCGATTGCGGCAGGCGTGGCTCCGGAGCAGATCGCCTTCATCCCATGGGGCATCGATCTGGAGGCCTTCACCCCTGAGGGTGCTGCGCTCGACCTGGCCGCATTGGGCATCGCTGCCGATCAGCGGATGGTGCTCTCACTGCGAGCCCATGAGGCCCTGTATCGCATTGCCGACATCATCGATGCCTTCGCCGAGGTCGCCTCAGCCGACCCCTCGGTCGTTCTCGTACTTGGGCATTCAGGCTCCCAGACCGATGCGCTGCGCGATCGCGTTGCCGCCCTGGGCCTGGACGACCGGGTTCGCTTCGTCGGCACGATCGAGGAGGCCGCACTGCCGACGTGGCTGCGCGCCGCCGCTTGCTATGTCAGCGCCGCCGAGGTCGATGGCACCTCGGTCACCCTGTTGCAGGCATTGGCATGTGCGACACCTGTTGTCGTGTCCGACACCCCCGGCAACCTCGGCTGGGTCGAGGACGGGGTCACGGGCGTCACCTTCACCACCGGGTCGATCGATGGGCTCGCATCCGCATTGATGGCCTCGCTCTCGAGCAATACCGATGCCAGCGTGCAGGCCGCACGCAAGGAAGTCGTGAACCAGGCCGATTGGCGGCACAACATCGCCCGGCTCGAAACGGTGCTGTTCGGCTCGGTTTAGCCCCTGGGTTTAGAACGGATACGACTGGTAGTACTGCTGAAAGCGCGCATTCATCTGCGCATACGCCTGCGGATTCGACTGCTGCAAGTGGCCGGCCCAGCCGGAGTCGCCCAACGCCCACGAGGAGAAGTTCCTGCCCCCGTCGCTCATGCGGAATGCGACCTGGGCGTTGTACAGCGGGTCCGCCAGGCGAGTGAAGTCAATCCACGAGCCGCGATGGATGTCATTGATCTGGAAGAGTCCGTGATCCTGGGTGCCGTTGCTGTTCGGCGCCGACTCAGCCCCCGGGCGGCCACCCGACTCCCGACGTGCCAGCGCCCAGGCAGTGCGGAGCGCGTCCCCTTGGAACCCTGCTTCAGCGAGCACGTCACGCAATTGCGTGTCGGAGAGTGCGCCACTGCTGGTCGCATCCGGGGCAGCTGCCGAAAGTGCGGCAGGTCTGGGAGCCGGTGCGAAAGCGGCAGTCGCCAACAGTGGCGACTGCATGGGATCGAGAGTATCCGGACTGGTCCCCGCCTGCGCGATCGCCAACGCGTCCTCGAAGGCCGCGGTGTTGATTCCAGAGACTGCCGACCCCTGTGGGGTGGCCAGGTTCTGGATGTCGCCCATGCGCGCCTGCACGGCGGAGATCCGCGCAGTCACATCCTCGATACCCATGAGCGCCTCCCTTCGTGCAGCCGGCCATGATCCTGCCGCACTCATCGAAGATATCGGCGTGCCAACCCTGAAGTTGCGCATTCATCCGCGGGGTACCCGGTGACCTGGGTGCGCTGGACCGCCTGAATTCGACGAAGGCCTGGGACGAATGAAATAAAGGCCTCGATAATGGCCTTGACTGGGCCTGAATATAGGCCTAAAATAAGGCATGCGCACGCTCCCGATATCCAAGTTCAAGGACCAGCTCAGCGAGCTCGTCGACGCCGCCAGCCAGACGCACGAACAGGTGACGATCACGAAGAACGGGGTGCCAGCGGCCATCCTCATCGGCGCGGATGAGTGGGAGGAAATCCAGGAGACATTGTTCTGGCTGTCTCAACCAGGAATCGTGGATGATGTCGTTCAAGCGCACACCGATATCGATACTGGAGCAGGGCTGAGCGAAGACGAGATTCGCCAGCAATTCGGTGTCCCGCGAAAGTGATCTACACCGTTGTCCTGGCGCCAAGCGCACAACGCGATCTCCAGCGCACGAACCCGCGCATCGTTCCGGCGATCATCGAGTTCATCTACGGCGACTTGGCGAAGTCGCCTCATCGCGTCGGCAAGCCTCTGCGCCAGGAGCTGCTCGGCACCTTGAGCGCCCGGCGCGGCCCATACCGAATTCTCTACAGCATCGACGACGAGCGCATCACGGTCGAAGTGATCCGCATTGATCACCGATCGACTGCGTACAGGCTCCGGTAGCGACCTCAGAGGCGTTGGTTCGACAACTACTCATCAGGCATGCCCTAGTCGCGCGTGGCTGAGGCGACCTGCTCCGCGAACTCGCTCCAGGTTGGGACACTGCCTGGGACAACCTCCGATGCGATGGCGTGCAGGCTCTCAGGAGTGCCGAACTGCAAGAAGAGCTCGGCCAGCTCGGGTACGGAGCCTGCGGGCACTCGAACAGCACCTGATCCGACCATCAGCTCGCCTGCGGGCTGGACGCCGTCGAAGATCACGGGGGTGCCGAGCCGGATGGCCTCGAGCACGGGGATGCCGTAGCCCTCGATGCCGATCGACAGGAAGACACTGCTCTGATTGACGAGTTGGTGAACCTCATCGTCCGATGCGCCTTGGATCCACACCACGGGATATCCGTCGTCAATGGCCTGCGTGAGTGCTTGATTGATGGACTCGTCCGATGAGGACCTCTTGCCGATGAAGAGCAGCTCGGCATCGAGCCCCCGGTCGACGGCCGATATGAAGCCCTGCAGGATCTCCACCGGCCTCTTGCGGGCCTCGAGGGTGCCCAGCCTGGTGAAGCGAAGCCGACCGCCTGGCCGACCGGTGCCAGGCTCCAGGTGATCGCCTCCTGGGTGCGCAATGCGAATGGGCAGCGCTCGACTGCGACGCAGGCGATCCAGGATCGAGTCGCGCGCATAGTCACTGATGCAGACCACCTCATCGACGATCGCCAGGAGTCGGAAGTACTCGCTGACCCAGGCCGCATTGCCCGGCTTGAAGCGATAGTTCGCCGGCTCGGTCATCGGCAGGGTGTCGTACCCGATCATCACCGTGCGCATGCATCTGCGGAAGATCTCGAAGCGCTCCAGCACACTGGGCAGATACGAGACCTCAGGCAGCAGCCAGGTGTCATACAGGCTGACGAGATCACCGAGCTTCACGGCGGTGTAGTCGCGCAGGGCAACCCGCGACGCAATATGCGTCTCAACGATTCCGAGGACATCGTCGTCGGGTTCACGGTGCTCGAAGGCAAGGCCGATGAGCACCGCCGCCTGCTCCGGGGTGAGCAGCAGGTACTCGCCTGCACGCACAGGATTCGGGATGACGAAGTCGGCCTGGATCTCCTCGATCGGCCATTCGCGGGCCAGGTACTGCAGAACCCTTTGGATACCAGTGCCATATGGGTCTGTGATGAACTGCTCGATGTCAATGCCGACATAGGTCATCGCGGCGACCTCACTGCCTGCTGAAGCAGCACCAGCAGTTGCTCGGCATAGCGCCTCGGCGACTTCGCGTCGAGATAGTCCAGCCTCTGCTGCTCCTTCGCATCAGGATCGAGCGGATTGTTGATGCGGTACTCGATTGCCTCCGCAACCATCAGCGGACTCACATCATCTGGCAGGCGATCGACATATCCGGGAGCATCGACATCGATCGCAAGCCCTGCACTGGCGATGCTCGTCGTGCCGAAGGCCGCAAGGTCGCTCAACGGCCCACTGACACCGAGCAGCGGGCTGACACGCAACTGCACACCGATGTCCACGGCAAGGAGATAGTCGCGGAACTCCTCGTCGGTCAGGAAGCCGGTGACCTCGAACTCCTGGATGCCCGCCTCCTCGGCTCGCCTGGTGAGGGCCTTGGCGTCGGCGTCGGCCGCCGACCCCGCCAGGTGCAGGCTGATCGGATGTCCCCATTGGCTCAGCCAGGCCGCCGCCTCGACGACGACGTCGGTGAGCTTGGTTCGCAGGTCGACGTAGCCGAAGGTTCCCAGGTGGATGGTGTCGCGCGAGAAGCCCAGCCGCCGGCGGGCCTGGTCGCGCAGCTGCTCGGTGACGTGTCCTCCATGCGGAACCCGCTGATTGGCGAAGGGGAGCAGCCGGGGAGTGACCCCTGTCTCCTGCTCGATGCGCGAGGCGGCAGTAGGCGAATGCAGGATCAGCATGCGCGATTGCCGGGCGATCTCCCAGAACCCGGCATTCTGCAGCAGTCGCATATCGTCGATCTGGTCGTCCAGCGGCGGGTCAAGCGTGCGCCTGCCCTGGCCTCGAGTCATCACCTGCTCGGCGCCGCCCTTGCCGCGCATCGCCATGTAGTACTCGACCATTCGAGTGTCATGGGCGATGACCACGGCATCGACCCGGCCCAGCACTTCGATGAAGGGGACATGGAAATGCGAATTGCCTACGACGCTGACGAACACATCATGGTCATGCCCATCGGCGAGCACCTGGTCGATATTGGCATGGCGCAGTTCCTCCTCGACCTGGCCGCCTGAGGTCGAGTAGACCGTCACATCGGCAAGCTTCGCGAGCTCTCGCACTGTTGCAGCCGAGAAGTCGGCGACGCCCGACCGCTGCGGCTCCCAGGGAGTCGCGACGCCGACACTGAGCCTTCCCGGAACCGGCTGCGGTGCGGTTCGTGGCTCATTGCCTGATGCGCTGCCTTCCCCGGACGCAGCCGGACTCATGCCAATGAGCGCTGCGATCGTCGACTCCAGCTGCTCGTGACGGTGCCGCTGCAGTCTTCTACCCTGCAGTGCGGCAGTTGCCGGACGCCCGCGATGCTCCCGGATCGCCCGGGCCATCGCCTTGATATCGCCCGGCGAGGCCAGGTACGAGTCAGCCCCGATCAGCTCACGATGGGCTGGGATATCCGATGCCACAACGGGAACTCCTGCACGCAGGGCCTCGATCACCGGAAGCGAGAGGCCCTCATCGAATGACGCCACCACGACAAGTTCAGCAGAGCCGAGCAGCTCGTGCATCTCGTCATCGCTCACCCGGCCCAAAGTGAGCGCCTCGCCCGGACGCATCGCAGCAGCGATAGACCAGTGATGCACTCGCGTCCCGTGTCCAGCAAGACCGAGCACCACCACATTGCGCTCGTCACTCCCGCCAGCAGTTGCAGCACCGATTGCGGCCAGCGCACCGAAGGTGTTCTTGCGCGGCTCATCGCCGGTCATCACCACGATCGGTCCGGTGTGCCTGGGCGATCGTGGTGCAGGCACGAGCCTTCTGGCAGGCAGCACATCCTCGGGCCAGGCGACCACGGTCGAGATCTCCTTGGATCGCGACTTGCCAAGCCATGACCGCAGTTCGCGCTCGACAAGATGCGAGATGCAGATGAAATCGTCGTAGCGACGCAGTGCGTCCAGGCCAGCCGCATACTCCGCGCGAGCAGCGGCATTGCTCAGGTAGATCGTCGGGTAGTGCAAAGGGATGAAGTCGAAGACGATCGCGACCTTCATCGCACGACTGAGCAGGAGCGGTACGAGTGGCTCCGCAGCAGCGGTCATCGGTGACGGCTGCACCAGCATGCAGAAATGGGTGACCTCTCGCATGGTCACTCGCGTGACCTGCTCGCATCGACCAGCAAGCTCTTCGGGCAGGCTCTCGAGTGACGGATCGACCAGCAGCACCAGCCTGTCCTCACCTGCCGTCTCGCGTGCGCTGAGCAGCGCAGTGCGGGCGAAGCGCCCGATGCCGCGGGCACCGAAGGTCGCCGTCTGCAGGCTGCGCGCATCGAACAGCACGCGATCACCTGTGATCGGCCCGGCAGTGGCACCCTCGGCAAGCCTGAGCCGCAAGCGGAGGGCGGCCGCCAGCCGACCGATCTCGTCATTGTGGTTGTCGGTGCGCAGATCGAGCGTGGCATCGTCGTCATAGGGGCCGGCCTTGAGCCAGGCCTGCGCTGCCAATCGGTCCTGCTCGGTCATCGGCAGGCACTGGAAGCCAGCCGACGGCAGATCGGGCCTGCCCTCCGGCCGGATCCAGCCAACGATGTCCGGCGGCGGATTGTCCAGATAGGCCGCATCGGTGAGGTGCCCCTGATTGATGAGCACGTGCGCCAGATGCCGCCTGCGGACCATGGATCGATGCATCGGCCCCGGCAGGTGATTCACGGCCTGGCGCAGGCGGAATCGCACGATGCGCCCAGCCTTGGCGCCCTTGCGCGCAAGCTTCCAGGCCCGGGAGCCCTCAACCTGGGCCAGAGCAGAGCGCAGTTCGCCAATCTGCTTCTCGTACTCGACAGTCGGAACCTCATTGCCGATGTCGTGCAGCAGGAGCTCACGCTGCCAGGCACGGCGGAGATAGGCGCGATTGCCGCGGCTGCGCAGACTCGCCGTCTCGTACTGCACCCAGCCATCGGCACCCGCATCGATCTCGTTGAAGGGAGTCGCGACGGCATCCAGCAGATCTCGATGCTCACTTGCCACGTACCAGGCATTCACGCCGTCGAATGCTGCGAACAGGTAGTGCTGGCCGATGACCTGGTCCTCCCAGGCTGCATGGGATCGAATGCTCGTGCCCGGAAGAACGGCTTCGATGCAGAGCACCCAGGGCCGATGTCGAGCAAGGTCCAGGCCAGCGAGCACCTCCGCCTCGGCCCCCTCGACATCGATGGACATGAAGTGGATCTCGGTCATGCCGTGCTCGTCGACGATCTCGCTGACGCGCCGGGTCGGCACCTCGATCGTGTCGGTCTGGAATCCTCGAAGGGCAGCCTGTTCGGCCTCAGTCGGTGCCAGGGTCCCAAGTCCGGTTCCGGGGACCCGATGGAAGATCAAAGTGCCGGTGCTCGCGGCGGCCGCACACTCGACGACGGTGTCCAAGGGACGCAGGATGCGAAGTTCCCGGGCATGATCGGGGTCAGCCTCGATCAGGAGCCCGCGCCAGCCCAGGTCGTAGAGGCTGGCAGTGATGCTGAGATGACGTGGCTCATTGGCTCCCACGTCGACATACCGCAACGAGCCGACTTCAAGGCTGCGAAAGGCTCGCCACACGCGAATGTCCTCGGCATTCTGCGCATAGGAGATTCTTGGAGCGGCCACGAGGGTTGAGCGTAGGGCTTCGAGGTGGCTTAGTGCTCGTGCCAGAGGGCCTGCGGGTCATCGAGCAGCGTCCGGTCGTACTCGACCATCGCCGCAGTCATCTCCTCGAAGGTCTTGGTATGACGCCAGCCGAGCTCCCGGTAGGCGCGTGAGCTGTCACCGCACAGCAGGGTCGGGTCAGTGTGGCGATGGAATTCGGCATTGGTGCGTACGACCGACTGCCAGTCGCTGATGCCCACTGCCTGGAAGGCCAGGGCCAGGAACTCGGTCAGCTCATGGCTGGTGCCGGTTGCCAGCACATAGTCATGCGGCGTATCGACCTCCAGCATCGCTCGCATGCCGCGCACGTAGTCCGGGGCCCAGCCCCAGTCGCGTGAGACATCGAGCTTGCCCAGTTCGAGATACTCCTGCTGTCCGGCCGCGATCTTGGCCACCCCTTGGGTGATGCGTCGCGTGACGAAACCCTCTCCCCGCAGGGGCGACTCGTGGTTGTAGAGGATCGCAGCCGCCGCGAAGAGGCCTTGCTGGCGAGCGATGTCGATCAGCTCGAGGGTCTGGGCCTTGGCGATTGCATATGGCGTGATCGGGCAGCGCGGGGTTCGCTCATCCTGGGGTGAGATCTCAGTGCCCTCGAAGATCGTGCCTGATGCCGCCTGTACGAACTTGGTGGCGTGCACCGTGCCTCGGGACCGACTGGCGAGCGTCTTCATCGCAGCCAGGATCGCCTCGACCGCTCCGACGTTGATGCGATGGGTCAGCTCAGGATTCTCCGCCGCCTCGACAAGGGAGCTGATGCCGCCAAGGTTGTAGATCTCCGTGGGTGCCACATCGATGACGAGCTGCTCCAGCTGCTGCGGATTCCCGAGATCGCATTCGTGCAGCTGCGCCCGCGGTGCATACCGGATGAAGGTCTCGACACTCTGACCCGGCTTGACCAGGCCGACAACCTCGTGGCCATCGGCGATCAGCATCTGGCTCAGCAGCGTTCCATCCTGCCCTGCGATGCCGGTGATCAGTGCTTTCATGCGATTGTCTGCTGCCTTGGGTTTGTCAGCGAATGAATCTAGAACTTGCCTTCGGGTGCGCCGTCAAGTCGAGCAATGTCGGCGTCGACCATGATCGTCGCGAGCTGCGGCGGCAGCACGGTTGCCTGCCAGCCCAGGACCCGCTTGGCCTTGCTCGCATCGCCGATGAGCTCATCGACCTCGGTGGGGCGCAGGAACTTGGGATCGAACTTCACGTAATCCTCCCAGTTCAGGCCGACGTGATTGAACGCAAAGGTCAGGAAGTCGCGAATCGTGTACGCCGTGCCCGTGGCAAGGACGAAGTCATCAGGCTCATCTGCCTGCAGCATCCGCCACATGCCATCGGTGTACTCAGGCGCATAGCCCCAGTCGCGGATGGAATCCAGGTTGCCCATCCAGAGCTCGTCCATGTTGCCCTTGACGATGTTGGCCACCGCGAGGGTGATCTTGCGCGTCACGAAGGTCTCGCCACGCCTTGGGGACTCGTGATTGAACAGCTGGCCGTTGACGGCGTACATGTCATAGGCCTCGCGGTAGTTGCGGGTGATCCAGTAGCTGTAGACCTTGGCCGCACCATACGGACTGCGCGGGTAGAACGGGGTGTCCTCATTCTGCGGTGGCGGGCTGGCGCCGAACATCTCACTTGTGCTGGCCTGGTAGAAGCGGATGCTCCTGTCGTGGCTGCGGATCGCCTCGAGCAGGTTGAGGGTGCTGACTCCGGTCGCCTCAGCGGTGTACAGCGGCTCGTCGAAGCTCACCCGCACATGCGACTGCGCCGCCAGGTTGTAGACCTCATGGGGACTGATCTCGCGCACCAGTTCGTGCATGCGCGCAGCATCGGTGACATCGCCGTAGTGCAGGTGCAGGTTCTTGCCCGGGATGTGCTCGTCATGGTGGAGGTGGTCGATGCGGCCACGATTGAAGGAGCTCGAGCGGCGAACGACCCCATGGACCTCATAGCCCTTTTCGAGCAGTTGAGCAGCCATGTACGAACCGTCTTGTCCCGTCACGCCAGAAATCAGCGCGCGCTTTGCCTCCGCCAAGACAGCCTCCGACCGAATATCGGACAGGCGAGTCGCCCGTCCCTTCTATGTGTGGGGCGAGCCTACCGGCTCGACCTCGGCATCCCCGCGCAGAACCGAGGCGCAGTTCGCCTGCACGCCTAGACTCCCGCTGTGAGCGTGGCTGCAGTGGTGCCGACCTTCCGGCCTGACGCCGAGTCGCTCCTTGGCCTCGTGCAATCGCTGATCGGCGCCGGGCTGCCCCTGATCGTCACTGACGACGCCTCGCCGGCCACCTTCGACCCGGCCCTGCACGCCGTCGCCGGCCTGGGAGTCACCGTCATCCGGCATGAGCACAACGCCGGGATCGCCCGCGGGCTCAATGACGGACTCGCCTTTGCCGCGAGCACGGGCGCCCAGTGGCTGCTGACAGTCGATCAGGACACCGTGCTGCCGCCCGGCTATGTCGACTCTCTCCTGCCGTTCGCTACTCCAGGCGTAGGCGTGGTGGCGGCGGAGCACATCGCTGACACCAGCGGCCTGATCTCGTATCCGACCAAGGCCAAGGGTGGGCTCCTGGTCACCGAGGAGGTGATCCAGACCGGCTCACTGTGGTCGGTGGCCGAGATGCAGGGGGTCGGCGGATTCGACGAAACACTCGGGATCGACGCCGTGGATGCGGCCGCCTGCCTGCGCCTGCGCGAGCATCGCAAGCACGTGGTGATCGCTCCGGGCACTACCCTGGCGCACAACCTCGGTGCCGCCCGGCAGGTCCGCATCTTCGGTCACACCCTGTTGGCCACAGGGCACAGCCCGGCTCGGCGCACCACCATGGTGCGCAATCGACTGCGGCTTGCCCCCGCTGAATTCCGGCAGTCACCGGTCCATGCCTTTCGCACCCTGCGCCGGATTGCCGTGAATGTCGCCCTGGGCGTTCTGGTCGAGGATGATCGCCTGGCCAAGGCCAAGGCTGCGCTGCGAGGACTCCTGCCTCGGTCGAAGCGTTAATCTTGCGCGACTCACGAATGGGAGACATGTGAAAGGCATCATCCTGGCCGGTGGCACCGGCAGCCGGCTCTGGCCAATCACCAAGGGCGTGAGCAAGCAGTTGCTCCCTGTCTACGACAAGCCGATGGTCCACTACCCCTTGGCCACGCTCATGGGCGCCGGCCTGCGCGAAGTCCTGATCATCACTACGCCCGATGACTCCGAGAGCTTCTCGCGACTGCTCGGCGACGGCTCCGATCTGGGCATGTCGATCGAATACGCCGTGCAGCCGAGCCCCGATGGCCTGGCACAGGCATTCCTGATCGGTGCTGACTTTCTGGCCGGCGATCAGGCGGCGCTGGTCCTTGGGGACAACCTGTTCTACGGCCATGGCCTCGGCGGGAAGCTCTCTGCCTTGACCCATCAGGTCGGCGCG